>Ga0209456_10000356_pt1 | contig 25090 bp, 20 predicted proteins | sample COG_11_FD_184755 | JGI IMG/M metagenome (GOLD analysis project Ga0209456, IMG submission 184755) | Pelagic marine sediment microbial communities from the LTER site Helgoland, North Sea, for post-phytoplankton bloom and carbon turnover... | ecosystem: Environmental > Aquatic > Marine > Neritic...
CGATGACGATCAGGTTGCCACCAGGCACGATAGCCTCAACCTGGACGTTAGTCTCTTCGACAACGGGAACGAAGCCGGAACCCTGCGTGTAATCGACACCCGTCAGGGCAGCAGCACCGTTAACCAGGATGTTCACAGCCGGCGCATCGGGAGATGCATGCAGGGCACGCAGCGTCGGCGTTGCCTCGCACTCGAGGTATTCCGTCGCGGTTACTTCGTCGGCATCGAGTATGTCGTTGCGATTCGTGTCGAGACCGCTGTCGAGTGCCAGTCCGCCGCCGAGGCAAACCGCGTCGCCCGGCAGAACGTCACGAGTTGCAACGAGCGAATTGAAGCCGTCCGCACCATCAGAACCGTCGGTACCGTTTGATCCGTCGTCGCCGTCGTCGCACGCGGCAAGGACCATCGCGGCGGAAAGTACCGTCGCCATATAAAACTGCTTTCTCATCGTATTCTCCGGTAAGTGGATATGAATTTGTTTACCGGAGGAGAGGTTAGACTTGGTCGCGCAACCAATCTGCCCGTTTATGTAACGAGGTGTTTCTAATTGTTTCGGCCCTCGATCGCAGCTTTGAGATCGTAGCCGAAACTCTGTTGCGGATGAGCCTGGATCATTCGTTCGGCCAGTTCGAGGGCCTCTTCGTCGCGACCGCGCTTCAAATAGAAGTCCGCCAGCGCGTACAAGTAGTCGAAACTCAGCGGCTCGATCGCGAGGGCAGCATTCAGCGCGGCCTCCGCATCATCGTCCCTTCCAAGCTGCGCGAGCAACAGGCCGTGGTTGTAATGTGCACGGGAGTTGAACGGCATGCCCTCTGTAGCCTGTGCCAGGTAGTCCGCGCTTTCGTCGAGACGGTCCTGCCCCGCAAGCAGCAAGGCCAGCGAGTACGCCGCGTCATACCGGTCCGGATAGGCTTCGAGGACCTCCCGAAAGAGAAGCTCCGCTTCGGCTTCGGCGCCCTGTTGCGCGACGAGGACCGCCAGGTTCATCTTTGCCGGAAAGAACAGGTCATCAACCTCGAGCGCGTCACGATAGTAACGCTCCGCGGCTCGCAGATCGCCTCGTGCTGAATAGAGATTACCGAGGTTCATACCGGCGGCGGCAAAGTCGAGGCCGTCGCGCATGGCGCTAACGTATTCGTCGAGAGATTCGTTCAGCAAGACGCGCTGCGCCGCGGTCAGATACTCGGGTCCGATGGTCCCGAGGCGCGCAGCCGCACGCAGTCGCACGGCGCGAACGGGATCCTCCAGCATCGGGGCCAACCATTCGGAAAGCTGCTCCGATCGCGCCGAATCGATAGTATCGACGGCTGCATGCCGAATCAGTGCGTCCTCGTCACCGAGCGCTCGTTCGAGTATTGCCGTGCTTTGTTCGCCCGGATAGGCGCTCAGCACGCTGATGGCGGTCGCGCGTGCGATCGCCGGCGTCGCTGCGTCTAAGATCAAACCGTGGAGACCATTGGCCGCGTCGGGGTCGCCGGCCTGCGCCGCCGCTAGAACCGTACCGAAATGCGGTTCGCGTTCGGCACCGTACCAGTCAGTGTAGGCATCGATGACCCAGTCGAGACCCCGACCAGCGTGGCAGCTGCTGCATGCATTGGGCACGCCAATAGATCGTGTCAGGTCCGGCCTCGGCACGCGCATGCTGTGGTCGGCCCGATAGTCGATCACCATGTAAGCTTGCTCAGGCATGTGACAGTTCACGCACTTCGAGCCCGCATTGGGCACACCATCCTGAACGGATTGATGGTGATGGTGCTGCGGCGTGTCAAATACGTCGGGCACGTGGCACTGATGGCATAGCCGGTTACCCTCCAGCTTGAGTTCCAGGCTGTGCACGTTGTGGCAATCCCTGCAACTCACACCGTTCGCGTACATCTTGCTCTGCACGAAGGAACCCCAGACATAGTCCTCCTCGAGTATCTGCCCGTCAGGATGATAGATGCCCTGCTCCAGTAGCGACGGCACCAGGGTTTCCATCAGATTCACCTGCGCGTGGTTGTAGTCTCCAATCTCGGCACGACGTACGTGGCACGCGGCGCAAAGTTCCACGAGTTGAGGCCCGTCGATCCCATTGGTTTGCACGTCCAGTCCATAGTTGGCGATAGCGGGTCTTTGCAGGGGATCGATGTCCGCCCATGCGACGTGCCTCGAACCCGCACCATGACACGCCTCGCAACTGACGTCGATCTCCGACCATTTGGTGCTGTAGGTCTTGGTTTCGGGATCGTAATTCTTGCGCAGGTTGGTCGAATGGCATTCGGCGCACATGCCGTTCCAGTTTTGCCCGTTGCGCGTCCAGTGCAGCCAGTCGCCCGCGTCGATATCTTCGCCTGGATACAGGAAGAACCACTCCTGCCGCTCGACGTCCCAGGCCGTCGACAACGCCTGCAACCGACCTCCCGGGAAAGCGACCAGGTACTGCTGCAGCGGCTCCACGCCGAAGGTGTACAGCACCTCGTGTTCGGCCATCTCGCCGCCCGCGCTCTCCGTGAAGACGAAGAACTTGTCGTCCTTCCTGTAGAAGCGTGTCGAGATGCCGTTGTACTCGAATTCGGTATCGTTGAAATCGCCGAGGACTGTGCCGTCGCTCGCAATGTCCATGGCATCGTCATGGTGCGAGCCCAGCCAGTCTTTGTAAGCATCGGCATGGCAGTCAATGCACTGGCCACGGCCGACAAGCTCTGCCGTCATTTCGCGCAACGACGCATATGTTCCCCTGGGTGGCTCTTGTTGCAGGAAATAGAAGAGCGACACCGCAACAACCCCACTCGCCCCGGCTAAAAGAAGCCAGATCGTGCGCGACGGACGTTCGAATGTCGGGTCGTTCCACACGGCCGCGGTATCCAGGGTGAGTTGACGTGAAGGCGCAGAATAAGGTCATGCTGTTGCGCCTGTCTACAGGTCGTGTTGACTCACTGCCTCACTCCTCGCGGAAAATATCTTGCGGATTATGTTGAGTCACTGCAACCGGATTAGCCGATCGTCCGTTTAAATCCTCAAGAAGAAAAGATTTGCCAGCGACAAGAAGAAAAGAAATGCCGGCGATGGCATCAGCCATGAAGTCTGTGGAACTGCGGAGGACCAGAGTGGCGCTGTCGCCGGCTCCACCTTTCCAATGGTGCGTTATCAAGCGACTTCGCTAGTCGCTCAGATGGCGGTCATCGAGCTCCCGGTGTGCCGCCTCGAACTCGTGATGCAGCTGCGATACTTCGGCCAATAGCTGGTTCTCCGCTGCTGCATCCTCGATGCTCTCCAACCTGGCGCAAAGAGTCGCCATACGCTCGGCACCAATCTGCCTGCAAAGACCCAACAGTCGATGTGCTTGCCGACGAACCTCACGATAGTCGTTATCGCGTGCGGCTGCTTCGAGATCGCGAATCCAGGCCGGCATTTGGTGCAGGAACTGATCCGCAAGCTCGCTGAAGAGGTCGCGATCCGACGACCCGCTGATTTTCCGCAGCTCGTCGATAATTTCCGCGTCAAATACTGTGTCGCGATTTGACGTCGACTCATCACTACCCGCCGGGGGACGTATGTCACTTTGAATGCGTGTATCGCCGGCAAGGACTCGCCGCAGGGATGCCTGCAGATCTTCGACGAATACCGGCTTACTCAGGTAATCATCAACACCCGCAGCGAACGCTTTTTGACGGTCCTCCACCATAGCGTTGGCCGTCAACGCAATAATGGGGATACGGCTATCATCCGCTTCGCGCGCACGAATCGTCCGGGTCGTCTCGTTGCCGCTCGTGCCCGGCATCTGCGCGTCGATGATAATGACGTCATAGTCCTTCGCGAGACTCGCGTCGATAGCATGTTGACCATCGATCACAGTATCGACGTAACAACCCAGTTGCTCCAACATTCGCTGCGCGACAAGCAAATTAATTTCATTGTCATCGACCACGAGGATTTTTCGCCCGGCGGTCACACGATCGATGCCACCGCCAGGGCCCGATAGTTCGGCCTCGTTCGCCTGTCCTTCAGCAACTAACTCCAGAGCCGTTTTGCCCACTTCTCGAACAACAACCGTGAACCAAAACTGGCTGCCTTCGCCAGGTTCACTCTCGACTCCGATTGTGCCACCCATCAATGTTGCCAGTTCCTTGGAAATCGCGAGTCCGAGCCCGGTACCAGCGTGCGTGCGTGTATCCGACTGGTCAAGCTGGCTGAATTCCTGAAAGAGTTTCCCCTGTTCCTCGGCCTCGATACCAATACCGCAATCTTTAACGGCAAACCGGAGTCCGAGTTGACCCGGTTCACAAGCCGGCGGATCGTTGCGATCGCAAATAATACCGACGTCCCCGTTTCTTGAGAACTTGATTGCGTTGCTGAGCAAGTTGAAGATGATTTGCCCGAGGCGACTCGGGTCGCCTCGGACCACCTCCGGTACATCGTCTGCAACCAGGTAACTCAAAGTGAGATTCTTATTCTGCGCCTCGGCGGAAAAGAGCCGCGTAGCCTCGGCCAGCCTTTCATGAATCGAGAAGTCAGTTGATTCAAGTACGATCTTTCCTGCCTCGATCTTCGAGAAATCCAGAACGGAATTGATGATTTTCAGCAATGACATGCCCGATGAATGCATGACCTCCGCATACTCCTGTTGCTCGGGTGACAGCTCAGTCCGCAGCATCAGACTTGCCATGCCTATGACACCATTCATCGGCGTGCGAATCTCGTGACTCATGTTGGCCAGGAACTGGCTCTTGGCCTCACTTGCAGCTCTGGCCTGGTCACGCGCGACAGCGAGTTCCACCGTGCGGGACGCGACCATTCGTTTAAGAAAATCCGCTTGCTCATCGAGGATGTGACGGTTTCGAGCGATCAAGGCGATGATCAACGAGAACAGTGCCAACAGGATCCCTGCGATGGCCGAACTCAGCGTAAGAACCTGCTGTTGATCCCTCTCGATTATTTCGTTGACTTGCCCGGCGATACGGCGGGAGGACGCCATAATGTCTCTGAAAAGCGCATCGAATTCCTGGTCCTGTGCGCCGCCAATAACACCCGTGGAGTCGCGCCCCTCCCAACGAGCCATGAGCATTCGCTCGAGTTCGTCAATCTTCCCGCGCAAAGCCAACAGATTATTTTCTGTAACCGGCGTCGCTTCGACGACGCCGTAAGTCGTCGTACCGCCATCGTGCGCGGTAGTGACCAGGTCCTGAGCAGTCCGGATGCGCCTGCGGACATCAGCGTCGAGGTTTATGGAGGTGTCGCCAGCGAGGGCCTCTTCAAACCACAGGTGCGCCATGGCGATTTCCCGCTGCACAGCTTGCGTGATACGAATCAGCGTGGTGTTTTGGTAGAAGTCGCGCGTTGTCAGCCATTGCGAGTAAAAAACCACCGCGATGGAAAATACGCCGAGGGCGCCTATACCGACGACCAGCGTCTTCAACGACAAAGAACGCGTACCCAGTTGCATTTAATATTTTTTTTGTCCGAACCAAGTCAATGCGGTTCCGATGCTGCGGTCATCGTTACCCTGCCCTCCACAATCAAATACTTGCGGATGCAACTATCATTAGTACTACAAAAATCAACCTATTGAAAACTATACGTCTAATTTGGTAAATATTTCCCACTCACTCTCCAGAACGGAGAAGCAGCGCAAGGAGGCGCTGGCAGAGAGTCGGCCGCTTTCCGCGGAGACACATGTGAACACTAACTCCGGAACTGCGGAGGACCAGAGTGGTGTTATAGCCCACTAATGCTCCCCGCAGCCATTGGCCTGTTCCCCACCAGCGCCGGTTCAAGATGCCGGTCATGACAAGTGTAAACGCTCTTGTGCGACGGCATCCTGGTGATCGAGTACGTCGTTGCCCGCGCCCTTCGCCCGGTTGTTACCTTTTTTCTGCGGTGGGGGTTCCGAAATGCGCGGTACGTAAAGCAACTTGGAGAGGTTAAAGTGTACTTCGCAGCCGCTGCCCTTGCCCCAGCGCCATATCGAATCATCGAAGTCCTCGCCCGCCGCCATCATGGATATCGCAACCGCGATACTTACGATCAATCTTCTGAGTGTTATTGTGTTGTCCTCCGCAGATTTCTTTCCACGATAATTTTTGAATTCTTGTTACGAACCATGTCGTGGCCCCACGGCTCTACTGAAATTGATATGCATTCCAGTTCTCGCACCGTAGCAACATACTTCGTCGCTCGACTCCCCCTAACCGGTAATTCCGATCTATCCCAATAGACAGGTTTGCGGGGAATTTTGTAAAACGAATACCTGTGCGTTGCGCTTTGAGTCTTCCTTGTGAATTTTCGCCCACTCTAAGTAGAAAATTACGAGTTTATGGCCGTTGGGTTTTTGATTATGTAAACTGAATATGGTACCGAGTTGGCAGTAAGCCTAGTGACGGGCGACAACGTCTTTTGTGTGGCTGTCTTTTAAACTTGCTCGGACTATTTCCAATTGCCGCTGCAGAAAAACAATAAACCGCTCGACAAGACACGGAAGAACCTATGTCGCAATCGTCAACAACCTCAATCCGGGCACTCGTCATCGACGATCATCCCGTCGTCCGTTACGGCGTGAAACATATACTTGACGCCGAGCCTGACATTGAAGTTGTAGGCGACATCGATGGCGTCGACGACATCGACGCAGTGCTGGACCGTCTGCAGCCGGATGTCGTGTTACTGGACCTGGAACTCGGTGAAATTCAAGGCGCCGAGGGACTTCGACAGTTGCGCGAAGTGGCGCCAGAATTGAAAGTAGTCATTTATACATCGCACGATGAAGAGGAATACATCATTCAGGCGGCTGAACTCGGTGTCGACGGGTACCTGCTGAAAGGTAGTCCCAAGGAAGAAATCGTCGGCGCCGTGCGCAGCGTCAACGAAGGTGGCACAGCGATCGAGTCGGCAGTTGCCGCCAAACTGATGCGTCACATGAACAGGCGGTCGGCCAGGGCGAGGCAGCCTGCCATCACTTTCAGCAAGCGCGAGAAACAGGTACTGGAGTTGCTCGCGGACGGTAAGACGAACCGCGATATTGGCGTGATGCTGTTTATCTCCGAGTCGACGGTCAAGTTTCACGTACATGCGATACTCAGCAAGCTTGATGCAAACAACCGTACCGAAGCGGTCTCCTTAGCGGTTCAACACGGCATCATCTCATTACACGGCGAGCATTAAGCCGACTGGTTTTTCTCGGCTTCAAACACAGGCTTCACGCGGGCGAATTCGGCCGTAAGGCGCTGCAAAGCGGAAGGAAGGTCTTCGAGACGATTATCGCGACTTGCCTGTCTCAGCTCGTCGCAGCAGCTTCCCAGTCCCGATATGCCCAACTCAAGGCATGCGCCTTTCAGGGCGTGGCACTCGCGGCGCATTGTTCTGAGATCCTTTTGCTGCAGCGCCGTTTGTAATACCTCGATTCGCGATGCCGTGTCATTCAGAAAAAGGTCGATGAAGTCGCCGACAACTTCGTCGCTTACGACGCCGCTTCGGTCCTGCAATCGTTCCCTTAACGAGCCGCCTTCAGGAAACACTGCCGCCATCGTGTCGGGCAGTTGCATTCGCCTGGAGTCGGCCATAAACGACCAGCGACGCAAACCCGATTTCAAAGTATCCAGCCGTATCGGCTTCGCGAGAAAGTCATCCATACCCGCTCGCAGGCATTTTTCCCTGTGTTTCTCCGACACGTGAGCGGTGACGGCGACGATTACGGGTTGTCCGCAATCGAAGTCCTGACCCTCGCGGATGATCCTGGTCACCCGGTCCCCGTCCATGCCGGGCATCTGGCAGTCCATCAGGATCAGGTCGTAGGCTTTTTCTCGGAGCACCGACAAGACAGATGGACCGTCCTCGACCGCTTCAACCTCGAAATCCAGTGAACTCAGCAAGTTATGCAATAGATTTCTGTTGATCGGATTGTCCTCGGCGATCAGAATGCGCAGTGACCGGGCCGGGGCTGCATCTGACCGTGGCGAATCAGCAGCGTCCACATCGAGTATTCTGAACAGGTTGTGCCGCATTTCGCTCGGCAAGACGGGCTTGTTAACGCAGCGAATTCTTCCGATGGACGAAACGTCACCAACTTCGAGGGGCTGTGAGATCGACGTTAACAGCAGGATGGGCAGATCGCCCTGCTTGCGAACGGCGCGGGCAAGCGACAAGCAATCGGCTCTTCTTGTGTCGACGTCGATCACCACGCCGTCGTACGGATAACCCGATTCAGAGGCCGCTTCGAGGCGACCGGCCACACGATCGGCACTGGCCTCAGCATCGCAGCAAACGTCCCATGCCTCCACACAACGGCAAATCGTCGCCGATACTTTCGGATTTTGATGTACGATCAATAGTCGCCTGTTGCTCAATGCGCGGCGGCCCTCTTCAAATAGTGCGGCCGCGCCCGCAACCCGTTCGACAGGCACCGAGACAAAGAAAGTCGTCCCACGTCCAGGTTGACTCTCGACACTTATACTCCCGCCCATAAGGTCGACCAGCTGCTTGCTCGTGGCAAGCCCCAGGCCACTGCCATGTTCGTCGCGGCCAAACTGCCTGTCGACCGACGTAAAAGGTGCAAATACTCGGGCCGCGGAGTCTTCGGACATTCCGATGCCGCTGTCCGCGACCGAAACCAGCAAATTCGTTTGATCGCCACTATCGGTATCGACATCGACGCTCACGATTACCTCACCGTCGTCGGTGAACTTGATCGCATTACTCACGAGATTGATCATGATCTGCCGAAGCCGCTCGAAATCTCCGACCAACTCGATGTCGCGATCGTTTAACGCCGCACCGGCAAGCTCGAGGCCCTTCGAGTAGGCCTGGTAACCCATTATCTGAAGAACGCGTTCGAGAATATCAGCTGCGCGGAATGACTCTTTCCTGAGGACCAGGTCGCCCGATTCCAAGGTTGCGAAGTCGATCATGTTATCCACAAAACTCAGCAGCATATTGCCGCTGCTCTCGAGGATCTGTACGTACGATCTCTGCTTGCGCGTCAGCGCCGTGAGGCGCAACAGGTCAGCCATGCCGAGTACCGCGTTCATTGGCGTACGCACCTCATGACTCATCGTAGCGATGAATTCGGTTCTCGCCCGATCGGCTGTTTCGGCATCTTCTCTGGCACGCTGCAGCTTGAGAGCAATTTTCTCCTGCTCGTTGAGGTCGTGCAGGACCTCGACAGCTCCCATGACCTCACCAAATTCGTCGTAGAGCGGTGTGGCCCTGATTTCAATCAGCCTTTTGCGGCCATCCTCGCCGATCTTCGTCTGGATCTGTTTGCAGGATTCTCCGGTCTTCAATACGCACGGATGGCTGGATGGATCACATGGGCCATCCAGACCGTACAATGCGCGATAGCAGGTCGCAATCTCAGAGCCGTCACCGTCGGCATCGAGCGCCCGTCGAGCCGCTTTGTTGATCGAAGTAACGCCGAAATCCTTGTCAATAATGATGACAGGATCCGGTACGCCGTCCAAAATCGCTTCCGCGTCGATGGCTCGCTTATTGATATCGAGGGACTCGTCCTGCAGCTGTCGATATGACGTCGTCAACGCTTGCACCTCCTGCCTCTCAATGCGGATATAGAGCGCAAACAAGACAAGCAGCACAGCCAACAGAACGACGCCTGCGAGGTTGTACGTAGCTACGGCTGCTGCTGGCGACAAAAGCAGCGCCAGCAATCCTGCTGACGGCAGGCAAAGAGCGATTGCAAGAATCCGACGTTTGCTCATCTCCTCTCCGATAAGATGTTACAGATCACCGCCTGACGATTTCACGGCCTGCTCATATTGGTTGGCTTTCGACATGCGGGCCCGCAACTCTTCCGTCACCTTCTGCATTTCACGCTGATCCTCGATTACCCTCGGGCTCACGGTTATGATCAGTTCGGTGCGGAAGACATCTTCGGATTTGTTACTGAAGAGCTTGCCGAGCAGCGGGATATTCATGAGCACCGGGATGCCCGATTTGCCATCCGACGTGGTCTCGAGAATCAAACCACCGAGTACCACGGTCTGGCCGCTTTGCACGATGACGCTGCTGTTAATCGTACGTTGCGCAATCGACACATTGCCGCCACCGCCCAGGGCAGGCTCTGTTCCGGGCAGACTGACTTCCTGGCTGATGTCCATCGTGATCTGGCCGCCCGCGTTGATACGCGGCGTAACGGTCAGCAGCGTACCGGTATCCCGGAATTGCACCTCGGTAACAATAGGCGCATCGGGATTCGTCGTACTTTGCGAACTGCGTGTTGTTACCGGTATCTGGTCACCGACGCGAATGTTCGCGGTCTGATTGTCGAGCACCATGACTTGCGGCGTGGACAGGAATTTCACGGAGGATTCGGTCGCAAGCAGATCGAAAAACGCCTTCAGGTCACTCGACTCGTCAAAGAAGGCGAACGCCAGACCTTCACCGGACGCCTCGGAGGGCACCGGCGCGTTGAAACCGATCGCGTAGTCGGAGTTCTCAATAAACCAGCGCACGCCGTACGTCAAGGTATCGGACAACGTAACCTCGGCGATTGTCGCTTCGATCAAAACTTGTCTTGGCGCGACGTCGAGCCTGCGAATTGTGCCTTCGATGGCTCGATAATCCTGCTGCGTGGCCATGACGAGTATCGCGTTGTTATCCTGATCGGCGATGATTGTTATCTCACCCTGGCTCTCCGCGTCGATGCCGTCGGTCGACTCACCGGCGTTCGCCGCTCCAGCCGGTGTTACAGACACAGTCCTCGCGATAGTCGCAGCGCTGGACTGGCCGGGGGCTGGTGGCGGGCGGGAAACAGTATCAGCGCGGCGAAATACGCCGCTGGCAGCGTCCGGCACGGCCAGCGCATTGCCGGTCGTCACTTCGAGTTCCTTCTGCCCGAAAATCTGCTGCAACACGCTGGCGATGTTTTCGGCTTTACCGTTTTCGAGTTCGTAGACATACAGCCGGCGGCCTGACGCGCCCTCGAGTCCCCAGTCGAACTGCTCGATCAGATCCTGTATAGCGGTAATATGGTCTGGCCGGTGGGTAATGACCAGGACCCCGTTCAAACGTTCGATAGGCAACACTCTGACGATCCCGGCAAGTGGCGATTCGCCGGCAGTGTCAATGATGGTTTCGAGTTCAGCAACCACGGAGACCGCGTCTGCATAGTCGAGCCGGAACATGGCGAACGACATGCCTTTGAGCCAGTCGACGTCGAACGTCCTCACCGTAGCCAGCAAGTCGTCGAGACGATACTTGGGACCGGACAGAATCAGCACATTGCGGGTCTTGTCGACACTCATCGAGCTACCCTGCGGGACGAATGGACCCAGGATCTTCTCAATCTCACTGGCGGATACATGCTCCAGCGGCACGACCTGGGTGCCGTATCCCTTGCGACGTGACGACGTATAACGCCCCACGGCCGGTGAGCCCGATGCGCCTGGCGCGTCGGCCATCGGGATTACTTTGAAGATGCCCTCGTCGCGGATCAACGCCGCACCGTTCTGCTCCAGAACGGCTTCGACAATCGGCAGGACTGCGTCCTGTTCGACCGGGCGCGTGGTATGCAACGTGACCGAGCCACCGACACCGGGATCGATCAGGTAGTTTTCCTTGAGGATCGTCTCGAACACCACGCGCAGGAATTCAGGCAGGCTGGCCTGTTCGAAATTGAGCGTTACGCCGTCTCCCTCGGCATAGCCATTTGGCTGACCCGTGCCGGCGCCCTGCACAAAGACCCCGGATCCCAGCACGACGGTCTCGCGCTTCTCAGATGTGTTCGATGACATTTGCGGCGCGTCGCTGTCGTCGGGCACCGACGTTAGCTTGCCGGCGCCGCTTTCTCCCGAATCAGTTGCTGCTGATGCGGCAGCCGCGGAGCGCACATCTGCCGATTCGACGGGTGCGACCGCGCAGGATGCCAGCACCAGCGCGATGGCCGACAGGATCAGGCATTGCACTAAATTGTTCATATTTTTAGGCCACGTTCAGTCTTTCTGAGGGTACGCCTTCGGTACACGTCACACACCCGACTTTCGATCAGGTTTTTGGTGCTAGATCCCTACATTACGTTCAGTCAAAACCAGCCTGTTGGCGGGTCCAATCCAGCACGGCATCGGCTAGCATGATCGATACTTATTGAAAAAGTGGAAGGTAGAGCTGCGCCCGATGAAGTCAGTAGCCGCAGTTAAAATCGGGCCTGCGCGACTCGTTGCCGTAGGCACTCCCGATAGATCGCTACTGTGCGGTCTGCTCGTCGATTCTGGAAAACTCGAACAGCCCGACGTCGATCGGGCACTCCGTTTGCAGCGCGAACAGGATGACTGGGAGCGTATTGGCTCCATCCTCGTGAAGCTCGGTCTCGTTTCCGAACGAGACGTTGCTGAAAGCCTTGCCGGCCAGCTCGGTCTCGAGCTCGTCGACAAGAGCGATTACCCCGAGGAGATTCCGGGCGACAGCGACATCGCTCAGCGTTTCCTGAAAACCAACAAGACGCTGATCCTTGATGAAGACGACGATCGCCTGACCGTCGTCATGGCCGACCCCCTCGACAAATACGTACTCGATGCGCTGCAGCTCTGCAGCGGCAAGATCGTGGTTCCCCGGCTTGGCGTACCCGCGGAAATCGAGTTCGCACTGGAGCAGCTCTATGACGAAAACAAATCGCTGGCGGGCTCCGCGGACACGGATGCCGTGGCGGCACAGTACCTCGACGACGTCGAGCAACTCAAGGAGTTGGCCGGCGAAGCACCCGTCATCAAACTCGTCAATCAGCTAATTCACAACGCGGCCGAGAGCGGTGCCTCGGATATCCATATCGAGCCCTTCGAGGGTCAACTCAAAGTCCGTTACCGCATCGACGGCCTGCTGCGTGAAGTCGACGCGCCGCCCATGCAATCTACGGCCGCCGTGATTTCGCGTGTCAAGATCATGGCCAGCCTCAACATCGCGGAGCGACGTCTTGCGCAGGACGGACGCTTCAAGCAGCGGGTTCGGGGCGTCGAATACGATTTGCGTGTATCCACCGTGCCGACGATGTACGGCGAGAGTGTTGTTATGCGGCTGTTGCAGCGCGATGCGGTGGCCATGGACTTTCGCGCTCTTGGTTTCGCCGAGGCGCAGGAAGCGAGCATGCTCGACATCCTCGCCACTCCACACGGCATCTTGTTGGTCACGGGTCCGACCGGCAGCGGCAAATCGACGACCTTGTATGCCGCACTCAAGCACCTCAATCAGCCGGAACGCATGATCATCACGGTCGAAGACCCGGTGGAGTACAACATTCGCGGCATCAACCAGATGCAGGTCAAGCCACAGATCGGGCTGACGTTCGCAAACGCGCTGCGTTCGATCGTGCGACAGGACCCGGATGTCATCATGATCGGCGAGATGCGCGACACCGAGACGGCACAAATCGCGGTGCAGTCTGCGCTGACCGGACACCTGGTGTTGTCGACGCTGCACACCAACGATGCTGCCGGAAGCATTATGCGTTTGCTCGACATGGGTGTGCAGGATTACCTGCTCACCTCCGCCGTCACCGCGATTCAGGCGCAACGACTCGTGCGCACGCTCTGCAACGAGTGTCGCGAGGCTTATACACCGAGCCACAACGTCGTTGCGCGCTGGGGACTCGACCGTTTCGCGGATAGCAAGTCGATCACACTGTACCGGCCCGTGGGTTGCGAACACTGCGGCGAGACGGGCTACTCGGGACGGCTGGCGATACTCGAAATTCTGATGATGTCCGACACGATCCGCGAACTCGTACTGAAACGCTCTGATGTCGGTGACATCGCCCGCGTTGCCGAACAACAGGGCATGATCACGATGCGCGATGACGGCCTGCAAAAGACGGTCGCCGGCGTAACCGCTATCGAGGAGGTACTGCGCGTCACGCCGGAACCGCCCAGCGCGAACGGCAGGTCCTGATCATGGCGACCTTTGAGTACAAGGCGGCAACGACCAGCGGCGAGGTCGTCAACGGCGTGCTTACGGGCATGACGCGGGCGCATGTCGTCGAGCAGTTACAGTCGCTGGGCCATGTTCCCATACGTGTGGATGAGTCCGTCGCAAAGGACAGGTCCGGACGCCGGTTCCGCTGGCGTCGGCAACGTGTTACCGAGCAACAAGTCGGCGATGCCACTCGCGAGCTCAGTACCCTGCTGCAGGCCGGCCTGCCGCTTGACCGGGCGCTGGCCATCCTGGTCTCGCTGTCCGACAGCCCGCCGCTGACGGAATTACTCGGCAACATCAGGGAACGCGTCAAGGAAGGCGCCACCCTTGCAGACGCGATGGAAGAACAAGACGCCGTATTCAGCCGCTTCTACATCAGCCTGTTGCGAGCCGGCGAGTCAGGTGGTGCCCTCGAGATCGTGCTGGAAAGGCTTGCCGATCATCTCGAGAGCGCCAGGGCAATGCGCAACACACTGGTATCAGCACTCATCTACCCGGCGATTCTCGTGGTCGTCGCAGTGATTTCCATCCTCATTCTTCTCGGCTACGTTGTTCCACAGTTCACCGAGATGTTCGACGGCATGGGCGAGGCGCTACCGCTGTCAACGCGGGTCACGATCACTGTCGGCGAAACATTACAGGCCTATGGTTGGCTCCTGGTTCCGCTGACAGCCGCCGCCATCTGGTACGTTCGCCGGCAGCTCGCGAAGCCGCAGAGTGCGTACAAATGGCACGCATGGCTGCTGCAACTGCCGCTGCTTGGCGTGATCGTCGTCAAGATGCAGGTCGCCCAATTCGCACACACCCTGAGCACCTTGTTGCGCAACGGTATTCCGCTTCTCAAATCGCTCATGATCGTCAAAGACACGATGGGAAATCGCGTTCTGGCCGACGGCATCGAGCAAGTCGCTGGCAGTCTCAAGGAGGGTCAGAGTCTCGCGGACCCGCTTGCCGAGGTACCCCATTTCCCATCGTTTGCCGTACACATGATCCGTGTCGGTGAGGAGTCCGGCGAACTCGAGGAAATACTGCACAAGGTCGCAGAATCTTTCGACCGCGATACGCAGGAGACCATCAAACGCACCATGACCTTGCTCGAGCCAATGTTGATTCTTGTGCTAGGCGTGGTCATCGCCGCCGTCATTATTTCGATACTGGTCGCGATTCTGAGTATCAACGAACTCGTGATCTGATGCGGAGGGAATTCAGAAATGTTGCATATAAATGATCAATCGAGCCGCCGAAACGCCGGTTTCACGTTAATTGAACTGCTCGTCGTACTGGTGATTCTCGGATTGCTTGCCGGGCTGGTCGGACCCCGCGTACTCAAGTACCTGGGCGGCGCCAAGTCGGATACCGCACAGTTGCAGATCGAAGAATTCGGCGCAGGGCTTGATCTCTTTCACCTTGAAGTCGGTCGTTACCCGACTTCCGAAGAGGGCTTGCTGGCCTTATCGGCCGAGCCGAGCGGCATCAACCACTGGAACGGTCCGTACCTGAAGAAAAAGGACATTCCCACGGATCCCTGGGGCAACGCCTATCACTACCGTTCGCCGGGTGAAAACGGTGACTACGACCTGTATTCGCTCGGGCGGGACAACACCGATGGCGGTGAGGGCGAAGATGCGGACGTGGTGAGTTGGTAGCCAATTGCAAAAACTCGTTTCCGCAGACGCGCGGCTTTACGCTGCTGGAACTGCTCGTCGTGCTCGCTATCGCCGGTATCCTCATGGCGCTGGTGCCGCCCATGGTATCGGCCGTGGTGCCCGGCACCCAAGCGAGGGTAGCCGCCCTGGATCTCGCATCGACGCTGCGCGATGCGAGATACCTGGCGGTCACCCGGAGCAGTCCCGTGGACGTCGAGTTCGACATCGAGTCCGCCTCTTATGCGATTGCCGGTACTCCCGAACAAGAATTGCCTCGCGGCATGGCGCTTATCATCCTTGATCGCAGCGGCTACGTCAGTGAGACGCGCCATGTTGCGAGGCATCCTTACAACCGTGAAGTGCACTACACGCTGCGCTTCTACCCGGACGGCAGCTCCAATGGCGTCAGGACCCGGCTCGGCTCGGCCGACGGCGGCTTTGTAGTCGCAGTCGACTGGCTGATGGGGCGGGTCAGCATCACCGAGGCACGCACCGATGTGCTCTGATCGCCGCAATGCCGGATACACGCTGATCGAGGTACTGGTCGCCTTCATGATCCTGGCGCTCGCGCTCACGGTTCTCTTGCGTATTTTTTCGAGCGGGCTGAGAAATGTTTCGGTCTCGTCGGATTACGCAAAGGCCGTCCTGATCGCCGAGTCTCGCCTGGCGTCTGCTGCCATCGAAGGCGGCATGTCACCTGGAGAATCCAGGGGCAGCGTGGGCGGCGGGTTCCAATGGACGCAACGCGTCACGAATTACGTGGCCTTTCCGGACGATCCGGCGTCTGCGCCCGACTTGCCCGCCTATTACATCACTGTGACGGTGGAATGGCGGCATGCGGGCGGCACCCGCAGCATCGATCTCAGCACTGTTCGGCTGTTACGAACGGGGGGCCTGGGATCGTGACCGTCGTTTCAGCAAAGGCAGCCAATATAGCTCCGCTTGCTTACAGGCGCACTCGCGGCTTCACCCTGATCGAACTGCTGGTTGCAACCATGATATTGACGCTGTTCATGACGGCTTCGATGGGCGCCGTGCGCATTGCCAGCCGCAGCTGGGTCGCGGGCCATGAGCGCGCAGATGCGAGCGAGGAGATGCGGGCCGTATCCGACTTCCTGCGCCGACAGTTTTCGCAGCTGCCGCCTCTGACGGTCGATGACGGCGACGAACAGCGCATCGCGTTTGTCGCCGATCAAAGGCGGCTGCGGTTCGTGGCACCCGCACCGCGATTTTCCTACGGCGCCGGGCTAATGACCTATTCCCTCGCCGCCGACACTATCGACGGCCAGCAGGTACTCACACTCGCGTACGCGCCATTCGATCCGGGCAGTGACGGTTTCGACGAACTGCTGGCCAGCGAGCGGATGGTGCTGGCATCCGGTTTCGACCGCATTTCATTTCACTATTTCGGTGCGGAGATGGACGACGACGATCCGGCATGGGTACAGAGCTGGAGCGAAGGCGCTGAGCAATATCCAGCCGCGATACGCATCCGCACCCGATCAGACTCGGACGATCGCGGCTGGCCGGATCTCACCTACACCGTGCGCCCTGGGGCAAGCTGATGAACAGGACGCGCCTCAAAGTCGCGGAGCGACCGGCTACCCCGACCTGCCCCCAGCATGGCATGGCGCTCATCGTCGTCCTGTGGATGGTCGTATTACTCAGTATCATGGCCACGGGACATTCGCGCAATGCGCATACCGATACGCGCCTGGCTTCGCGCCAGGTCGAGATTGCGCAGGCGCGTGCTCTGGCCGAGGCCGGCATCAACCACGTTGTTCTCGAAATGCTTACGGACAACGCCGAAAGAGAGCTTGCCGTCGACGGCAGCGTTTTCACGATCGACATTCTCGGCGATGTTGCGACGCTGGCGATTCGCGATGCGACGGGCCTCGTCGATCTCAATGCCGCCAGCCCCGACTTACTTGCCGCGACGTTAAGTGCCTGCGGCGTCGGAGGAGCGCAGCAACGGGCACTCGTCGACGCCATCCTGGACTGGCGCGACGCTGACGACCTTAAGCACCTGAACGGCATCGAGGACGACGACTATCTTGCCGCCGGCCTGCCGTGGACGTCGCGCGACGCTGCTTTCCAGAGCATCGATGAACTCCGGTACCTGCCGGGCATGAGCCAGCCCCTATACGAGCGGCTTGAGGCGTTGGTAACAGTGCACTCGCATCGCGCCGGCCTCAATCTTGAATTCGCGCCGCCGATATTGATCGCAGCGTTGACCGGTGACGAGGTTCAGCCGGCAACGCAGCAAGCGGTCTCCGACAGCACTCGTCAACAGCGCCGCGGTATCCGCAATGGCACCTATCATATCTACGCAACTGCTGCCGGTGGATCGGGCACGATCGCCACGATCGAGGCAGTCGTCAACATATCGCCCTCGTCCGAGCAGCCATTTCGGGTGCTCGATTGGCGGGATCCGGCCAGGCATGCGCTTCGGCCGCCGCAAGGGGCAACGTCATGAACGTGGTTGTTCGACGCAGCCTGCAGCCTTTGCGCGTTCGCTACGCGGCGCCCTTGCGCCGCAAAGTAGAGGCGTTCTGGTCATGGTGGACGGGACAACTTTTCGCCCTGTTGCCGGAGTACGTTCGCGACACAATTGCGCAACGCAGGCAGAAACTGTTTATCGAGCCGCACGGCGAAAGCCTGCGAATGAGTCTTGGTACGTACGCAAACAATCGAGAGGTGCTACGCCTGCCGCTGGAAACAAGCGGCGCAGCGGGCGAACAGCTGCCGCGAGATGCACAGCAGACCATTTTGCTCGTGCCGGACGACAAAGTCCTGGTCAAGTCACTGGTGTTGCCGCTCGCCGCCGAGGAAAACCTGCGCGAGGTCATCGCCTTCGAGATGGACCAACACACGCCGTTCCCGGCTTCCAGGGTCTATTTCGACTTCGTCGTCACGGCGCGTGACAGTGACAGGCAGCAACTGTCAGTCGATCTCGTGTATTCGCCGCGCAGCGCAGTGGAAGCGCTGCTCGAGTCACTGGCAAAACACAATCTGAAAGTCGATGTCGTCACGAGCCACAGCGGCGACCGCAGCAATTTGCGAACCTTGAATCTGTTGCCATCCGAACGGCGCCGCAGCAGACGTATCGCGCTGCGGCAGCTGAACGTCGCGCTTGCCGCGCTGCTTGCCGTGCAGCTACTCGCGGCGATCGCACTACCTATCATGCAAAAGAACCAGGCAATCGAGATCGTCGAGAGCCAGGTCCAGGAAGCCGCGACGGCGGCTCGCGAAGGCAATCAGCTGAGGCGCAACCTCGAGAACATGGCCGATGCATCGCGTTTCCTGGTCGAGAAGAAGCAGAGCGAATATTATGCAGTGCAACTGATCGACGAGATCAGCCGCATATTGCCGGACCACACGTGGATCGTTCGGCTCGACCTGTCGGAGACGGAGCTGCAGTTGCAGGGTCAATCGAAAGCGTCCTCGTCGCTGATCGCTATCATCGAATCGTCGCCGTTGTTTGAGAACGCTCGTTTTCGTTCACCAGTCGTGCAGGTTTCGGGAACGGACGCGGACCGCTTTCACCTGTCGGCGGACCTCGAGAGGAGCAATCCACGATGATGCGAAGCTTCGACGAAAGCCAGCAACGATACATCGCCATCGGCATACTCGCTGCCATCGTCGCTGTCCTGCTCGCTGTCACGGCGTTTCCAGTCTGGATTGCGAATGCGTCGCGCCAGGCTACTCTCGACCAGGCGCAAGAACGGCTAGAGCGTTACCAGCAGGTCGCGGCTCGGGACAAGGCACTGCTGCCGGAATACGAGACTCTGCGCCGCAAGCAGAAATCGGCCGGCAACCTTCTGCGCAGCGACACCGTGGCCGTCGCTGGCGCCGAATTGCAGCGTCGGATCAAGACGATCACATCCGCGAACGATGCGCAAATTATCAGTACCCAGATACTGCCGGCGTCGGACGAGCAGGGTTTCGTGCGCGTCGCCATCAAGGTCAGATTGCGTGGCATGCTGCCATCGATATTACAATCGTTCTACGATATCGAGACCGGCGACGTGTTCATGTTCCTCGATAACGTCGGCTTACGTGTCAACGGCACCGGCCTCAGGCAGAGGCATGGCCAGGTCCGGCCGATGGATGTCGAGTTCGACCTGATCGCCTACATGCCGGAGACGTCATGATGGGTATCGGTCAAACGAATCGGGCGACGCTGTTGCTGATCGTGGCAAATGTCGCGCTATCGCTCGTCATCGCGCTGCAACTGCTGTACCCGGCGCAACCCCGTCTCGCTGCGGCGCCAACGCAGGCGGTCTCAGCCGCCACGTTGCCGGAATTCGCACGGGTATCAGTGAGCCCACCGCGGATGGCCGGTCTCGCCGATATGCTGGGACGGCCCCTGTTCTATGTCGATCGCCGCTTGCCCGAACCACGCATTGAGACCAAACCGGCACCCCCGCCAAAGCCGCTGCGCCTGAAACTCGAGGGTGTAGCCATCTCGAGCGGTTCGCGCGTCGCGTTGCTGCGTGATCTCACTAACAATCAGCTGTTGCAGCTGACCGAGGGCATGGCGCACGACGGCTGGACACTGGATGCGGTTAGCTCGAACGGCGCAGATTTCAGCCGTGGCGAGCAGGTGACCGAGCTACCCCTGGACCCCGGTGGCAACGGCCGCCGGCGCTAACGGAGACATGAAAACCCGTCCTTTAGTACAGGCAGAACTACTCGGGCTGGGAGTGGCCGCAAACCCACGGTCGCTTAAACTAGCCTTACCGGATTAATAATTCGAGGCCGCCGCGTGTTCTTACATAACCGTACAATACTTTTGCGAGTCGCCATTGCGGCCGCGATTGTCAGCTTAACTTCGGCATTGCATGCCACCAATCCCGGCGATTCTCAGGCCGATCGGCTGGCCGCCGAGGACAAGGCGAGAAACTACTTCACAAATGTCGAATTGATCGGCCAGGATGGGCAACGCCTGAAGTTCTACGACGACGTGCTCAAGGACAACGTCGTCGTCATCAATTTCATCTTCACCAACTGCCAGGGCGCCTGTCCGCTGATGACGCGCAATCTCACGATGATCCGCGACATGCTTCGCGAAAACGAACGAGCGGAAATTCGCTTCGTGTCGATCAGCCTCGATCCCGTGCGCGATACGCCGTCGGCGATGAAAGAATTCGCGCAGACACATCACGCCGACCAGGACGGGTGGCTGTTCCTGACCGGGCAACCGGACAACGTCAATTTCGTCACCAAGCGACTCGGCACGTATACGGACGATCTCGAAGCACATACGACAATGTTGCTGGCGGCGAACGTGCGCGACTCGCACTGGACCAAAATCCCACCGAACGTACCGCCGAACGGCGTCGTAGAACGACTGCGGCAGCTCGTCGAGGATTATGCGGCGCCGTGACCTCCGCGACGGAGCCATAGCCGCGCCAATAACCCAACGGGCAGCCGTGGGGCTGCTCGCTGCCTGTCTGGCCGGCGCGGCCTGGACGCCCGCTCATGCTGCGGAGCTGACCGCTGCAGAAGAACGTGGCAAGTACATTTATACCGAAGGCAAATCGCGCAGCCGTCGCGTGATCACTGCAAGCATTCGGCGCGGCGCGGCGCCCGCCCCGGCCGCAATCCTGCCCTGCACAAGCTGTCACGGCTCTGACGGCCACGGTGCTGACGAATACAGCGGCGTGGCGTCACTCAATATCAACTGGTACGCGCTGGCCTCGGCTGGAACACACGAGCACAGCAAACGCAGTCACGCCGCGTTCGACGAAGACTCGGTGGCACGCGCGATTACCGAGGGCATGGATCCTGATGGCAACTCGCTGGACTCGACCATGCCGCGCTACAACATGGACGGCGAGGACGTGTCCGACCTGATCGCTTATTTGAAGGTCATCGATTCGCAGTCGGACCCCGGTATCAGCAGCGCGAGTATCCGCCTGGGCACCGTATTGCCGATGGCGGGACAACTTGCAGGCCTGGGCCGCGCGATGCGCGATACGATCGAGGCCTGTTTCAGCACTGTCAATGCCGCCGGCGGCGTACACGGCCGGAAACTCGAGCTCGTGGTCGGGTCCTGGGGGGCGAATGACGGCCCGCCGATCTGGGAGGCCCGGAACCTTGTCGACAATGAGCCATTGTTCGCTCTCGTGAGCAGCTACGTGCCCGACTACGACGCCGAATTCGAAGACCTGGCTACCGAGAAGAAGATACCGCTGATCGGCCCGTACACGGCGTTGCCGCCGGGCCGTACGCGCGATGACACCGACGATGGCGGCAATCGTTTCACTTTTTATGCGTTGGCCGGACTTGCACAACAGGTGGAAGTGCTGGTCGAGGCCACGGCTGTCGATCATCACGCAAGCGACATCCGACTCGCCGTGGTGTATCCACAAGTGCAGTCCTTCGGCGAGCTCGCCGATGCTGCCAGCCGTCGCGCCGATATGCTCGGCTTCGACTCCGTTTTGGTGTCCAGCTATTCCTACAAGCAATTCGACAGTGAGGCGACAGTTTCCAAACTCCGCAGTGCGAGGGTCGATGCCATTGTGTTCCTCGGTTCGGCGGCGGAACTGGTGCAGCTGGGTCGAGCCGCCGAACGCGTGGCGTGGTACCCATACTTGCTGTCGCCCGGCTTGCTCGCCGAACGCGAGGTATTCGACCTGCCGAAGAGTTTCAGCGGCCGGGTGCTGCTGGCCTATGCGTCGTTGCCGAGCGATTACAGCCCGGAAGGCGCCGCCGAGTTCGAAAAACTGCACGAGGAATTCAGGTTCGACTACAAGTACAGCATTGCCCAGATCGCGGCATACACGGCCGCGAAGATCGCCGTTGAAGGCCTCGAGCGGGCGGGCCGCCGCCTGAACCGGGAGCAGCTCGTAACGGCACTGGAAGGACTGAACGGCTTCCATGCCGGACTCGTCCCGCCGATCAGTTACGGCCCAGAGCGACGCCTCGGCACGCTCGGCGGGCACATTGTTCGCGCAGACCTCGTTGCGAGCAAATTCGACGAAACCACCGTTTGGATAGGGCTGGACGACTAGAGCAGCACCTGACCAAGCGGTCGCGCCGCCAGGTTCAACGCAATTCGTGCCAACCGTCACCGACCGGCGTATAGGTCCTGTTCTCGATATCCACGGCAACGACATGCGCACCGCGCGCGCCGATGCGGCGATTGGGCCCGTACGTCAGCGGCGGCGTGACGCCGGTCTGGTAGGTATAGAGCTGCTCCAGCCCTTCGACCAGACGCACGCGACTCAGGTCGCGCCCCGCCCGCCGCAGCCCCTCGACCAGCACCTTTGCGGCGGCGAACGCCGCGAGTTGCGCCTGGATATGCTCACGTGGCAATGAATAATGCTCTGCAAGTTCCTGATATTCCTTAAGTCCTTCAGGCGTTATGTCGCTACTAAGCGTCGGATAGGCGACGAAGATTTTCTGGTCGAATGCGACCGGCGCGTCGAACAACGGTCGCGACATATGCGACGACAGCACGTAGACGCGCGGACTCCGATCCTGACTGGCAAGCTCCGTCAGCAGCAGCTGCAGATCGGTCTGCGGACCGAGGAAGACCAGCGCCTCGCTGCCACCGATGCGGCTGGCGAACGCCGCGGTGTCGAATTCGCCGCTGGTATAACGCTCGACCGACGGCGCAGCGTCACCGCTCTCGTGGCGCAGTTGGTCAATCAATGCACTCACCAGCTCGTCGGCACGGCCGTCTTCGGGCCCGGCAACAACCACGTTGCCGATCGCAGCGCCGTCCGCAAGGGTCCGGTCGGCAAGCACCCGCACCTGCTCGTCGAACCCGGAGTAAAGATAGAAAGCGGCTGCATCGACGAATGCATCGCCCGGGTCGAGTGTGAACGGGCCGACAAGGGGGACGTTGTCCTCGCGCAGGAATGTCAGGAGCGCGTCGTCGAGACCGATCGTGTAGGCGCCGACGAGGGCGAACACGCCCTCGGCGTCGAACGCCTCCCTCAGATTGCCGAGGCTTGCCCCGGGCGACTCCGCAAGCGGAACCGCCAACAGCTCGATGCGCCGCCCGAAGACACCGCCCTGCTCGTTAATGTTCGCGAAGTGGCCTTGCATCACCCGTGCCATGGCCTGCCCGGTCGCGCTCCCACTTCCCTGTAACGGCAACAGCGTCGCTACCTGCACGCGGCTGTCGTCAACTCCGGGGTCAAGGTCGTGCTCGAGGACTTTCATGTAGGCGATCAGATCCGCCATGTCCTCGCCGGACATCAGGTACAGCGGCATCACGCGATCGAGTGGTTTGTTCGCCGGGTCAACACCTGCAGTCATCGATCGCGCGAAGCTGGCCTCGTCATAAGCACCATGCCGGCGCCCGTTTTCGTGGACATGGCCGTAGGATTTGACGAGCACGCTCCAGCGGATGTCCGGCGGCAGCACGCCGCCCTCGGGGCGTCCCAGGCCGTCGGAACCGTGGCAACCCGCGCACGGCATCACGCTGCCCGGCAACACTATCGACTCGTCACCGATGATGGCATCGATCTCATCGCCGCGCGGGCTCGTGCCTTCGAAATAGACCTGCTTGCCGCGGATTTCAGCTTCGTCGAGCGCTACAGCCGATGACATGTGTACGAGACAGGTGAATGCTACAACTGCCGTCAGCGCCGGCCGCAGGGCGCCTGTTAAATGCCGGCGGTACTGTGTAATCACGCCCTAACTGCCGGCCTCGCGGCTTTCCCTCAGCTCGTTGACGACCTGTACGATGCGGTCGGGGCTCGGGAAACCGAACAGGCGCTTCCACTCGCCGGTGCGACCATCGCCGACAAGCACCATCGATGGATGGTCTTCGAAATTGGTCGTATACGCGCCGACGCCGGTTAGCACGTCGTCGACTGTCGGCTTGGGACCGGTCAGCCACACCCAGCCTTCACCAGCGCGATGCTTGGCCGAATAGGCTTTGAGACGCTGCGGCGTGTCCCGTATCGGGTCCACGCTCACAGACACGATGACGATGCCGTTGCCGACCTGGTCGCCGAGCTTACCCTGCACCTGCGTGAAAAGCCCTGACAATACCGGGCAGATCGTCGTACAGGTCGTGTACACGAAGTCCATGACCACGATGTTGTCGCCGATAACGTCGCTCACGAACTTCACTTGGTCGCCGTCCTGGTTGAGGAGCGTGCGATCCCTGAGGTCGATGGCGGCCGATTCGACAGCCGGCTCGCTCTTCTGCTTCATCATCGCCCTGTGCTTCGCATGCGGGTCCTCGTCCGCGACCACGGGCGACATCAGCATCAACGTGACTGCGGCGGTCGTCAGATAACGGATTGTCTTGATCATTCGGGCTCCCTGTCAGTTACGCGCCGCGAGCGGAATCAGCACCTCGATGTCGGCCGCGGCTCGCAGCTCTGCGATCCTGTCCTGTACGGCCGCCTCCATCTTCTCTGCGCGAACGTGATCGCGCAACGGCTCACGGACTTCCTCGAGCGGCATAAGCCTCGAATCGCGCCGTGCCTCCAGTCGGATGATATGCACGCCGAAAGCCGTCTCGACCGGGCCCGAGATCTCGCCAGGGCTCAGCGCGAACGCCGTCTGCTCGAACAAGGGCGCCATCT
>Ga0209456_10000357_pt1 | contig 25064 bp, 30 predicted proteins | sample COG_11_FD_184755 | JGI IMG/M metagenome (GOLD analysis project Ga0209456, IMG submission 184755) | Pelagic marine sediment microbial communities from the LTER site Helgoland, North Sea, for post-phytoplankton bloom and carbon turnover... | ecosystem: Environmental > Aquatic > Marine > Neritic...
CGAGTTCCCTGGTGTATTAACTGATAAAATGAATGCTGACCATTGGTTCCGGGTTCACCCCAGTAAATCGGGCCCGTGTTGTACTTCACTTTCTTACCTTCAAGGGTCACATGCTTTCCGTTACTTTCCATGGTTAGTTGCTGCAGATAAGCAGGGAATCTTTTGAGATAATTTTCATACGGCAGTACTGCTACAGTTTGTGCACCAAAAAAGTTGTTATACCAGAGGGATAGCAATCCCATTATAACCGGCATATTCTTTTCAAATGGTGTCTTACGAAAATGTTCATCCATTTCGTGAAAACCTTTTAGCATAGAACGGAAATTTTCAGGGCCGATCGCCAGCATCGTGGAAAGTCCGATGGCTGAGTCCATCGAATACCTTCCGCCAACCCAATCCCAGAATTCAAACATATTTTTGGTGTCGATGCCAAATGCTGCAACTTCTTTGGCATTGGTTGAAACGGCGACAAAATGTTTTGCTATAGCACTTTCATCATTTCCCAGACCCTTGAGCATCCATTCCCGTGCAGTATGGGCATTGGTCATTGTTTCAAGGGTTGTAAATGTTTTCGATGAAATAACAAACAGGGTTTCTTCAGGGTTCAGATCGCGTGTTGCTTCAGCAAAAGCTATCCCGTCAACATTTGATACAAAATTGAATGTCATGTCCCGTTCACTGTAAAAACGTAAAGCCTCATAGGCCATCACAGGACCAAGATCGGAGCCCCCAATACCAATATTGATAACATTACGGATACGTTTGCCCGTGTGTCCCTTCCAATCACCACTGCGTACTTTATTTGAGAACTTCTCCATCTTGTCTAAAACTTCGTGAACGCCAGGCACGACATCTTTTCCATCCACCAGGATTTTTGACCCATTAGGTGCACGTAAAGCTGTGTGCAATACAGCCCGATTTTCGCTGATATTTATTTTTTCACCGGAGAACATTTGGTCAATTGACTTGTTTAAACCGCAATCCTTGGCCAACTGTATCAACAGTTTCATGGTTTCATCATTAATTCGGTTTTTTGAATAGTCCAGAAAAAGTCCAACGGCTTCTACAGTCATCCGTGTGCCACGATCCGGATCATTCTTAAAAAGGTTACGCAGATGTTCTTTTCCAATTTCTTTTTTGTGATTCTTCAGTGTCTTCCAGGTCTTGCTTTTTGTAACAGTTATCTTATTTTTATTCATGATTATTTAAATTATGTTATTCATTATTCCCACATGCGGAATCCACCTACAAATGCAAACTCGTTATCGCCCAACCGACACCATTCAGGGACTTTTTTTATTTTTTTTGAATTACCTCCGCCCAAAACCACATCATCTGGATTAACAGCAGCCCTGAGGCGTGTCACGCCATAAGCAACATGTTTTTGCCATTTCTTTTTGCCCAAACGCTTCAATCCACTCACACCTATATAGTCTTCATAAGTACCCTTCTTGTACGGAAGATGTCCTACTTCCATTGGTAATACAGCACCATCGACAATGATGGCCGAACCAAGGCCGGTGCCCAGGCCAAGAAATAATAAAATGCCATCCCGGTAACTACCCAATGCCTGCATAGCGGCATCATTCATTATTTTTACAGGCAACTTGAAGGCAGCCTCAAAATCGAAACCAACCCAACCCTGTCCTAAATTATGAGGCTCAGTTACAATTTTTCCCTTTTTAATGACTCCGGGATAGCCCATTGATATGGCTTCATACTTCCAGTCTTGTACAAGCTCCAATACGCCTTCAACCATATTTTGTGGGGTCATCGTTGTCCCGGAAGGAAATTTTCGTGCTTCGGTTTGACCTGTAGCAAGGATTTTAATATGAGTTCCGCCGATATCAATGGCTAAAATTTTCATGGCTATTTCTTTATTTGAATTATTGTACAATCGCACTACTCTTTGCTTCAATCACATCCATTAAATCGTTCCAGGATTGCACGAATTTTTTTGCACCTTCGTCCTGGAGTCTGGCTGCCAGGGCTACAATATCAATCCCTGCTTTTTCAAAATCCTTTAAAACTGCCTCACAGTCTCCGCCATCCGGATCCATAATCGAAGAAAGTTCTTTGTATTTTGACAATGCAAGTAATGTTGCCTCGGGTATTGTGTTCACAGTAAAAGGTGCAGCTAGCGCCTTGACATACAAAATATCAGAGGCTTTAGGATCTTTGGTTCCGGTGCTGGCCCACAAGACACGCTGAGGCCGGCCCCCGGCATTGTAAATGCGTCTCCACCGAGCAGAACTCAATAGCTTATTGGCTGCAGCATAGGTACGTTGTGCAATAGCAATTCCAAGCTTATTTTTAAGGTTTTCAGGCACATCACTTGCCACTGCAACATCCCAACGGCTGATAAATAATGACGCTACTGAGCTTACATCTGGGTTAAGACCTGCGTCTAAACGACGCTCAATGCCACGCAGGTATGCTTCTGCAGCAGCAAGATAATCTTCACGGGAGAATAAAAGCGTAACATTAACCGAAATTCCGTTAAAGATTGCTTCTTCAATAGCCGGCAAACCTTCTTTCGTGCCCGGTATCTTAATAAAAATATTCGGCCGGTTTGCACGGGCATAAAGGTCTTTGGCAGCCGCAATAGTGCTTTTGGTATCATAGGCCAAAAGTGGAGAAACCTCCAGTGAGCAAAAGCCATCGACACCATTCGTCTTATCAAATACTGGTCGGAAAATATCTGTGGCACGAGTGATGTCGTCAAGTGCCAGTTCAAAAAACAGTTCCTCTCCTTTTTTTCCTTCTTTTAATTTTTTACGAATGTCACTATCGTAATCACTGCTATTTTTGATTGCATGATTAAAAATAGTGGGATTAGAGGTTAAACCTGTGACCGATAATTCATCGATATACTTTTTGAGTGTACCACTGTTCAGGAGTTGACGTGTGATATTATCCAACCAAAGGCTCTGGCCCAGGTTATGAAGTGATTGAGTAGCTTTCATATTTATGGTATTTAAGTTTAAAAGTTTCTTTATGAAAGTAGTATCTATTATGATAAAAAAAAATACCACCTTAGGGGTATTAAAAACCTCCCTTGTTGACAACAGACCAGGTGTAAGTCGTCCGAATAAACGGTGAATGTCTTTGATCTACCATTCAAATAAACCGCTCGGCTCCTCGCTGTCACATGGATGGGTGAATGCGGTAAATCAGTGGAAGTGCAATATAGTGAATGCGTAAAAAGAGGGGAGTTGACTTTATCCTTTTACAGAAATGAATTCTGTTTGGCATATTAAATCTAATCCATAATATTCATATACCAAAAAGAAAGTAAAATGAAAAAAGAGAAAGAAATTTTAAACAACAATCTGACGAAAGCAATGATGTTGAAAAGGTTTACTAAATTTAGCAAGTAAAAATTACTAACCACTAAAAACGACATACAATGAAAAAACTATATTTATTCACTGTGACACTTGCCTTATTGGTTATGTCTGGCCTATTAACCAGCACAACCTACGCACAGGATAAACAGCCCAACATCGTCGTCATCATGGGTGACGACATCGGCAAGTGGAACATCGGCGCCTGCCACCATGGTATGATGGCCGGACGTACACCCAACATCGACAAGCTGGCAGCCAAGGGAGCCATCTTCGCCGATTACTGCGCTGAGGTAAGCTGCACGGCTGATCGAGCTTCATTCATTACAGGCGAGGTGACGGTCCACATTAGTCTCACCACGGTTGAACAGGCCGAAGCAAAGATTGGATGCCAGATACAGCACCTACTATTGCCGCTTTTCTTAAAGACCTCGAATTCGATCCCTACCGCAGCCTTCCCAGCTTCAGAGGGACCGTTTCTTAGTAGTATCCTATGACAGCAGTAAAAACAAAGTCCACGGGTTTCCGGCTGCCCATCCTGCAGGGTCTGCTACCTATCAAAGGCGCGCAGGTCCCGACCGAGCTCGTTGCCGGCCTCACTCTGGCCGCGCTCGCTATCCCTGAGGTGATGGGCTACACCAAGATTGCCGGCACACCGGTGATCTACGGTCTCTATACCATCCTCATCCCGATGGCCCTGTTCGCCATTTTCGGCTCCTCGCGCCACCTGGTGGTCGGCGCGGATTCGGCAACGGCGGCCATTCTCGCCGCCGGCCTGGTGGGACTAGCTGCCACCGGCTCCGATGATTATCTGGCGCTGTGCGCGGTGCTTGCCTTAATGGCCGCCGGATTTCTGATCCTGTCGCGCATCGTAGGCCTGGGGTTCATGGCGGACTTCCTGTCGCGCACGGTGCTGGTCGGCTTCCTGACCGGGGTCGGTATCCAGGTCGCGCTGGGGGAGATCTCCGGCATGCTCGGCCTGAAGGGCGGCGGGCACGGTACACTGGAAAAGATCTGGGCCGATCTCCAGCAGATTGAGCAGATCAACTTCTACGCGCTGGTCGTCTCGATCAGCGTGCTGGTGGTCATCGTCCTTTCTAAGAAGATCTCGAACAAGATTCCGGGGGCATTGATCGCCGTGATCGGAGCCATCGTCGTCAGCTGGGCACTCGACCTCAAAGCGCACATACATGTGCTGGGCGTCGTCCCGGGCGGGCTGCCGCATGTCGGGCTACCTGAGGTCAAGTGGAGCTGGGAGCTTGTCAGCAAGCTGTTGCCCACGGCCTTCGCCATGTTCGTGATCATCCTGGCCCAGAGCGCCGCAACTTCGCGCGCCTATGCCGCACGCTACAATGAGCGTTTCAACGAGAACACCGACCTGGTCGGTCTCGCGTTGGCCAATATCGGCGCCAGCCTGTCCGGCACCTTTGTCGTCAATGGCAGCCCGACTAAAACCCAAATGATCGACAGCGCCGGTGGCCGTAGCCAGTTGTCGATACTCTTCACCGGCGTGATCGTACTGCTGGTACTGCTGTTTCTCACCGGACCGTTGGCCTACATGCCGGAGGCGGTCCTGTCGGCTGTGGTGTTCCTGATCGGTGTTGGCATGATCGATATCAAGGGGATGCGCAGCATCTTTGCCCAACGGCGATCGGAGTTCTGGGTAGCCCTGATCACCCTGCTGATGGTCGTGTTGGTCGGCGTCGAGCAGGGCATCATACTGGCCATCGTACTGTCGCTGATCGATCACACCCGGCGCGGCTATCGACCGAAGAACGCCGTGCTCGTGGCGACCAACTCGGGCGGCCTCCACGCACAGCCCGTGACGACCAAGGCCGAGGCCATTCCCGGACTGCTCATTTACCGGTTTACCCACAGCATGTACTACGCCAATGCAGAGCAGCTATCCGAAGAGATCACCAGGCTCGCCAACAGCGCGGAACCACCTTTGCGCTGGTTCTGTATCGACTTCTCCGCGGTGGACGACATCGACTACTCTGCGGCCGAGACACTGCGTTCGATTTTCGGGATCTTGAAGGACAAAGGGATACGTTTGGTCATTGCGGAAGTCATGGAAGACGTTAAGAAAGAGAGTCGCTACCATCTTCTTCGGCTATTCGGTGAGGACGCCATGTACGATACGTTGGAGGACGTTATGAAGGCTTATCGGCAGCAAGCGGGTGCAGATGTGAAGTAAGGAAGGTCTTGCCTACGGGGTCCTCGACGAAGTCGACACCATCAGTTCCGTATCCGGCGGCAGCTTTACCTACGCTTATTACGGCCTTTACGGGGACCGAATCTTTGAGGACTTCCAGGACGCGAGATGCGGCGCGCTGTGTTCTTACAGCAGGAGGTTGCCAAGCTGTCACAGACCGCTGTCGAATATCCGCCGATGCAGAGAAGTGCATCTTTCAACCTCGATGCGGTGAAGGAGCAGATCGAAGCCGCACACGCGAAGTAGTTGAATCAGAATAGGTAGGCGCGGTGCGGCACACTCACTTTTTTTGAGTCGAAAGGGCCGGCGAGGTCTGCTCAAGGGAAAAAACCATCAAAAAAAGAAAAACAATAAAACATCTTAAGTTACTTATTGCTTTATCGGTGTTGTCTGGCCCATTCAGCAACAAAGCCTGAGCACAGAATAAACAGTCTAAAAATAAAACTCAAAATATTTACTAGTTAATATTGAATAATTTGATTTAGATGAATTTTATTATATTATTGTGTTCACACTTACGAAAGTAATTATTAATTAACTAAAGTATGACTAATTCATTAAAGCCATCAAAGGAAGATATTGAAAAACTAATATTTATCAGACATGCAGAAAAGCCAGCTATGGGTCTAGGTTTACTGACTTGCAAAGGATTAAACCGTTCTTTGAAGTTACCCGATTTTTTTTTAAGAAACTTTTCAACTCCTGATTACATATTTGCTCCAAATCCATTGGTTAAGGCCACTGAAATCCATGGTGATGGACAACGGTATTACTATGTACGGCCAATTCTAACTATTGGACCTACTGCTGTAAGACTTGGCATTCCTATCAACACCGAATTGCCCTACAACGATCCGGGACTGCTTGCGGATACTTTATTAGAAGCAAAATATCACAATGCGACGATCTATTTATGCTGGGAACATGGTGATCTTGTAGAATTTGCTGCGGTTATGCTTAAGCGATTTGGTAGCGATCAGGAAGTTCCGGAATGGGATAACGACAACTACGATATGGTCTTCATATTCACAATAAACTGGACTACAGATAAGCCAACTTTAGAATTTACTACCCTAATGCAGGATCTTGGTCCTATTTCAAATGATTGCCCATAGTGATTACGATCTAGCAATATCTTGCTACTTTCTTAATTAAAGCTAAGTTTAATTTTACAACATTCAATTACTATAGTTTTGAGAATGGCTGAAGACTATATGAATGTCTTTGATGTTCCATCCAAATAAACGGCTCGGCTTCTCGTTGTCGCATGGATGGGTGAATGACGTAAATCAGTGGAAGAGTTAAATTACTGGCGATATCGGCAAACTGGTCTTGCTACTTGACGTTGGTTCCTTTAAGGTTATTATGCGCATTCTGCCATACTTCATAGAGGTTTTCACCTACCAATCGGCTAATCCTTTATCTTCTCAGCAGGAGCTGGGTCGGACAAGGTGCCATTATCATTTTCATTGCCTTTTTTTCTATTGATAAATAACCCCTGTGTTTTTTGTTCCCCTAAAACCTTTGAAAGCTCTTTAAAAGCGAAGAATGGAATGAAACTTAAAAATATCAGTAACAAAGAACCCAGCCATTCTGGTGATAAGCGATTCATCACATCAGTGTAAACATCGCTTTTTGTTCCATTATTTATAAGTGCTCTTATAAGTTTCTCACTAACGTCAAACAACGCAACCCACAGGGTAAATAGTATTGCTTTATACATTATAGGAATTATTAGCGGTTTATTTTCAAACTTGTGGCTAATCTTCAGAATATCTCCGATCATTACAACTTTTGCAATTACCAGGGCTTTTATTACACCAAGAAAGTAATCATTCAGTACAATCCCATATTCGGCCAATACTAATCTCCTGTATAATATAATGGCGCTAAAAAAGATTGCCATGTATACAAAATTGATAAGGTACTCTTCAATACCTTCAAGCAACGAAGTTTTCCAGCTTTTTTTCGTTTTATCACCTTTCATATATGCATTTTCTATCAGGCATTTTTTGAGCCTTTTGTGTTATATTTTATCATTCTATTAATTGCCATTGAAGGATTCTACTCAGTATTCATTCAGACGTTTAGAATTCTTGTGATCAGGATTGTTCCTGTGCTTTATCAGAAACGTAATAAACCTTGTTAAATAACTATATAAAAATGGTTATTGTGATCAATACAAAAGCTAAAATAATATTAATAGCTATCATTTTCATTTGTTTTAATTGTTTTTGTTAAAATTTAATAATAGAAAAAAATCATTTTTCTTTTTGCAAAAACATCATAGTGGCATAAGATTTCAGGGGCCTCTTACTGGCTGAAACCTGAACTCAAACACCTTGTATCCAGTGCCCCTCCTTGCTCGACACTCATTTACTCCCCGATACAAATGCGGAACACCGCCTGAAATTTCTCGCCCGGTTCCACGAGCCGCAGCCCTCGGCCGGTCGTAAGCGCGCTTGTAGGCGCAGTCATCGGCTCGAAGGCGATATAATCTTTATCCTTCGGTGCGTAGACCTGCGCATATGGATAGCCCGTAAGGAGTTCCACTGTGATTCGGTGCCCGCCTCCCGTGATAGAAAAAGACGTCTGTTCGTCCGTCAACGCAAAGCCATTGTCGAAGTTGCTTTCGCCGAGCTCAGCGTCGAACCCGATAAATGGCTCCTCCTCTCCTGTGGGAATCCCGTTCCCGTCGAGCAGGAGCTTCTGCATTGCCGGCAGTTTCATCCGCCACTCTGGACGAGGAACCCCGGGAATCCTGATGTAGGGATGAAAACCGAAGCTCACCGGCACCGGCCCCTCACGACCAGCAACAAGTGTTGTCGCTACTGTCAGGCTGTCGGAACACAAGGTCACCGCCATCTCAAGGTGGTGGCGGAATGGAAAGACGGCAAGGAGATCGTTGCGAGACCAGTCGAGCCGGGCCACGACAAAATCTTCACGCGCTTCGGTCGAATCCCAGGCAAGCAGGGGCCATGGCACACCGTGCATGGGGTTCCCAAGATCGTCAAAATGAAGCAGTGACGAAGATCGATCGAGCTTCACCTCTCTACCTGCAGCGCGATATTGCAGCCCAGCGAGGCGATTCGCCCATGGGTGGAGTAACGGGATTCCAGCGGTGCTTCCTAATTTTGCGGCGGTTTCGAGATCTTCCAAACGCCCGAGTATTTCTACTCCCCGATGCCGAAGCGAAGCACCGAGCATCCCGTGGCCGGGTAAGAAAACGGCCTCTAGATTGCCCGCCACGAGATTGAGGGCGGATGGGTCCTGCAGCATGCCAGAGGATCCGGAGCCGGGCGTAATCATAGCTCGTCAGTCTGGGTTACCACCATTATCGATTGTGATCGTTTTTTGTGTTTCATGAGAAAACTCCTTTAATTAAATGTTTAATTATAAAAATATAAAATGTTCTTTAGTTTCTTTTGATACTTTAAAAATGAATTTTTTTCAAGTGCTAAAATTAATATCTCAACCTTTTTTTTCAAAAACATCTTAGAGCTATAAAAAGAACTCATTTAATGCCCTGGCCTGCTCAAATCGTTTGAACGAAACAGCCGCCGGAAACGCACTAATTACATTGAGCCCAACGAAGTTGGTTTGTGCAACTTGAATATGTCCCGGAATCATAGCAGGGGCGATCATGATAAGCGCAGTGCCTTTGGCAATATTCTTCCAAATCATAATTTTTAACTTTTCTTTTGATCGACTGATTTATTCAACCACTTGATGAGTGGGCTGGCACTGAATCCATGTGCCACCACACTAACGAGTATTGTGCAAACCACGGTTAGTATGATCTCTTTCTGATTTGGAAAATTCACATCAAGGATAATAATTCCAAAAACAATGCTCGCCAAACCCCGGGGACCAAACCAGCCGATAAACAATTTTTCCTTCAGGGATATGCCGGATTTGAACAATGAAACTAAGACAGGAATCATTCTGACAATTGTGAGGCTTAAAATTGTATATAGAATAACCTGCCATGTAAAATGGAAAAGATAGATGGCAACGACATAGGACCCGCCAAAAAACCGAATCCTACTGCAAGGATAGCAGCACTGCTGGGCAGTGTTTCAATCTTTTTAGCAAACAGACTAAAAAGAAGTACAAACAAAGCCATTATGGTAAGGTCCAGGTACATTTATATTTTTTGTTTTTCCATCCGCATAAATTAACCTTTATTACTTGAAGGGAATTTTCGTTGTTCAGTCTTGCTCTTCCGGATTGGTTGAAGTTTGTCCCGTTACATGCCGGTCATCGTTCCACACTCGGATGACCGGTTGTGATAAATTGCGTTTGTAACCAACCTCGCTGAGGCTTGCTGTGGTTAACATGAAATAGCGGCCGAGTCCAAAGCCCTCGATCCCAAGCCAACGCCCAGCCAACGCCCGGATGAAATGTCCGCTCGTAAAGACCAGCACATCACCCTTCACGGCGCGCAACCGGCTCACCACCCGATCGGCACGATCAGCGACCTGTTGCACAGACTCTCCCCCCGGACAGCCATCCAGAAACAGTTGCCAGTCTGGTCGCTCCTTGAGAATTTCGGCGCTTGTAAGTCCCTCGTATTGGCCGTAATCCCATTCGACGAGATCGGGATCCACTTCAGCCGCTGGACCGAAACCGGCCAGCTGACAGGTCCGGTAAGCACGTTGCAACGGACTTGCGAATACTTTCGTGAAGCTCAATCCTTTGAGCCGCTCACCGAGCCGACGTGCATTGCTCTCGCCATTTTCGGTCAGTGGCAGGTCGGTCAGACCGGTGTGCTGCCCAGTTAGGCTCCATGCGGTCTCACCATGCCGGGCCAGATAGATGATGGGAAGTTCTTTAGTCATGATGCAATAGATTTAGTTAGAAGTTATACAATATTAATAGATTTAGTTAGGAGTTATACAATATTATTTATACACATTCTTGCTTTTTTCATCTCACTAAATTAAAGTGAACAAAACCATAGTCATCTTCAGAGGTTTCGATAAGTTGAAATTCTTACCTTCATTTCGGCCATTGAATCGCCTCAACCCTCTTTCCCGAGGACGAAGCGCTCTATCGCTTTTGCAAAGCCCTCGTCGTTGTTGGAATCGGTGCTCGCATTCGCTTGTGATTTCACCTCATCGGACGCGTTGCCCATAGCGATGCTGAAGCCCGACTTCACAAACATGAGCACGTCGTTGGGTTGGTCGCCGATGGTCGCGATCTCGCTAGCGGGCACCTGCAAAGTGCGCGAAAGGTGGTCGAGGACCGCACCCTTGTTGGCATCCTTGTTGGTGATGTCGAGATAGTAGGGCTGAGAGCGCCGTGCCGATGCGTGCTTACCAAAGGTTGACTGGGCGTCAGCCTCGCAGCGCTGCACCACGTCAAGATCATCGCTGACGCCGACGATCTTGATCACGTTCTCGTGGTCCAGGTCCTTTTCGAGATCCACGACGACCTTCGGTTGGAATTTCACGGTCCAAGCCTCGTGTGCGACGTGCGGTGCATCTGGTTTGGTGATCAGCCAGTCATTGCCGCAATAGATCCAGGCGTCGAGATGGTGTCCGCGGATGAGATCGATCGCCTGGCGGGCGATGTCGGACGGAATCGTTTTTTGCTCGATGATGGAGAGGTCACGTTTGACGAAGAGCCCCCCGTTGAAGCCAGCGATCGGTGTGTCGAGCTGCAGGTGGTCGAACAGCATCGCCATGCCCCGCGGCGGTCGCCCGCTGGTGATGGCGAACCGGATGCCAGCATCACGAAGGCTCTGCACCGTTGCTTGGGAGCGCTCTGTCAGGACTTTTTGATCCGTGACGAGCGTGCCGTCCACATCGGCTAGGACCAGTGAGATTTTTTTCATAATATATATATTGTTTAATTTTATTTTGTTTTCAAGTATTTGTTTTTAATTTTCTACCGTGGCGTACAGTTTAACTATTGTTTGTAAACATTCGCCTCGTTGTAAAAGGTGTAGCTCTTAACGATCCTTCCGTTTTCCACTTTATAATTTTAATTCGCTCATGTCTATACGCTAAGCAACCGGCTCACCACCCGATCGGTACGATCAGCGACTTGTTGCACTGAATCTCCCCACGAACAGCCATCCAGAAACAGTTGCCAGTCTGGTCGTTCCTTGAGAATTTCGGCGCTGGTCCGTCCCTCGTATTGGCCGTAATCCCACTCAACGAGATCGGGATCCACTTTAGCCACCGGACCGAAGCCCGCTAGCTCCCAGTTCCGGTAGGCACGCTGCAACGGACTGGTGAACACTTTCGCGAAGCTCAATCCTTTAAGCCGATCACCGAGCTGGAGGGCAACGCGTTCACCGTTTTCAGTCAGGGGTAGGTCGGTCAGCCCGCTGTGCTGCCTTGTGAGGCTCCACGCGGTCTCACCGTGCCGTGCCAGATAGACGATGGGAAGTTCTTTACTCATTATGCATTAGATATAGATTAGGAGGTTATACTAATAGATATATAAGTGATAAGGAGAGCGGCATGGCCTTCCTAACAAGCGAGTAATTTTGTGTCCAAAAAGCTGCACTTTGCATTTCTGTACTAGTTAATAACCTTGTTCAGCTTTTTCAGACGAAATGATACAGCTATATTCACAATGCCAAGGATTAATAAACCAATACCAATCCACATAGTGATGGCTACAGTACCTACCAAGAAATCTGTCATCACGAACCAGCCGAAGAGTACGGTTAATATTCCACCTAGCAGACTAAGCCACCAATTGCCATCGCCTTCTTTTTTTGATTTGAAGGAGCCGCTGAAGATCATTATTCCATAAACTATCATCCAGAATCCTACAATGAACGGGAATACTGCTGCGGTTATGTCAGGATTTGATAGTAAAACCATTGCGAAAATTACATCGATGATACCCTCAGCTAAACGCCAACCCCAGTTGTCATCAACACCACTTACCATAATACCGGCGATGATCTGAAAGATGCCGGTAATCAGTAAGGCAACGCCAATAAATACGGCCAAACCAAGGAGCGATCCAATAGGATGCCTGAATACGAAAAATGATAATATGATTAGAACGATTCCTTTTAGCAGCATCAGCCACCAGTTTTTTGCTTTGTCTTTCATGTTTAGTTATTTTTAAGTGGTTAATAATGAATTGATTAATATTAGTGTTTAGTTTGTTATCAAGTACTTGTTTTTGATTTTCATGGGAAGCAAATATTTCGACTATCAAAATTTATATTCCTGAATGCCCAACAGTGACTGGTTGAATAATGCATTAGTTTCACCTCCTTGGATCTGCATGGCAATTCTCGTTCATATTTCTATACAGGGCTAAATTTACCAAAGCGGGGGTCTCACTGCAATAACCTATTGGTGGTATATAGGACCTTTAGTCAATTGAAGAACAGCTAACTGCTATTATCTGAGGGCACTTATTTTCCGGAATTAAGGGAAATGAGGACGTTCCTCATAGCAATCAACCTGCTTTCTACCTCCAATTGGAAGGTAGAAGAGATCGCAGATTATCCGGGATATACCGAGCCTGCCAATTTCATTCGTTTTATTAACAGAAAAGTGGGTGTAAGACCTGCTTTTTTTGAGGACAATCTGCATAGGCCGCAAATGACCGTTTTTTAAATTGAATTTGTAACAAAATTACGTAATTACTTAGTTATGAGCTGATTGCATGCCACCATCGGGATTAGGAGCAACATGTAAACGAACGAATTCTAAGTAGTAAAAGAAAGGGGATCATCAATGTTGACGAAGTCTAAGCTTCTACGTATAAAATAACCTTAATCCCCTCTTTTGTTCTTTCTGATTTATACCTTAAAAGTTAAGGAGAGTAAACTTAAGATGTATAAAAAGTATTAAAACGCTTTTTATTCTTACCGGTTGGTAAACATTTAATATCATTATATTTACGAGTAAATATGAGGCGATAAAAAAGTGATCAACGGCTGTATTAACCCCCTTTTTTCTATAATTTGTTTTCAACAATGAAGGATAAGGATTATTTTTCTCATCTATATGAAATAGCGAGTCACCTGAACAAGGAATTTACTCTATATTCTGCTCTTCGTAAATCTTTGGAGAAGACTGTGGAAATCCTAGATATAGAAACAGGCTGGTTCTGGCTTACTGAACCAGATAATAAATCGGTATATTTAGCAGCTTCCTATAATCTACCGCCCGCATTAAGTAATCATCCCGAACGGTTATCTGGTTGGTGTTATTGTATAAAACAATACCTATCTGACGATATTGATCAGGCAATGAATATTAGTGAGATTGCATGTACAAGGTTGAAGGATATCAGCGCCGGTACGAAAGATCTGAAATTTCACGCAACGATCCCTATAATAAGCAACGGTCAAAAGGTGGGGCTCATGAACTTACTGAGTAAAGAAACCCGGCAACTAGATGAAAAAGAACTGACCATTCTTAATACCATCAGCGAGTTGGTCGGAGCTGCCATTCAACGTACCCGATTACAGCAGTCATATGGTAGTGAGAAAGTCGAATCAGGTACAACTATCCGCCATGTGTTAGAACGGGTTTTCCATCCACAAATGGAAGCCATAATTTCATGTCTTGATGGCACAAAGAGTAACAAAGACAAAGTGAACGAGGCACTGAACAAAGTGAATGATCTTCAGGAGCAGTTATCTCTGTTGGGCAAGGGCTTAAAGGAGTATGAAGGAACAGATACAACAAAAAAAGACTTTCTTTATCCTGAGTTACCTCTTACAAAAAGAGAGTTAGAAGTACTGACTCTGATACAGAAAGGTCTCACCAACGGTCAGATTGGTGAACAATTATTCATAGCCGAGCGCACTGTTAAATTTCATGTTACTTCAATTTTATCCAAGCTCAATGCGGACACTCGCACCGAAGCAGTAGATATCAGCTTGAAAAGAGGGCTACTTAACATCTGACTCACATCCAATCACTTCTTGACCTGTACCATAGTACAGTTGCTTTTCTGTACTTAAGTCCATTTTACAGGTCGTACGCTTTTGTGATATTTGTACACAAACAAAAAACAAAATATTATGAAAACACAGAATATATATTTAGAACATGCCAACATTACAGTGAACGATCTGCAGGAAGCGATCAAATTCTTCCAAACTGCTTTCCCTCACTTCAAGATAAGGGGAGGTGGCAACGAGATAAGAGAGTGGGTTCATCTTGGTGATGATGATACCTACATAGCTATTAACCAGGCTAAGCAAAATGATTTGAAAGTTGACAAGAATTATGACAGAATTGGGATAAATCACCTAGGTTTTGTAGTGCAAGATGTGGAGGAGATTGCTAATAATCTGTTAAGCAATGGGTACAAACGGGATTATCCAAAACAAGTGGAGCAATTCAGGGTCAGAGACTATTTTGCTGATGCTGACGGAAACCAGTATGAGTTCGTACAGTACCTTAGTGAGGTGGTACAGGAAAAAAACAGTTACAACAACTAAACCTAATTAAAGAGGGAAAAGTAAAACGCAAAAAAACGATTTGCCAACAATGGCTAAATTTAAGCGCTACACTTATGGCTATAAGAATATTTACTATTTTTAAACCAGCTTGATCGCGCTATGGCAAATCCAATCGGATTTCCCACGCCTGATCATAGCCAAAACCGTTAGGCATTATGGAAAAATGGAGGCCCCAAGCAACAGACGGAATGATATGAAAGATAATGTTGGATATTTTAAAAAGAACTTTGCTGACTTTTTAGCAAAATATGATAACGAAAGCTACGATGTACACAAAGAAAAAAAGGAGCAGCTTTTTGCGGACATACATGGAACAGTACTTGAAGTCGGCCCCGGTACAGGTGTAAATTTTCCATTCTTAAAAGATAAGAGCATTCATTGGACAGGTGTCGAACCCAATCCTGCCATGCACCCATACCTTAATAATGCGGCAAAGGAACATGGAATAACAGCCCATCTTTTGGACTGTATTACTGAATCAATTAGCCTGCCGGATAATGCGGTTGATTATGTGATTAGTACTGAAGTGTTGTGCTCAGTCAACGATTTGGATAAAAGCCTTACAGAAATAAAGCGCGTATTAAAACCTAATGGCAAGTTTTTATTTTTGGAACATGTTGTAGATAAACAAAATATTTGGCGCAGAACGGTACAAAAATATGTCTCTTTTACTCCGTGGAAATATTTTTCCGACGGTTGCCGACCGGCAAGAGATATTGGTACGAAGATCAAGCAAACCGGATTTTCTGACGTGCAGTATGTAGACTATATGCGTGAAGGCAGAGGTATTATTATTACAATAAATCGACCACATATTTGTGGGTGGGCCAGGAAATAATATTAATCATGAAACTAATAGAAACTGAAATAATCATTACTAGTAAACCGGATAAGGTTAGGGCAATCCTCACAGATTTTAATGCCTATCCTAATTGGAATCCTTTTATCAATTCCATTTCCGGGGAGAATAAAGTTGGAGAGCAATGAAAAGTTTTTGTCCAGCCTCCGGAGAGTAGTGGAATGACATTCAAACCTGTTGTTTTGACTTTTAATGAAACTTCGCGATAAAATAGATTAACACGTGACACCATTGATATTCCTCTTAGTCAGTTTCACAATTGCCTTCTTGATTAACAAACTTGGGCTTAAGGGAAAGTGGTCCATCTCATTCATTGGAAGGATTGCTTTATCGATCATGCTCGTTGTTACAGGTACGGCGCATTTTTTCAAAACAGAATTAATGATTGCCATGTTACCGGAAGTTATACCCTTCAAAATATACATGGTATATTTTACTGGGGTAATTGAGATTGCTGCAGCTTTAGGCTTACTAACTTCAAGATTTTCCAGACTAACCAGCATTTTACTGGTTATTTTTTTCATTTCCATACTGCCAGCAAACATCGTGGGAAGTATCAAACAGGTCGGATTGGGAGGGATGGAAAATGGCGTTCAATACCTTTATTTTAGAATTCCATTACAGCTCTTTTTTATATTTTGGGTATATTTCTTTGGAGTTCGCTTAAACAAGAAGTAATAATGAATCTAGAATCGGATAATATCACACTTTCAGAAAACGAGTCCAACGCGGCATTTATGGGTATTCGACATGTGGATATCCTAAAAATTAAAGGTTTAGAGTTCCATCATTTGTTTTTAGTCATTCTCATGAGAGAGCCCTCAAAACTGGAGGATCAATTTTCAGATAGGCTACAGCTATTTTATGATTTAGAAACAAGGAACTGCAATGAAAATGAAGTTGTATACTATTCTAGCCCAAAGGATATAAGGAATGAAGTTATTTGGGAAACAACCATAAGCGCAAGCTCAGAATGCGGATATGATCCTAACGCAAAAAAGATGGGTAATCTTATAAAGGTTCCCAATTTCGATAGAGTCTCTGAGCAGCCGTTAGGAAGAAGAATTTATTCTAAAAAGATTATTTCGGAAAACCTAAAAGTGATTAACCAGATTTTTGAGTTTGAGAAGCTATATAGTAATTCTCTTATTTATTCCTTAATTCCTGAGGCTTCTTCTGGATTTAACTCTAATTCATATTTCAGAGGAGTTTTAGAGTACATAGGACTTGCGGACAAACTTGTTGTGCCCAGCTGTTTTAAAGCACCAGGGTTGTCCAAAGCCGTAATCCCTTTGCCTGAATAGTTGAAAATATGACAAAAAAGAATAAATACTATGCCTAATAAAATGCAAAAAACACTGAAGCGATTTTTGCACAAGACCGTTGGGCAACAGCAAAAAATAAAAACCGAGAACAGAAAATCGTTTTGATATAAATTTGAAATTAAAATTGGGAGAAAAGGCTTCGAGTTCAGCAAAAGAGCTATTGCGGATAAAAATGCTATTTAGAGAAAGTACAATTCTACTGCGGAATTTTATTAAAAAACGAGTATATTATATTTGCTTAATTCTAAATCAAAAAGCTGAACGAATGTCTCAAATATATTGAGCCTTATGAAAAATCATTATCAGTATGAAAAAACAGATTCCAAATAAAACTGAGGAGGAAAATTTGACAAATTACATAGACGGATTCGTCCTTCCCGTTCCACGAAATCACCTGAACGAATACAAGCGCGTGGCTGAAACGGTTGCAAAGATTTGGAAGGAACATGGCGCACTCGCCTACTTTGAGTATGTGGGTGAGGATTTAAAATTGGAAGGCACACGTTCTTTCCCGGAACTCGTAGATGCAAAAGAGGATGAAGCCATTGTATTTGGGTGGGTTGTGTTCGATTCGCGAGAGGAGCGTGACCTGGCAAATGAGCGGGTCGCGACCGACCCGAGAATGACGGATTTAATTGCCCCATTGACCGATCCGTCAAGAATAGTTTTTGATGCCAAGCGAATGGTTTACGGTGGATTCCAACCGTTCGTCCAATCAAATAATAGTAAGGCTAAATAAATTAGTAAACGTAAGTTACGAATATCGGCATGTTGTGTCGGTTCGATAAAAATGAAACCGTTGACCAACAATATATAACAGCAATGGGCTACCCCCTGCCACGAGCGGAAAATATACGGTTGTAAAGTAAAGAAGACCGTTGACGTTAATTTAATTAAGGAAAAATGAAGCGCACACTATTTTTTGTATTTCTTATCATCACTTTCAGTTGTAAAGAAGTGGACAAAGAAAACCAGTTAAATATGGATAATTCAACTGTGGTCCCGTTAGAAAACATCCCTGAACCAGACTTCACAATTACTACTAACGAAAAGACGCACAATAAATTTAGTAGCAAAATTCCTCCAGTATTAACCGTTACGGATGGCAGTGTCATTGAAGCATTTACCCAAGAAGCCACAGGAGGGCAATTGAATATCAACTCAACCATAGAAGATATTAAAAATGTGGATATGGATAAGGTTCACACTTTAACCGGACCTATTTATGTTGATGGAGCCGAAGTGGGCGATGTTTTGGCCGTCCAACTTCTTGACTTGGAACCTGGTGATTGGGGATGGACCGCCATGGAACCCGGATTTGGATTTCTAGCCGGTGAGCACCAATCAGAATTATTCAAAACCTATGAACTGGATAAAAAGAACAATCTTGTACGCTTTTCGAAAAACGTTCATATTCCTTTAAAACCATTTGCTGGTGTCATGGGCGTCGCACCTGATACAACAGCCATGTTATCTACTATCCCACCGCGTGCAAATGGCGGCAATATGGATGATCCGCATTTGGTGAAAGGAGTAACTGCTTACTTCCCGATTTTTGTAAAGGGTGCCTTATTTTCCATTGGCGACACACATGCAGTTCAAGGGCTTGGTGAAGTCGTGGGAACAGCTGTAGAATGTGATATGAGAATTCGATTCCGATTAAAAGTCTTAAAAGACAAAACAATAAAAGAACCTCAATATGAAACCGAAGAATATTTTGCAACCACGGGATTTGCCACAACCATTGATGAAGCGGCTAAAAAAGCAACTAGATATATGGTAGAACATATTTCCGAAACTTATGAAATGTCATGGGATGAAGCATATATGTTATGCTCTCTTATTGGAGATTTAAAAATAGCAGAAGTAGTAGATGAACCCCATATGTTAGTTAGCATGCATATTCCTAAAAGTGTTTTTCAAACAAGTGAAAAGCACTAATGCCAACAATGTATAAAATGCATTATCACTTTCGCTAAAGCTTCAGTAATCAAAGAAAGCGCCCTTTATACTAATCGTTGTGCGTCATTTACCAGAACAGGCAAGAAAATAGAAACTAAGAAAATGAATTCAGATATTTCCCCATTATACAAGCATCAGAATTATTGAAATTATATAAATCTGAAAATTTAGTTATTGCTGATATTAGTAACGGGAAAGATGCGAAAACGAATTATGAAGATAAACATTTAGAAGGAGCTATATTTATTGATTTATGATGACAAAAATGGCTCTAATGCAGTAGCAAGTTTCTGCTGGATGTTAAAATCAATCGGACACAAAAAAGTTCAAGTTCTTAATGGTGGAATTCAAGAAGCAGAAAAAATTAAATTTCTAATAAGTTCGGAAACGGCAAGTACCAATAAAACAGGATTATAAGGTTAATAATTGGAAACTCCCAATAGCAGAAATTGACGAAGTTGAGAAAGTTTCACTAATGGAGAACTACATTGTAATTGATGGTCGGGAAACTAAGCGTTACAATGGAGACACTGAGGCAGGAGATTTAATTTATACACCAACCTATTTTTACATTGGCCATTTTTCTAAGTTTTTTTGTCCGGAAGTGAAAAGAATTAGTACCTTACGCAGCAGAATCCATCTATTGTGTACTTCATTCGTAAATGAAGATAATAGTACGGTTGACATGATAATGAATCAAAGTGATGAGGCAATTGATTATAAGTTTTATGTTGGTGATGTTGAAGCAATTTCCATCAGTATTCCTGCTCATGCCATTCAAACAGTCGTAACCAAGTAGTGAATATTGACCAATAAAAACGAAATCCAATACGGGCACCAGAATCCCAACTAAATCCCTTAACCAAAATCCCAACTAAATCCCTTAACAAAATGAGTAATCAACACCAGGAATCCACACACATTGAGAGTTACAATTTACCTAAGGTCATCTTTTTGGCTTTCGTTGCCGCGATAGGTGGATTTTTATTTGGGTTTGACAGCGGAGTGATAAATGGTACTGTCGATGCCTTACAAGTCGCATTTGACTCCGATGCCGCGGGCACAGGATTTAATGTGGCTTCGGTACTCCTGGGTTGCGTTGCAGGTGCCTTTTTCGCTGGTACATTGGCGGACAGATTCGGAAGAAAACCAATGATGTTGACCGCAGCTATGGTTTTTATCGTCAGTGCCTGGGGTTCCGGCATCTCTGAAGGTTCATTGGAGTTTGTTATTTATCGATTAATTGGTGGGCTGGCTGTAGGTGCAGCCAGTATATTGGCACCACTTTATATCAGTGAAATTGCCCCTTCAAGAATCAGAGGCCGCCTGGCAACATTACAACAACTCATGATTGTAGTTGGCCTGTTTGTGGCATTTATGAGTAATTATTCACTTGTGGGGATTTCCGGAGGTGCTGAAGAGGAGCTTTGGTTGGGATATCAAACCTGGTCATGGATGTTTTGGGCGGAAATACTGCCGGCAGCTATATTCGTAATTGTATTGTTTTTCATCCCTGAATCACCAAGGTATTTGGTGGCATCAAATCAATCCGAAAAAGCGCTCAAAGTACTTTCTACAATTAGCAATGCGACAGAAGCCACTGCCAAGGTGGCAGATATAAAATCAACGGTAAGAGGGGATAGCCGCCCCAAACTCGGTGACATCATCAGTAAATATACCGGTAAAATTCATCATTTAGTTTGGGTTGGTATCGGAATTGCTGTACTGCAACAGTTTACGGGTATTAATGTGATTTTTTATTATGGTGCTACGCTCTGGCAAGCCGCAGGATTTGCGGAGGCCGATGCATTACTTACCAATGTCATTAGCGGAAGTGTTAATATATTTTTCACTATTGTGGCTATAATTCTGATAGATAAGGTAGGCAGAAAACCTTTATTGTTAGTGGGTTCGATCGGGCAGGCGGTAATGCTGGGAGTACTTGCCTACCTTTTCGGAACCGCATCCTTGGATAGTGCAAATAATCTTATTTTAGAAGGGAATAACGGCACCTATGCATTATTAGCGGCTAATGCTTACATTGCCTTTTTTGCAGCCTCATGGGGCCCGGTAATGTGGGTTATGCTAGGGGAAATGTTTCCAAATCAATATAGAGGAGCTGCGCTGGCTGTTTGCGGAATAGCCCAGTGGGGATCTAACTTTACTATAACCATGACTTTCCCCATTATGCTGAGATATTTAGGACTCGGTGTTTCCTATGGAGTTTATGCACTCTTTGGCGTAGTGGCATATTTCTTTGTCAAGAAGTATGTTAAAGAAACCAAAGGCAGAAGTTTGGAAGATATGTCTCGTGAGCAGGAAGAGGAGGAAAGAAAGCTCGCTGAACTGGCGGATCAATAAAATAACAATTCCTACTAAAAAACGTTTTATTTACTGAAGGATGTCAGGAAGGAATTAGAACAGATAGATATCAATATTAGCAGCATGCAGAGTGTTGGTGATGTTGAAGCAATTTCCGTCAGTATTCCCGCTCATGCCATTCAAACAGTCCTAACAAAGTAGCGGAAATTGACTGATAAAAACGAAACCCAACAATGTATAATATGCATTATCACCTTCGCTTAAGACTTCGGTGATCAAAGACAACGCATTTTACACTAAACGTTGGTAAATATTTTGTTCCTTTCTCTAAACTTCGGTCCTATCCCTTTGTTAGCGCTCTAAAACCAGGTCTGGTAAATGTGTTCCCAGGTGGACCTGATCCTCATTGCGAAGATAGATTTTAGCCTGATTGCGGAGGGACACGGAGGGGTTCGAAGTGCTTTCTCACACGGACGCACTCAGTACGCAAGCAGGACGTTGACTTTTTCTTATTCGGACGGGAAAAAATAAAAACGGTTGCCAACAATAGCTATATTTAAGCGCTACACTTATGGCTATAAGAATATTTACTATTTTTAAACCAGCTTGATCACGCTATGGAAAATCTAATCGGATTTCCCACCCCTAATCCTAGCCAAAACCGTTGGTGGCAATGACAGGTAACTAGACAAAAATGACAATGATATTTACTGATTTACCCCATTAGTACTAAAACAAAAAGAATGAAAACAACACCCGAACACGATTGGCGAATTTCAAAAATGACATTCGCTTCAGTTTATCCCCACTATATCACAAAAGTCGAGAAGAAAGGTAGAACGATAGAAGAATTGCATCAAGCAATTGAGTGGCTGACGAATTTTGATGAAAATAAAATACAAAAACTCATTGATGAGAAAGTAACGTTTGAAACATTCTTTCAGAAAGCAAAATTAAATCCAAATGCTCATCTCATTAAAGGCGTGATTTGCGGCTATAGGATAGAAGAAATCGAAAATCCCTTAACGAAACAAGTAAGATACTTGGACAAATTAGTGGATGAATTAGCGAAAGGCCGAAAAATGGAAAAGATATTACGAGATGTTTAATCTGATACAAAAAACACTGCCACCAACAATGGCTAAAAGTAATCGCTTGTTCTTGCCTTTTCTGAAAATTCCTGCGGTCCTGACAATTATCGGGATCAGCTTGGTGCATACCCGCCTTAGGAGGGCAGGCAGGCGCAACTACTCATAGCCGGGACCGTTGGTCATAATTAGAACAAAGAAATATGAAGATAGCAGTTACAGCAGCAAATGGACAACTAGGTTCATCAGTAGTAAATGAACTAAAAAAGCAGATTGGCAAAAAAAATGTTATTGGAATTGTAAGGTCACCAGAAAAAGCTTCTCACCTCGGAATTGAAGTCAGAAAAGGAGACTATAATAGTCCAGATGATTTTAATACAGCTTTAAAAGGTATTGATAGAGTCCTTTTAATTTCAGGAATGGATGATCCGCAAAAAAGAATACAGCAACACAAAAATGTAATCGAAGCTGCGAAAAAAAACGAAGTAAAAAAGATTGTCTATACCAGTATTGTCGGTGATGAAGAAAAAAATGCGTTTAGCCCTGTTGTTCAAAGCAATCGATTAACCGAAGAAGATGTTAAAAATTCAGGACTAGATTGGTCTATTGGAAGAAATGGAATTTATATTGAACCAGACTTAGATTATATTGATACTTACAAAAAGGAAGGTGAAATTAGAAATAGTGCAGGAGATGGTAAATGTGCATATACTAGCAGATCTGAATTAGGATATGCATACGCAAAAATGTTAATTCAAGATATCCATAACAATAAAACATACAATCTGGTTGGAGAACCAATCTCCCAAAAAGAACTAGCAGAACTCATTAATCAAGTTTATAAAACACAACTTGTCTTTAATCCAATTTCCGTTGATGATTATGCAAAAGAAAGAAAACAAGAATTAGGGGAATTTATTGGAGGGGTAATCACTGGGATTTATAAAGGAATTAATGATGGAGTTTATAACATTTCTTCCGATTACGAAAAAGCAGCTGGAAGACCTTACAAATCATCTATAGAAATGATAAAATCGTTTAAAAACAAATGAAAAACTATGCCCAACAATGGCTCATAGGCAATATGCCTGCCGCGGGCGCAACACAGGCACACTGCGCATAGCCCAGCCATTGTTATCATTGACTTATCAACCAATTTAAATAAGTGAATCATGATTACATACATGAAATATTTCGGAATTATATTATCACTTGTTCTACTGATCTCTTGTAACGAAAGCAAGAACTCAACTAAAGCCAATCTCATCCCAATAGGTGAAGGACATTTGGCAGTAGATGGAGGAAAGATATGGTACAAAGTAACTGGCAAAGGATCGGGTACCCCAGTTGTTTTGTTACACGGAGGACCAGGATATTCTAGTTTCTATCTCAAACCATTTGAGGAACTGGGAGAAAATCGTCAGGTCATTCGCTATGACCAATTGGGAGCAGGAAAATCGGATATTGTCGCAGATACCAGTTTATTTACTATTAATCATTTCGTAGAGGAACTGGAATCTCTCCGAAAACATCTAAATGTCGAAAAATGGAACGTTTTAGGGCACTCTTGGGGCACTATTTTGGCTTTTGAGTATTATAGGAACTATCCTGCAAGGGTTTCCTCAATGATTTTGGGCAGTCCATGTATAGATATGAATGCCTGGGAAAAAAGTACGAACCACCTACTTGAGACTTTACCGGATTCACTAAAGAATGCTGTCCTTGAAGCAGATACTACAGGCAATTATGCAAATCCTTTGTACGAATCTGCAATAACCCAGTTTTATGACAAATATTTGTGGGGCGCAAATCCAATTAAAGAAGACCTGGACAGTATTATGAGCACGGCCAATCTTGATATCTATCATCATATGTGGGGACCAAGTGAATTTAGTATTACCGGCACACTTAAAGGCTATGATGTCACCCATTTGCTAAAGAATGTTAAAGTCCCAATCTTATTTACAGTTGGGGAATTCGACGAAATTTCGCCTGGCATAGTAGAGGAAATGGCATCCATTACTAATTCAGAATTTGTAGTTTTTAAGGGATCATCTCATCTAACAACCTGGGGAGCAAGAGAAGAGAGTATTATAGTTGTTGAAGATTTCATTTCATTGTCGGACTTAAAGAAATAGAGACAACAGCTAACATGGTGTATAAAACATAGCTGATAAGTGCTAAATCGAAGTTTTGTGCTCATTTGCAGAGAGCGACAAATTTTTAAATTTGGAATTTGAAATTAGTAAGATAAAAACAAAATATAAAAATTCGGCTCTGTGTTAATCCAAAAAAATAGTGTCTTTTTACACCTGCCTACCAGTTTACCCGACTTAGGAAGGCAGGCAGGTAGAAAAGTGATTTGCAATTGCAAATCACTTTTCTGCTTGGTCGGGATGACAGGATTTGAACCTGCGACCACACGGCCCCCAGCCGTGTACGCTACCAGACTGCGCCACATCCCGATTCTATTTATTTTCTAATTAATT
>Ga0209456_10000358_pt1 | contig 25058 bp, 21 predicted proteins | sample COG_11_FD_184755 | JGI IMG/M metagenome (GOLD analysis project Ga0209456, IMG submission 184755) | Pelagic marine sediment microbial communities from the LTER site Helgoland, North Sea, for post-phytoplankton bloom and carbon turnover... | ecosystem: Environmental > Aquatic > Marine > Neritic...
ACCAGTGACCGCGGGTTGTTTAACCTCAAGCGTGGTGATACGACGTTCATGATCGAGGAGCCAATCCGCCACTTTATCGACACGCTTTGTCGTATCATCGAGTTTTTCTCGAACGATGGCGATGCCGGAAAGCCGCTCCAGGATGTCTGTTACCAGGCTCACGCCGCTTTATCCTTTTCGGCGCGCACCTTCTCAAGCTCCTTGAAAACGCTGTCGAGCTTTTTATTCGTCGCGTCAAGTGTCTTACTCATCGCGTCAAATTCTTTGGCGGCCTCACGGCTGGCGATATCCAGCAGTTCGAGCTCCTCTTGCGTAACGCCAGTGAGATAGGTATCTACGGCATTACGGATTTCTTCCGCGACCTTGGAGCCTTTCTCTTTTGCCCTTTTTTGCAGCGCCGCTTTTTGCTCTGCATCGAGATACACCTGGGTGAGTTGTCGACCGGCCATGTTCAGCTCCTGATGACAAATAATATATGTCTAATATATATTATATGGCCGGTTTGTCAAGTTGAGGATGTGGCTAGTGCCGCAAAGTCCGAGCAGACTATTCTGCCAGGCGAGCACCAATGATACCGAATTTAATATTAGCCAGTTGATCTTTTGAAATATTCTTTATGCCAAGATCGACAACCTGTTTTTTACCAGCAGCCAGTACGCCATTATAAGGGCGTTTTATTTTTCTTGTTTTTCCACTACTGTCACGGTATAGAATAGCAATCACAACGTCTTTTACATTGCTCGGAGTTGGATTGGATATTTCAGCTTTGAGTCTGCCCTTATTATCAAGGCCTGTTCTTAATTTGATATAGTCTTGAGGATTGTCGGCAAGGTCAAGAGCCATTAATGCACTATAGGCCGCTTTCCCTTCTGTAGTTTTATTAGATGCGGCTTTTTTATAGTAGGATTTCGCAGCCTTCAGATTGCCTTCCAGTTTAGCAATGTTGCCGAGGGAGTTGTAAGCATTTGCGGTAGGAAGTAGTTGAATACTCTTTTCCAGATCACGTTTTGCGTGAGCTGAAGCCTTTAGAATTTCATTGACCTGTCCACGTTTCAGATAGTAATAGAAAAAATTATTATTTAACTTAATCGCTTTGTCATAGTGTTGTTTAGCAGTTGTATGCCGTTTCTTTTTTTCTTCAATATCACCAAGTAGGGCGTGGAAATGCCCTTCACGTGGCTCAATACGGATAGCTTTTTTTGCTAGATTTCCGGCTTTACTGAGATCATCTTTTTGAAACGCTTTACGGCCCTCATCATATGCTTCATAGGCGGGTTTGCTGTGTTTAATATGAGCCGTCCTGGCCTTGAACTGATTCTCCCCGCGACTGCCACCCTGGGGCAGGGTTGCCGCTGTTTTAATATTGTTTTCTACCCGTTCCTGTGATGGAGGATGACTGGCAAACAGACCACTGAGCCAGTCCTGATTATTCCCCTCGGAAAGCTCCACAAATGTGCGTTGCAGATCGACTGCGCCTTGAGGATCATAACCGGCTTTTGACATATATTTCATGCCATAAAAATCAGACTCACGCTCAGCGTCCCGGCCATACTTTTGTGTCACCAATTGAGTGCCAACCCCCGCACCCAGTTGAGCAAGCTGTGCATAATCTTTTCCCTGCGTGCCGATAACCGTCGCCATAACCGCACCCTGAATCAGCATCCCACGTGACATACTGCTTGCAGTATGTTTAGCGGCGGAATGGGTGATCTCATGACCAAGAACCGCAGCCAGTTCGGCTTCACTATCCAGTTCAGTCAGGAGTCCACGGTTAAGGGAAATTTTTCCACCTGGTAGCGCCCATGCATTGGGTACAGAGCTATTCAGAACTTTGAATTCGTAGGGAAGTTTCCGATCACTGACTGCCGCCAGTTTTTGTCCCACCTCACTGATGTACGCAGTGAGTTTCTTATCCACGACATAATCACCTCCCTGGGACTGGCGTAATGGGGCATAATTATTTTTACCGATCGCTAGTTCTTGTTCCTCAGAAACCAGAATCAGCTGATTTTTGCCTGTGACAGGGTTGACTGAACACCCAGTTAGAGCAGAACAAACGAGTATGATACTAAGCGGAAGATTTTTCATGTGATGACTCGGTTTTTATCAGTTTCAGGTACTGCTTTGGCCCAGCCCAGGCAGCCCGGGATCGCACGACAGCTATAGCAAAAATGTCAACGGAGTCAGTAGGTGTAATGTTTTTGGTAGCCACAGGAACTGATAGCCGTACCCTTTATTGTTGGAGAGACAATAGGTGGGCCTCCGCTTGACCTCAACCTTTCGATTTCATCAAATCGAAACCCGGCATCGGATATCAATACTTCAGTATCGCGGGTTAAATGGCAATTCCCACACATAAAAATCCAAAAGGGCTGAAATAGCTTCTGCCACCGAATTAGTTTAGGCGCATCCTTGGCGATGACGTGTTCCAGGAAAATAAATAGTCCGCCCGGCTTTAAGACTCTCTTAATTTCCCTAAGCGTCTCTTCCGGGGAGTGAACAGAGCACAACACCAATGTAGAAACGACTGTATCGAAAGAATTGTCTGGATATAGGAGGTTATCGGCGCTATACGCCTCGGCCCGTATCTTACCTGGATATTTTGTCAATTTGTCCTGAAGAATGGCCAACATATGGGGATCAGGTTCTGTCATCTCCAAATTTTCAACTGTTTCTGAGTAATACTGCAGATTGGCCCCAGTACCTCCGCCGATCTCCAGAACGTTACCTTTAGCGCGGGACAACAAATCAGATCGCCAGGTCGCCAAGCATGCCTCCTCCATCGCCACCATGGACGCATCATAAAACTTTGCCATCATAAAAGATCGTATCGACATTGTCTCAGCCCCTCTTGCTCCTTAGCTTTACCTGGAAATATGGCTTTTGCGATAGCGAAAGACGTGTGATGCTTTTGACTGTCCGAGTACATTTTCCATGTTAGCCGTTTTAAACGTTTCTATCCGTTTCTGTGGAATTCAATTACATTGTTATCTTGATCACGAATAAATTACATAACCCCACCATCTAATCTCTTTCATAACGATTATCCTTCCAGTAACAGTATATGGAAGACTGGATCTTATAAATATTCTGTCACTATTTTACCGGATGCTGCTCGCTGTGAGATTTAAGCCATGGGGCATACTCAATAGAGTATTTTGGATCTCTAAGCACTGGATATCCGCGATCTTTCTCAAATTTATCCAAATCAACCGCGCCGGTGAGAACCAACTTTATAAAACCACGAATCGCTTTTATTCTATTGCCAAAAGTGGGGCGTGTCACATCATCATGATTTTTGATATAACGCCTGACAATCGTTTCAAAGTCTTCTGCCGGTTTTCCCGTCATTTCTAAAACAGCGTCATTCGGCGCCCCTATTTCAAAACTTCCTCTACGGTAATCTTCGACATACCGTCTTACCTGAGCCTGCAGGTGAGCGGGTATTTTCATGAATTGTAAGGATTTAAGAAATAGTTTATCAGAGATATTGTCAAATTTAACCTTACGCCCTGTTACCCTGCTAAAGCTCTCCGCCAGATCTTGCGGTGACATTAATGTGGGTCCCGTAGGTCGAATTGTTTTGCCGATATACGGAGCCGGGTTAGCAAGAGCTTCAGCGGCAACCCGGCCAATATCTTCATTAGATACAGGAGCGGTCTTCCCCTCTCCGAGTGGGAAAGGGAACATGCCTAATTGTGTCACCATGGCGAGTAATTCAGGCAGTAAAAAATTATCCGCAAACCACCCAGTGTTGATTTTTATCACGTCAACGCCTGGTACCATATCAAATAATAGATCCGTTAAATAAGACTGGCGTGTTGCGAGTGAAGGATGCTGAGGATGCCCTAACCACTGCGTGATTGTCACGATTAATTTTAAATCAGATTGCGCAGCTGCCACCGCAAAGGTCGCCGCTATATGCATCTGATCCGCCACCCATGGGGCTACAAAATAGGCTTTATCAACCCCAACAAGTGCTTTTGAAATATCTTCATAATCTGACATCTCCCCCTGAAATATCTCTGCGCCTGCTGCTTTTAACGCTTCGGAACGTTTATCCGTCCTGCGGACAAAAGCCCGCACTAACGCTCCTTTTTTAAGAAGCTCCATTGCTGTGGCGTTACCGGTTTTACCACTAGCACCTAGCACCAATATCTTTTGACCCTGCGTCATTTTATTACCTCCTCGGAAACGGCCGTCGTACACGAGTTACCACGGCTGAATCCCCGCGATCTGGCCGCCCCAGCGCCGCCTCGAAATAGTCAGGAATATTTCTTAATATTTGTTCTTTACTACCTGTAAGTGGCTCGGTCACCGGACAAAGCATGCCAATCTTATGACCAAATACTTCACTACAGAATTAGATGGTGAACAGGTGCTGTATTCATGTGACCGATAGTGCGGGCATTTGTTCATCCTGTGGTGAGTATTTCAATGTGTTTTCAAGGGATACCAGGATGCTGATGTGTGACTGTCCCGGTGCCGGGATATTTTCCTGCGTTGAGCATGACCCGCATTGTGATGTGAGGCCGATTAAAATTCCGGTTGTTGTGTGGAGTGACAGGGAGATCGACTGGCGGATCCGGGATTCCCGGCCCAAGGCTGGCGTGGGGGCAACGTCGAATATACTGCATTCCCCAGTTCTTGGTATCGATACATAAGTGCTTTTCCGTCAGTGGGATGAGAAAGTCAAGGCATTAGTCAACCATCTGCCACCCGCAAATTATTACTGTAACAATTTGAAACAGTTTTTATGTGTACGGAAATGATTGCGAAACAGCTTGCTCTCATAATGCGCAGCATCAAACCGTCATGCGAATCCACAAGAGGGAAATTTAGATGACATATTGGTTGAAGACAGTGGCAGGGGTTTTGGCATTGACCGCAGGATCTATAAGTTGGGTCGAAGCAGCAGAGTATGAGAATCTCAGCAACGATGAACTGGTGCGGATGCGTTCACAGGCCCGGGAGATGGCACCTGAAGATCGTAAGAGTTTTCGCACAGAGATGCAGACCAGAATGCAGTCAATGAGCAGTGATGAGCGGGCCCTATACCGTGAGATGAATAGAAGCGGCGGACCAGGCGATGATGCAGGAAAGATGAATCGCTATGGCCAAGGCAACAGCAACGGCTCAGGTAACAAGCATCGCCACGGCCAGGGCAACAGCAACGGCTTGGGTAGTATGAATCGTTACGGTCAGGCCCGGAACGAGGGGTATGGAAGCGGCTACGGTTCACGCCAGGGTGGCGGTAATGGCGGCGGTAGACGTAACCGATAACGGCAAGAGATGCGCCGATGACATCATCTCAATCTAATATCAATCTAAATGACTAATGGGTACTGCCAACTTAAGCCGAACCGTACAAATTATGGTCAGCTCATCGCGCCGTCACACCTTGAATGTTGGTCGCGGGAAGAGCTCTCAGAAGCCGAAAACCGGGCGACTTCCGCTTAAGTTGACAGTACCCCTGCATTTGCTGGCTTTTATGACCGGCTGAATTCCGTCCCTCAACCGCATCACTTACGCCCTTGGCTTTCATGTCATGGCGTGTGAACGGTGTGAATACAAGCCCGTCTCTTTTAAGGAGTAAGGGTCATGCCGCGCGCAATTCGCACTGCGGTGGCTATGGCTCGACCGCCATTGGCTGCTCTTTGAGCCTATCTTTGAACAGCTCCCGAAACTTTCGCAGTTTCGGAGAGATTACCGCGGTACAATAGGGCTTTGCGGGATTACTGTCAAAGTAGTCCTGATGATAGCCCTCCGCCTTGTAAAAGGCTTGCAAGGGTTTCACTTCAGTCACGATCGGTTCATCGAACGCGGGCGCCATTTCTTCGATAACTTGTTTTGCGATGGCTTCCTGCTGTGGATCATGCACGAGGATGACGCTGCGGTATTGTGTGCCTTTGTCAGCTCCTTGTTGATTGCGTGTCATTGGGTTGTGGGTGCTCAGGTGAATACGTAGAAGATCCGCGTACGAAATGACCGTGGGGTCATACGTAACCTGCACGACCTCCGCATGGCCGGTGTCGCCGGTACACACTTGTTGATACGTCGGGTTTGCGGTTTCGCCGCCGCTATAACCGCTTTCGACATTGCTCACGCCCGCGAGCTGTTGAAACACCGCTTCGGTACACCAGAAACAGCCACCGCCAAAAGTCGCCTTGGTCTGTGACTGAGCAGCCTTCTTGAGGGCGAGGGCATTCATGCAATAGCGCAACCCGCTCGGTGCAGGGCCATCGGGGAATACATGGCCCAAGTGGGCATTGCAGGTATTGCAAACCGTTTCGACACGCTGCGTTCCGTACGCATTGTCCATATGATAGGCAATGGCGTTCGTTTTGACCGGCTGGGTGAACGACGGCCAGCCCGTGCCGGACTCGAACTTCTCGCTGGCATCGAAGAGCAGGGTGTCGCAGCACACGCAGCTATACAGTCCTGGCTCGAACAAGTTGCACATCTGTGAGCTGAAGGCCGGCTCGGTGCCTTTCCCGCGCGTAACGTGATACTGCTCGGGCGTGAGCAGCATTCGCCATTCTTCATCGGTCTTCACGACACGGCGATCGGGGTCTGGGTTGTCCGCGTTGGCAAATTTAATGACGTCGGCCCAATTCAACATGACAGGTTTCTCCCGTTACTCTGCGACTAGCATAGTCGCCGCACCATGCAGTGCCAAGCACGACACGGCCATCTGCGACTATCGCGCCCGCATTTTGGTATCCCGTACCACCCATGGGGTGACTCTCCGCCTCAATCTGTTTCCAATGCCGCCATCTCGGCAAGAACGGGATGTGCGCAGTAGGGTGTATTCTCGCGCAAAAAACGGCTAAGCATTGGCGTAGATTTCCAGGCGCGTGCTCGCGTCCACCCTGGCCGTGCCTGTCACTTTGCCGACTATGGCGGGATTATGCCACAATACGTAGTCGCGAAACTCTCTCTGCAGGGTGGCCAGCTGACTCATGCCGCCGACTCCTTCACTGCCCGGTCGTGAATATTTCGGGCGTACTGCAGTTCCGTAAACAGTTCACTGAATTCGGGGATGTTATCGTCACGCTCAATCATCGTGGACACAGAACCGAATCTTCGTACCGCATCCGCGTAAAGGTCCCACACGGGATCTATAGTTTCCTTCAGTGCTGTGCCCCGCGAGATGATGCTGCCAGACATGCTCCACCGGCACATTGGCCAGGTATTCGCAGGGATCGAACTCATGGTTGAAAGCGCTGACATAGATATTGTTTATGTCGAGAAGAATGCGGCAATCCGCAAGGTTGGCGACGGCACTCAAAAATTCCCGTTCCGGGGGTACGCCGACCCGGTTCAGAAAGTCGCTGAACGGTTTGATCTGGCCCGCACGAATCAAAGGGATTGCGTTCATTCTGCCTGATTCTTGGCTGACTGTTTACCAGTATAATCCATGGTGGAAAACGATAGGCAATGATATAACTCAGGAAGCCATCAGTTTAGCGGGGGGAGCGGTGCCGCTCTGACTGCGGGTTCTGAGTCCGGGAATGGGCGCTAATCCGGGCCTGTCACTAAATGGCAAGGCGTTTTCTCCCTGATTTTTCTACATTGCAATTGATTGATTTAATGGTTTTTTGTACGAACCGGCCCGGTTGGCAAGAATCAGCTTAATGGCGCGCCAGTAGCCGGTGATCTGCCTGTTGAAGAGTACTACAAGTTATCGGCAGCCTATGCCTCGAAGGGTGAGAACAAACTGAATTACGCCCTGGGTGCGACACTTTTGATGGTTGGTGACGCAGAAATCGACCAGACCAGTCAGGGCATCCGCGCCGCAGGTCAGTTTGACCAGAATTATATTTTGTTTGCCGGTGGGACCGTCCGGTACGCTTTTTAACAGCGTCAGCCCGATAGTAAAGTGTTACAGGCCACCACTGGTCCGGGGGTCGTCCTGAGTTCGTCCAGGCAACTGTATGCGAGCCACGTCGATGCGCTCAAGCAACTGATCAGCGAGCGCACCGGACGCTTCGGTCTGCTGGAAGCGCAACTGAATCTGCGGCGCTGACATGAAACAGAACAGGAAAAGGCACCAGGACATGAGTGAAAAGATGAAGAACGGGGGAGGGTTGATTTACGCTTATGTGCTCGATGGTACAGGGGGTGGTCGTCAGCTTGAAATGTCGGACATTGAATCCTGGACGCCAGAAGACGGTGTCTTGTGGGTGCATTTGAACTATACCAGTGAGGATGCCCGGCAGTGGCTTCAGAACTCCGCCGGGTTGCAGGAACTGGTGGTTGATGCCTTGCTGATGGAGGAAACCAGACCCAGGGCCACGACTATCGACAACGGGCTGTTGATCGCGCTACGTGGTATCAATATGAATCCTGGAGCGGAACCGGATGACATGGTGTCGATACGCCTGTGGGTTGACAATGAACGTATCATCAGTACCCGGGAACGGGTTTTATTGTCTGTCAGAGATATTGTTGAACGGCTGGATGCCGGAAAAGGTCCGGCTGATACGGCGGATTTCCTGGTGACTCTTGCCGACCGTATCGTGTGGCGTATGAGTGATACCGTGGAGCAGTGCGAAGACCTGGTGGCCGATCTCGAGGATCAGGTTCTGGATGCGAACAGCAGTTCCTTGAGGTTCGATCTGGCGAACCTGCGCAGACAGACGATCACGCTACGCCGTTATCTGGCACCCCAGCGTGATGCCTTCGCCAAACTGATTACCGAGAAGATCACCTGGCTTGATGACGACAGTCGAATGAGACTCAGGGAGGTCGGTGACCGGCTCATCCGCCATATCGAGGATCTGGACGCGGTGCGCGAGCGGGCGGCCGTTACCCAGGAGGAACTTCTCAGCAGACTCTCGGATCAGATGAACACCCGCATGTACGTACTGTCGATCGTCGCTGCAATCTTTTTGCCACTGGGTTTCCTTACCGGGCTGCTGGGCATAAACGTGGGCGGCATCCCCGGTACAGAAAACCCCTGGGCATTCCTGATTATTTCCCTGTTTATTGTTGGCATTCTTGTCGTACAGATGCTGTGGTTCAGATGGAAAAAATGGTTCTAGTATGCCCTAATGGGGTTACTTGAAATTACTACCGGCGTCCCATGAGCCGACTCGCCAGTGCCAACTTATCCTGTCTCCCTTCTGAGCAATAAATAGTTAGTGAGTGCCTCGTCTCCTGCGTTGAATTCCTTGAATGTCATGCCGATCTGCCAGGCATCCTTTTTCTCATGTCTAATATAGACAGATTTGCACTGAACCTTTACGGCGAGATGACAATCCGAACCGCCGGACACAGCGAATTCTACCTGCAATGAAGTAGGGGTATGCCTGGTCTGAAGGCTGAAGTCGGGGAACAGGGCATCCAGCATCTTCCGGCTTCCTTCCAGTCGCAGTCCGGAACGAGAAATGTTGGTTATGGTGGCGAATGTCCTTCGGCCATTTTCAGAAATCGCTTCTGCCGGGAATCGGGTGTCAAACCTGGGGTGTCTGCGTAGATCGATGAGTACTGTGGCTTCAACCAGATGGCTGTAGTGCGTGTCCAGCGGTTCAAACAGGAAACTACGATTGCTTCCTTTTTTATCCGGGTTGACAGGCATTGACACGGTTCCTTGCTAAATCATAAGCCATGGCAAAAATGTCAACGGAGTCAGTAGATACGATGTAATGGTAGCCACACCCTGCAGTTTGGCCGGGGTGTTACACCAGCTCTGAACCCAGCTTTTACCCGCCTGCGGGCCCATACAACCTTTGTAGCGGCCATGATGCCTGCCCATTGAGCAGACAGGCCGGCAAGTCTCTCCGTCCGGGACAGCTGCATTCCCTGAGGCCCAATATCACCTCTTAAGTTTAGGTTATTCCTGACGAATACCTCTGTATACAAAAGTACCATGAGTGTTGCTTAGGTGATAATAAGAGCACCTGATTTGTCGATCAAGCAAGGATGGATGGGCCTGGGAATTGAATTATAAATGGCCACCAGGACGACGTTATCCTGGTTATTAGCGGCATTATTTTGCCATCTTACCGGCTGCCGAACCACAGTCGTATGACCCGGGCATGGCTGATGAGTCCATGCTGTTCGTGGAAATCCCCTCGTTCTACAGCGCCTGCAAGTATGGGCAGTCGGTCTCCGACCCCCCATCCTGGGTGACTGCTGTCACGACGGGTGAGCCAGCGTCTGATTGAAACCGAGGATGAGTATGAGAATGTTGCCGATGTCTTGAAGGCGGACCAGTTGAGGAAATTGGTATGAGCGAGAATGCCTATAACGAAGAAGTAAAACAGGTATCGGTGAATGATCCGAACATACTGCAAAAGTTAGTCAATACGCTGTATTTGAACTCGGGCTCAGCTCTCATTGGTTCGATGCTAGGGGTTGCCATTTTAATAGTGATATTTTTAGAGCATGTGTCACTGGGCGCGCTTGTCGTTTGGGGTGGGTATATGCTTGTGGTGTCCCTGGGCCGCTATAGCCTCCTCCGTAACTACAAGTCCAGTACTTGTGGCGCAAAGTCATCGAGCCCATGGGCTGTATATTTCTATACAGGTGCCGCCATGAACGGATTGGGCTGGGGTGCTGCAGTATGGGTACTATTTACCCCGGATGCATTGCTGCAGGCTATCGTGTACATCACACTGGCAGGAATTATGGCGGCGGGTGTAGTCGCACTGGCTGCAAGACATGTGGCGGTGATCAGTTTTTTAGCCCCGATAACAATTCTTGGGTTATCACGACTTGTAACCGCTAATGAAACGACACATTTTGCACTGGCAGCCATGCTATCTATATTTTCCGTCTTTTTGTACCGTTTTGCGCAAATGACAGAACAGACTTTGATCGATTCATTCAAGCTCAGGTATGAAAATAAAAGTCTTCTTGAATATCTGGAATCCTCAAACGATAAACTCACCAATACAACCCAGAAGTATATGCAACTTAATACTGAATTAACAAAGATGCGCGATGAGGTGCTTGGTCTGGCACGAGCCAAAAGCGAATTCCTTGCCACCATGAGCCATGAAATACGCACCCCGATGAACGGGGTACTGGGTATGATCGAGTTGTTGCTGGGCACCCGGCTCTCGGAGCAGCAACAGCGTTTTGCTGAAACCGTGCGTCGGTCCGGCGAGACACTGCTCAGCATCATCAATAACATTCTGGACTTTTCCAAGATCGAGGCTGGCAAACTGTCACTTGAGCAGGCGGACTTCAATTTGCGTGATCTCGTCGAGGACCTGGGTGGGCTGTTTTCGGCACGTGCCCACGGCAAGGGTCTGGAGTTGGCTTGCAGTGTGCCGGGTGATATCCCAGAGGCGATGGTGGGTGATGCGACCCGGTTACGCCAGATCCTGACTAATCTTATCGGCAACGCTATCAAATTCACGGAGACCGGCGAGGTCCTGATCGATGTGCAAGCGCTCAAGGAAACGCCGACAGCTGTACGCGTACGGTTCGCGATCAAGGATACAGGAATTGGACTGGAACCTTCGCAGATTAACCATATCTTCGATTCGTTTTCGCAGGGAGATGGTTCCACAACACGAAAATATGGTGGCACGGGTCTCGGTCTGGCGATTTCCAGGCAACTTGTTGGTTTGATGGGCGGACAACTCGATGTTGAGAGCGTTACTGGCCAGGGCTCGACATTCGCATTTGAACTTGATCTGGAAAAACAGCCAACTTCGCGAGCCACGAGTCCTAGCCGGCCGGTCAACGATTTTTCCAAACTGCATGTGCTCGTGGTCGATGACAATGCAACCAATCTGGAGATTCTCTCTCACCACCTTGAGACATGGAGTATCCAACACACATGCACTGAAAGCGGACCTTCTGCGCTGCAACTATTGCATGCGGAAGTTGCCTCGAATAATCCCTATAACATGGTTATTCTGGATTACCACATGCCGGAGATGGATGGCCTTGAAGTGGCGCGGAAGATCAGTACAGATTCACTATTGTCCAGCATAAGGATGGTGATGTTCAGTTCTGTGGATGATGTTGTTTTACAGCAAAATAGCCTTGATCTTGGTATTGACTATTCAATTACGAAGCCGGTGCGGCAGTCTGAATTGTACGATTGCCTGATTAACAGAAGCGTATCGGACTACAGAAGTACAGAGCATGACAGCAATGATGAAGATCCGGTACTGACATCAGATCCGGAATCGATGCAGATTCTGGTGGTGGAAGACAACGAAGTCAATCAGGCTGTGGCTATCGGCATGCTCAGGAAACTGGGTTACCGCGGCGTCCATACAGCGAACAATGGTCGCGACGCGCTTGATAAAGTCGAACAGACACACTATGACCTGATATTAATGGATATGCAGATGCCGGTAATGGACGGTTACCAGGCGACTACGGCCTTACGGGAGCGGGAACAAACTGGGGCCGTAGCGACGGATGGTGCAGCAATACTGCATACACCTGTTGTCGCCCTGACGGCAAATGCCCTGGAAGGCGATCGAGAGCATTGCCTGGAAGCAGGTGCAGACGACTACCTGAGCAAACCTTTCAGTCCGATGGATCTGGGCAAGTTGCTGGAGAAATGGCTGCCACAAACAGGAACTCGTGATGCATCAGCAATCAGTCGGGGTGTCCTGACGGAAGCTGAGCCACCGGGTCCCGGCCCGGTGCAAGACGATGAGCCGGGAACGGAAATATCTGCTTCGCCAATTGACCAGAGTGTCCTGGATGTCATCCGTGATATGGAGGATGAGGATGACCCCGACATGCTGGCCGATATTTTAGGTCTGTATCTCGACAAGTCTGCAGACCTGCTGCAAACACTGCAGACGGCTATCGCTAACTTGGATGCAGAGTCCATGCGGATTGCCGCACACACGCTCAAAAGCAGCAGCGCTAATGTCGGCGCACGAGTGCTGGCCGATTTATGCAGGGACCTTATTGCACAACTCGGGAATTGGGAAATTGACACTAAAACACTAGCCATGACCTGGTCCGAGGAGGTCTACCGGATACTGAGCGTTGAGCAGGCAAGCGTTACCCCTTCGCTGGCTGCATTGCTCAGCTTGATCCATGATGAGGACCGGGAACAGGTGCGACACTGGTTCAGTCTGGCATTAAAGACGGGGGGTGGGCATAGCATCAATCACCGGGTCATGTCACCGAGAGGAGGCCTGTGCAATGTATTTCAACAGGTTGAGGCAATTATTGATCTGGATGGAAATGTCACACAACTCCATGGCACCCTCCAGGACATTACAGAACGCCAGAAATTCGAGGACAGAATCCGGGAGTTGGCCTATTTTGACTCGCTAACAGGCCTTCCAAATCGTGAATCATTCATGATGCACGTGGACCAGTCGATTAAGTCGGCCAGTCGACATAAACATGAGCTGGCTGCCTTGTTTCTGGATCTTGACAATTTCAAGCGCATCAATGATACGCTCGGCCACACTATCGGTGATTTGTTACTGAAGGCCATTGCCGAGCGCCTGCAGGAATGTCTGAGATCCAGTGACATTGACGGTCACGATACTGATTATGTCACCACAAATATGGTGTCCCGCTTCGGTGGTGACGAGTTCACCATGCTGCTTACCGAGATACACAACAGCGATGTTGCAGCCATAGTATCCCAGCGTGTCATGGAATCATTAATGCGCCCGCTGAACCTGGCCAACCATGAAGTGGTCATTACACCTACGATCGGTATCGCGGTATTTCCGGAAGACGGGAATAATTCGGAGGTCCTGTTCAGGAATTCCGATACCGCTATGTATGCAGCCAAGCGTAACGGGAAAAATCAATTTCAATTTTACAACAAAGCCATGAACGCGAACGCTAAAGAGCGGCTCACAATGGAAAGCCAGCTACGCAATGCGCTGGAGCATAAAGAACTGCAGTTGCATTATCAGCCGCAGATGGAACTTGACAACGGTCGTGTGGTTGGCGTTGAAGCCCTGCTGCGCTGGCAGAACAAGAAGCTGGGTAATGTGCCACCCGACACCTTTATTCCGATAGCGGAAGACAGTGGCCTGATCATTCCAATCGGGGAGTGGGTCTTGCGTACTGCCTGTACCCAGCTCAAGGCATGGCAGGATACTGGAGTTCCCATCGTACGTGTAGCTGTGAATATATCGGTTCGTCAGTTTATGCATCCCCGGTTTTTCGAGCTGGTCAAACAGGTTATCGAAGACACTGGTCTGGACCCCGAATCGCTGGAACTGGAAATCACCGAGAGCCTGCTGATGCAGGATGTCGAGACCGCCATCCATCTGTTGCGAGAGTTGAAGGCAATCGGAATACAGCTTGCTATCGACGACTTCGGTACCGGGTATTCAAGCTTGAGTTATCTTAAGCGTTACCCGATCGACCGGCTCAAGGTCGACAAGGCGTTTGTACAGGATATAACCACCAACTTCCAGGATGCAGCAATTACCAAGGCGGTGATCGCCATGGGAAACAACATGGACCTTCGAGTGATTGCCGAGGGTGTGGAAACCGAAGACCAGTTGAACTATCTAACGGATAAACAATGCCATGAGGTTCAGGGGTATTACTTGAGCAAACCGATTCCGGCACATGAAGTCTGTCTGTTTATTGACGAGCATAACAATACACAACAGGACAAAGACTGACGCCGTTTCGATGTATTTTCAAGTGCTACTGAAATACCAGCTAATAGCTGGTTTTCTATTGAAGCACCTTTGCTTCTGCGCGGAGTTTGTTATCAAGAAGATTGCTCGTCCTCAACGTCATGTCTTTAGCGTCGCTATCAGCCAAAATCAGAATTACCGAGTGCAAGACGTGTTCGCCTTTCCGTATATCCGGCCTGGTCTGGATGAAATACCCTGCTTCCAATGCCTGTCCGGAATCGTGTGCCAGATACGGCTCTATGCTGAAATCGTCGCCGATACTCTCTGGTATCTTAATGCGAGTGACAACTGCCAGCCTATCACCGTACAAGCCCAGCCAGGTTGCGTCCTTGCGGCCCGCAAGACGATTTACGTTGCTCTGACCGCTACCAATACTTATCGATTCGGTCATTTGCGGTATCCTGGCCTGACTGAATACATCCTTTCTGTACCTTGATGCAGCCAGCATTTCCACGCCTTTGACCGGAAAGCGCATTGAAAAAAGCATTGGAATTTCTGCGTGCCATGGATAGTAGTAGTGATCACAATTCACATCCGGTGACCTCATGCCAGCCCCGATCTTTACGTGGTCGACACTGCGTTTTATGACCCTTACCGGGCCGTTTATATACCCGGCATCGTATCCATCTATTGCGCGTTCATCGAATTCCATTGTTGTGGCGAACGGCCCCATTCCTGCTTTCACCTTGCCACTTATCCTGCTGCGTTCGAGAATTGACGCGCCCTTTACTTTCAGCTCGACGAGCATCACGGAATGCTCAGGCGAGTAAGTCAACTCGTAATCAGGTGCGACAACACGGCGCCTGCTTTCCTGGTAAGTGACGTAGCGCTGTTTCGTCAACACGGGTGGATTTGATGCATAGTGAACAATATAGACCCAGCCCCTTGACCTTTTCTGCGGATCAGATATTTCGAGTTCGACCACAACCGTGCCAGGTTTATTGGGCGCGGTAGCATGACGATTACCGACGTCTCTGGCCATGAATACAAGCACGTCGTTACTGTCAAACACTGGTGTACTTTGCGGATCCTGGTCGTCAACGGTTAAATCTTTGCTTCGGGTTAGTAGCACATCGGAGTCCTCGCCTTCTGGAACCGGGATCTGCTTTTTTCCATTGTCAGGTATTGTAGTCCAAACCCAGTCGTCAGCCGCATTCTTTTGGTCGATCTGAAACGGAATTGGCAAAAGTTTATTGTTTCGCGATGCATAGACCCTGATGTTTTCTGTGGGGGCCCCGTTTATAGACAATAGGGTATGACCTGACACTTCGACCGGGCCAATCTTACGGTCAAAGTCACCTAAGTCATTGCTGAGGGTTGCCATTGGACATAAGCTCAGCGAAAGAATGAAAATAGTGGCAGGCTGTTTCGCAGGAGTTATGTTCCACATAATTGCCCCCTGGGGGTTAAAACAGATTCGGGACTCCAGGGACAAGTATAGCTTTTGCATTCCGGTTGGGTACGCCTGGACTATTTTTGCGGAATTTGCGCAGGACTTTCAGGCTGAGTAACCGGAGTCTGAATTGACGCCGCTGGAACCCGCTTATGCCCTCGTCTGCTGATTGATGATTGGTTTACCATGGCCAGTTGTTGGTGAAGCGCCGGTATTTCCAGGTGCAGGAGGGTGTGGCTTCGGTATAGACGCGAATGCGTATTTAGACCCCGTGAGCGTGACACATGATTCATTCTGCAATTAAGAAAATAACCATGGCAAGTAATACTCCCTTTACGCATAATACAGCGCTTTTCGGGGGCTCCCATGTGGTTCAGAAACCTTCAGCTATACCGTCTCGGACAACACTTTGACCTGTCGCCGGAGACCCTAGACAAACGTCTGCTGAAACAAGCATTCAGGACCTGCAATCCGGGCGAGACAGCCACAGCCGGGTGGGTACCACCGCTCGGGCGTAACGGCCGGCAGCTTGTTCATGCCGCCAATGGACGCATCATGATCTGTGCACGCAGGGCCGAGAAAATCATTCCTGCGAGCGTCCTGCGGCAACTGCTGGATGACCGGGTCGCGGAAATCGAAGCCGCCGAATCCAGGGACGTTCACCGGCGCGAAAAGATACGTATGAAAGACGATATCATGGTCGATCTCCTGCCCCGTGCACTGACCCGCATCACCAATCAGTATGCCTATATTGACACCACCAGTGACCTGTTCGTCGTGGACGGTGCCTCCGCCACCAGGGCCGAGGCATTGATCAGCCTGCTGCGTGACGCGCTGGGAAACTTGGCCGCCTCGCCGGTGCAGGTGAAACATTCCGGCAGAGACATCATGACCCGCTGGCTGGATGGCAAGCCCATGCCGGCGGGCTTCGAGCTGGGAGAGGACTGTGAGCTGATGCACCCTGATCCTGAAGGTGGCGTGATCAGCTGCAAGCGCCAGGATCTTTCTGCCGCAGAGATCCGGAATCACATAAAAAATGGCAAGTATGCGGTCAAACTGGGCATCCAATGGAAACAGCGTCTGTCTTGCATATTGCATGAAGACCTGTCTATCAAACGGTTGCGTTTCGAGGAGGTCATTACTGATGAGGTCGACGATACGTCCGCCGACGATCCGGTAACCCGGTTCGATCTCGATTTCTCCCTGATGACGTTGGAACTGTCGGACTTTCTGCCTGCGATGCTCCATGCCCTGGGCGGTGAACATCGGTCGTGACCGTGCATCGCCTCCAACTAATTACGCTTAAAATTAACAGGATGGAAAGAAATCAGGCAGCCTTCGCTACCACTACGAAAGGCTCGCAGCTTACACACAAGTATCAGAAGGTTTTGATTTATGTGTGGAATGGATTTTCGACACACATAGCTTGCATCCAGTTGTAGTTAGACTTATTCTAAATCCCGGCTGGCGGCTGGTGTTTCAGCCGGGAAGCCCTCGATTTCCTACATCTGACAGGGAGGAGTAGTGTCGATGAAAAAGTTTGCTTCCTGGGCTGTATTCAGCCTGTTATGGCTGGTTGTGCCGGTCAGTGTTGCCGAGCCACTCGGCCTGCCGCCGGTGCCGGTTCCCGCCGATAATCCCCAGTCACCGGAGAAGATCGCACTCGGCGACAAGTTGTTCCACGACACGCGTTTCAGTGCCACCGGCGAAGTCAGTTGCGCAACCTGCCACGACCGCGGCAAGGTGTTTACCGACAGTCCACTGAGAGTGTCCGAAGGCATCAACAAGCTTACCGGCACGCGCAATGCGCCCACCGTGGTCAATGCCGCTTATATGACGAGCATGTTCTGGGACGGCCGCGAGCCGGACCTGGAAGGGCAGTCGGGGCAGCCGTTCCTGAACCCGGTGGAAATGGCCTTGCCGGATCACCAGCCGATTCTCGATATCGTGCGTAAAGATCCGGATTATGTCGCCGCGTTCAAGACCGTGTTCGGCAAGAGCGGCGATCAGGTCACAATGAAAGAAGTCAAACAGGCAATAGCCAGTTTCGAACGTACCCTGGTGTCGGGCGACTCGCCTTTCGATCGCTACTACTTTGGCGGCGAGACAGATGCGATGAGCGCGGCGGCGATACGCGGACTTGAAGTGTTTCTCAACCGCGGACGTTGCGTGTCCTGTCATACCATTTCGCAGAATTATGCGCTGTTCACCGATAACCGCTTTCATAACCTGAATGTCGGTTTCGAGCGCATCGGCAAGGATGTCACCGAACTGGCAAACGCATTTTCCGCGGCCAAGGCAACGGGGACTGATGTCGATATTGCCGTGTTGACGAACAAGAACACCTCTGAGCTGGGCCGATTTGCGGTCGATGATCAATGGACCAGTATGGGTGGCTTTAAAACGCCGACGCTGCGCAACATTGAAAAAACCGCGCCCTACATGCACGACGGCAGCCTGAAAACGCTGAAAGACGTGGTCGATTTCTATATCAACGGTGGCAGGGTGAAGGAGACAGATCCGGTCAATGCCTTCCAGAGCGGCGGCATTCGCCAACTGGATTTCACCGGCCGTGATAAATCCGACCTGGTGGCGTTCATGAAAGCCCTGACCAGTCCCGACTATGCGAGTGAAGGGGAGAAGACACAATGACTGATTCAAGCCGACGCACGTTTATCAAGGGGGCGGGTACGCTGCTGGCAGGTGGCCTGTTACCCGTCAGCCTGGTGGAGTTGGTGTTTGCCAAAACCAGTGACAACTTTACTTTCGCTTATATCTCCGATTCGCACATCCAGCAGATCAGCGGCAACGAGTTCGTGCGCAACTTTGACCGTGGCCTGATCCGCGCAGTCGCCGAGTGCAACCTGATGGATCCCAAGCCCGATTTCGTGATCTACGGCGGTGATCTCGCGCAGTTGGGCAGCAAGCCCGAGATCGATCACGGCCTGGAAATCATGTCGGCGCTCAACTACAAGACCCACTACGTCATGGGCGAGCACGACTATTACCTGGATCTCGGTGAATACTGGGAAAGTCAGCTGGGCCCCCAGCATTACAGTTTCGACCACAAGGGCGTGCACTTTGTGATTCTCAACAGCATCCTCACCTACGATGACTGGACGCACAATCGCTGGTCCAGCGGCGAGGAACGCATGGGCGTCATGGCCGGGCTGGATAATCCCAACGGTTCGCCATTCATGGTCGGCGACGCGCAGCGCGTATGGCTGAAGAAAGATCTCGACAAGGTCAGCAAGGACACGCCGCTGGTGGTGCTGTCGCATTCACCGCTGCAGAAAATCTACAAGGGCTGGAACTTCTGGACCGAAGATGCCGAACAGATCCAGGCGTTGTTGAAGCCGTTCAACAAAGTCAATGTGCTGTACGGTCACGTGCACCAGATCCAGTACAACCAGATCGGCAATATCAGCTTCAATTCCGCCATGGCAACTGCCTGGCCCTGGCCCTATCCCTCATCCTTCCTGAAATCGGCCAGCCATGTGCCCAAGCTGACGGTGAAAATGAACCGCGCCGATCCGTTCTTCGAACGTGACGCCACCGGCTGGCAGTTCATCGACGTAAACAGTGGTAACGTGGACGTGCAATACAGCCTCACCGACAACAAGCCGCGCACGGTCGCGTTCAGTGACAAGAAAAAACAGCCCCAGGACACGCAGTATCAGGACAAAACCATTCCGCCGCAGGAGCACTACTGATGAAGGCACACGCAATCAAAAACATGCGCACATCTCATTATGCCATCAGCACCTTGCTGCTCGTGTCGATCGCCCTGTTTGCAGTGACGCTGCAGGCGGACGACTTCACGGATCAGGATCTGAAGGACTGGCAGGCTGCTTATGAAAGTGTCGTCAAGGAAGGGCGCGCCGCTTTCACCGATCCGGACCTCGGCAACAATGGTGTGGTGTGTGCGCAGTGCCATCCCAATGGTGCCAACACCCATCCCGAGACCTATCCCAAGTTTCAGAAACAGCTCGGACGCGTTGCCGCGCTGTGGGAAATGGTCAACTGGTGCATCCTGAATCCGCTGGAAGGCGAACCGCTGGAAGCCGGCAGTCAGCGCATGATCGCCCTGCAGGCCTATATTCACGACGAGCGTCGCGGTGCCGCGCTGGAACCCGGCAAACACTAACTCTGTTTTGTAGGCGCGGCGTCCTTCGCCGCGATACGGCGGCCACCGAACCTGTGGGTGGCGAATTTCTATTCATGCGGCTACAGAATCTTTCCGAGGGCAATTGACTGGAGTTCTGGAGCCGCACAATCAACGTTCATTATAAGAAATTTGACCTCGCGGGGACTCTCGCCGCGTTCAGCTAGCGTTCAGCGTACTTCGCTTATCTTTAGACGATCAAAATTATCGAGAGTTGATACAGATTACTATGCAGGAGGTACAGACTATGAACAAAAATCTGATCCGGACTGTTTCATTGTGTTCTGCACTGGCGCTGGCCGCTTGCACCAACTACGGACGCCAGGAACAGACAGGAATGGTAATTGGTGGTGCATTGGGTGGTCTGCTGGGTTCACAGGTCAGCGGCAAACATGACGATTGGAGAACTGCCGCTATCATAGCGGGTACGATGGCAGGCGCGGCGATTGGCGGTTCGATTGGTCAGACGATGGATGAAGTCGACAGAATGAAGACGGCACAATCGCTGGAAGCGGTCCGTACGGGTGTGCCGTCAACGTGGCAGAATCCTGATACCGGCAACCAGTACAGCGTGACTCCAACGCGCACCTTCGTGACATCGGCCGGTCCATGCCGGGAATATACTATAAACGCTTTGATCGAAGGTCGGCAGGAAACCGTGCACGGTAGTGCGTGCCGACAGCCGGATGGCAGCTGGAGAACCCAGTAGTCGAGGAGCCTTTAAGTCAGTATTGTCAACTTCACCTGACCAAACTTTTGAAAGTGGTCGAAAGCGTTGATTTGCATGCTTGTTTAAAACAGATTTGCTTTCCTGCGTGAACCTGCTTAGGTCAAGAAATACTTTGATTATTCTGGAACTTTTCTATAATTGGTGATTTTGGCATCGCGATATTCTGAATGGATGAATCAAACAAAAGGCTGTCCAACGACCAAGATGACGTTCGGCCATTCAGGCCCGGGCCTCACCTTGCACTGCTACTCTCGGCAGGGATTGGAAGTACTGCACTGATTGCGTTTGCTGTTTTTCTTTTCACGGGCCCCTGGAAGATACTGCTTATTTATGAAGATACAGGAGCCGTATTGGCATTTGACTTGTGTCTTTCCATGGTTTTCTTCGTCCAACACAGCGGTATGATTCGCCATTCGTTCCGATCATGGGTTGGACGGTTCGTCCCGGAATACTACTACGGCGCCATTTACTCAATCGCCTCAGGAGTATGTCTTTATTGCATAGTATTATTGTGGCAAGTATCGGACCTGACGATCGTGACTGCGAACGACCTGTCACGACTCGGAATGCGTGCGTTATTCTTAACTGCGCTCGGCGGAATTATTTGGAGCAACCTGGCTCTTCACTCATTCGATGGTTTCGGTTTGCGGGCAATCAGGTGTCAGCTACGGGGCAAACAACAGCCAGAGACTTCCTTCACGGAACGTGGCCCATATCGATGGGTCAGACACCCTCAATACTTCTGTATATTGGTAATGATCTGGGCACACCCCGATTTCACAGCGGATCGCCTGTTATTCAACGTGCTGTGGAGTGCGTGGATCGCTGTTGGCGCCCTGTTGGAAGAACGCGATCTGACTGTAACACTCGGCCATCAATATAAGGATTACCAGACGCGTGTGCCTATGCTCATTCCCTATCGGGTACCTCATTAATCCTTGACCCGAGTTCGTGATTCCGGGGCGGTATGCTTATGAATTTAAAAGGCCTGCGTTGAGTTGTTGTTCAGGCACGACTCTACGCTTCCTCCCCTGCGGTTACCTTATTTCATAAACCGCTTGACACGTACACTACCGTCTGAAAGACTCGGCACCATGAAGATCGCATTCCAGCATCACATGATTACCTGCAAACGCCGACCGCCTCTGTGGTATGTCGTACCGTGCTCGTGTAGTGCCTTGAGGAGATTGCCTGTCCACTAGCTGATCCAGTAATCCCAAGTCTTCAAAGGCCGCACGGTTAAAAACCTGCGGCCTTTTTTGTTTTTGGATGTAACACAACCCGTTGAGGAAGCGGAGGTAACAAGGTGTCTGTACCGATGGCATATATTGGCATCATCCTTATCTGGTCGACCACGCCGCTTGCAATCCAGTGGAGTGGTGACGGGGTTGGTTATCTGTTTGGCATAACCAGCCGTATGGTTCTGGGCGTGATGGTCGGCCTGATGGTCGCCGGGTTATTCAAGGTCCGGCTTCCCTGGCATGCCGAGGCACGCCGCACCTACCTGGCGGCCGGCCTGGGTCTGTTCTTTGCGATGACATCCGTGTACTGGTCATCGCAGTTCATACCTTCCGGATGGATATCGGTTTTGTTTGGTCTCGCGCCCATCGTGACCGGTTTGATCGCCACAGTCTGGCTGGCAGAGCAGGCGCTGAATGGCGCCCGGATCGTTGGCATGCTGCTCGGACTGGCTGGGTTGGCAATCATGTTGCTCGGCTCGCAGCAACTGGGTCCGCAGGCAGTCTACGGGATTCTTGGTATGGTGTTTTCGGTCATTGCCTACTCAGTCAGTGCCGTCGCCGTCAAGCGAATCGGTGCAGATGTTCCGGCGCTAGCCACCACCATCGGTGGGCTGATGGTCACAGTACCGCTGCTTGTGATTGTGTATCTCCTTGCCGGGGAGTCGTTGCCGGCAATCGTGTCCTACAAGGCCATGTGGTCGATTATCTACCTGGGTATAGTCGGCTCTGTGCTGGGGTTTGCACTCTACTATTATGTCCTGCGCCACGTAGAGGCGACCCGTGTTGCATTGATCACGCTGATTACACCGGTGCTGGCTCTGTTGTTTGGACACCTGTTAAATGGTGAGGCATTGCAAACCGAGGCCATGGTTGGCAGTGCGGGAATTCTCTCCGGCTTGCTATTGTTTGAGTACGGGCAAACAGTCGGTAAATGGATCCGCGCTACCCTGCGGGGGTGAACTGGAATATCAGTTCATACTGATCTGTGTTTGTGGGCTGCATCTGTCACCTTTAGCTGCCTAAAAACGCCCCAAAACCACACCTGGCGGTGTAGAGTTCGAAGTCATGATTGTAGTAAGAACCAGGATACACTGAAAACAGGTACAAGGAACGGTCGGAATGAACCAGAGCAATGCCCATCAATTTGATCGCTTGCAGCATGTATTGGAATATCACCAGGCCACCAAACACCGGTTCCAGGCCTACGCAAGTGGTCCGGGATACCTGGATTGGGCAAATCAGCCAGATCCGTTTCGCCGCTATGCGGGTGCACGGCTGATTCCACTGGATGCCATTGAGCCGACAGATGAGCCACGCTACGATGACGTTTTTGTTCCGGCACGGATACCTTCCCCCGGGGCTGTGAATAGGCAGACGATTTCCCGACTCTTTTACGATAGCCTGGCGTTATCCGCCTGGAAGAGCACAGGCGAGACGCGTTGGGCTCTGAGGATCAATGCCTCAAGTGGCAATCTGCACCCGACCGAGGGCTACCTGATCTGCGGTGCTGTCAAAGGCTTATGTGATAAGCCTATGGTCTGCCACTATGCGCCGCGAGTACATGGTCTTGAAGTGCTGGCAGAGTTCGATTGCGAACTATGGAACGCACTCTGTAGCCCGTTTCCTGCGCATACGTTTTTTATCGGATTGACGTCCATTCACTGGCGTGAAGCCTGGAAGTACGGTCGGCGGGCCTACCGTTACTGCATGCTCGATGCAGGTCACGCGATGGGCGCTATCAGTATGGCGGCGGGTGGACTGGGATGGCGGACGCGCCTGCTCGATGGGCTGGGGAGGGATGACCTGGATTTACTGATGGGCACGTTTCGTGATCATGATGCCGAGCCGGAAGAGCCGGATATGCTGATTGCCTGTATTCCGGATAAGCAGGCAACAAAAGAGACAAGTCTTTGCGAAGCGTCCCTTCTTTCATTTGAATCCCTTGTCTGGCAGGGCCGCCCCAATCGGTTGAGCCCGTCTCACGTTGAATGGGGTATCGAGGATATCGCGAGCCGGGTGCGCAAACCGCGTGGCAATTATAAGTACGCGCGGTTTGAAAATCCGCCGTTGTCCTGGGCGCCTGAAGCGCGTGCGGTTTCACTGCGCGGAATTATTCGCCAGCGTCGTAGTGCTGTGGCCATGGACGGGCAGACCCGAATGTCCCGTGATACGTTCTATCGCATGCTAGACAGAACCCTGGCGGTCCCGGAGGGTGTTCCCTTCAGCATACTGCCCTGGAAATCGCACATTCACCTGGCACTACTGGTTCACCGGGTGGACGATATCCCCAAGGGCCTGTATCTGCTGGTTCGCGATGCTGATCAAATCGAAGCGCTGCAACAGGCGCTGACTCAGGCAAACCCGTGGCAGAAACCACCCGGCTGCCCGGAACAGTTGCCTTTGTACTGCCTGATTGAAGCGGATACTGAAGCTGCCGCCCGGCAAATCTCCTGTCACCAGGATATTGCCAGTGATGGTTGTTTCAGCCTGGCCATGATTGCCGAGTACATAGAGCCGCTGCAACGTTACGGTCCCTGGTTTTATCCGCGCCTGTATTGGGAAGCCGGTATGATCGGCCAGCTGCTCTATCTTGAAGCCGAAGCGGCCGGTATACGCAGCACTGGCATCGGCTGTTTCTTCGACGAGCCGATGCACGATGTACTCGGTCTTAAAGACCGTAACTATCAGGATCTCTATCACTTCACGGTGGGTGGTCCGGTGGAAGATACCCGATTGACAACGCTACCAGCCTATTCGGACGAGTGAATATCAGCGTAATTGCTCGTTTGTAACAGGCATATTCGACCCGGACGGTGAACCGAAAGATTCGGTGGATTAGGACAGCCGGGGTCGGTGAATCAACGGGTCATGTGGTGGCGCAAGATGCCCGGCCCGGCCGGAAAATAATAAACGCCACGTC
>Ga0209456_10000359_pt1 | contig 24976 bp, 23 predicted proteins | sample COG_11_FD_184755 | JGI IMG/M metagenome (GOLD analysis project Ga0209456, IMG submission 184755) | Pelagic marine sediment microbial communities from the LTER site Helgoland, North Sea, for post-phytoplankton bloom and carbon turnover... | ecosystem: Environmental > Aquatic > Marine > Neritic...
CGCCATCGCCGGCACCTACGCGGGCGAACTCTACGCACTGGACGTGCTGGCGGGCGATATCGAAGACAATCCCAGCAATACGACCCGGTTTCTCGTCATCGGCAAGCAGTCGCCCCCGCCGAGTGGAAACGACAAGAGCAGCCTTATCGTTGCCAGCAGGAACCAGCCGGGCGCACTGCACCGGCTGCTCACCCCATTTGCCGAGCACGGTATCAGCATGACCCGGATCGAGTCACGGCCGTCCAGGCAGGCCCTTTGGGAGTATGTTTTTTTCATTGATATCGATGGGCACCAGCACGACCCGGTCATCCGCGATGCGCTGGCCCAGCTCGAGGGTGAGGCGGCCTTCCTGAAGATACTTGGCTCTTATCCGACGGCAATACTTTAATGACAATACTGCAATGAACAGCCAATTCCCGTTTGACCGGGCACAGCCCGGCGTCCGTGAACTCCAGCCATACCAACCCGGTAAGCCCGCGGAGGAGCTGGAAAGAGAACTCGGTATATCCGGTGCCGTCAAGCTCGCATCCAACGAAAACCCGAGGGGATGTTCGCCGGCGGTTTTGTCGGCGATTCGGGAGTATTCGGATATAGGACTTTACCCCGATGCCAACGGATTCTCCCTGAAACAGGCGCTGTCGAGACAGCTTGGGGTCGAACCCGAGCAAATCACTCTCGGCAACGGCTCCAACGACGTGCTGGATCTGTTGGCGCGTGTTTTCGTTGGGCCGGGTGATGACGTCGTTTTTTCAGAGCATGCGTTCCTCGTCTACGCGCTGGTTACACGTGCCGTTGGCGGCAATGCGGTGGTCACGCCGGCCTCTGACTGGGGACACGACCTGTTGGCCATGTCAAAGGCGCTGACTAGCCGAACCAAGCTGGTTTTCATTGCAAATCCGAATAATCCGACCGGGACCTATTCGCCCGCGGCGCAGCTCGAACAATTTCTGGCCGAAGTTCCCAGGAAAATCGTCGTGGTCATCGACGAGGCCTATTTCGAATATGTGAGCGCGGATGATTATCCCAATGCGCTGCATTGGTGCACGCGGTTTCCAAACCTCGTCGTAACGCGAACATTCTCCAAGATCCACGGTCTTGCTGGTGTGCGCATCGGATTCGGTGTGGCGAGTAAAGAAATAACGGATTTATTGAACAGGGTCCGGCAGCCGTTCAACGTCAACGCGCTGGCGTTGGTCGCCGCCGAGGCCGCCTTAAATGATGCAGAACACGCAGTTCGCTGTGCGCGGGACAACGAAGAACAGCGTGCAAGGCTGGCCCGATTCTGCGTCGAGCGGGGGCTGGATTACATCCCCTCGGTGGCGAATTTCCTTACCGTCGCGTTTGGTGATCGTGCCGGCGAAATCAACAACAAGCTGCTGCACAAGGGCGTCATCGTGCGACCTCTGGAAAATTACGGTATGCCGCACCATTTGCGAATTACCATCGGGCGAGACAAGGAAATGGATCGATTGTTCGATACCCTTGCGTCCTTTCTCTAACCTGCTTATTGCACCAGGGCGCCACGCGTGAAACCGGGTATGACTATCGACAGGCTGGCATTGATCGGGGTCGGTTTGATTGGTGGGTCGCTGGCCCGCGGCCTGAAACGCACCGGTGCGGTCGGGCAAGTGGTGGGAGTGGCCAGGACTCGGGAGACGCTGCGCAAAGCCCTCGAACTGGGTGTCATCGACCAGGCAGAGGATCGAGTGGAAGCCGCTGCCGCTGCCGCGGACATCGTGGTGATCGCCACACCGATGCAGACCATACCGTTGATTCTCGATAGCCTCGATGCATGTATCGGTCGGCATACCGTCGTTACCGATGTGGGCAGCGTGAAGGGGTATGTGGTCAACGCAGTCGAGACCAATCTTCCCCGCCACCGGGATCGATTTGTCCCCGGGCATCCGATAGCAGGCAGGGAACACGCCGGGGTGGAGGCGTCCACCGCGGATCTGTTCGAGGACAAATCGGTGATACTGACCCCGTGCGAATACACGGATCCGGAAGCCACGGACCTCGTCGCCGCGATGTGGCGCGAAACCGGTGCAAACGTCGAGAACATGGATGCACGGATTCACGATCAGCTGCTGGCGGCAACCAGCCACCTTCCTCATGTCGTCGCCTACGCCCTGGTAGATTTCCTCGCACGGCAAAGCGAGGCCGATATGCTGTTCCGTCTTGCTGCCGGGGGCTTCTACGATTTCACCAGGATCGCGTCCAGCGATCCAGTGATGTGGCGGGACATCTGTCTGACCAATCACGAAGCACTTCTGGCGGTTCTGCAGGGTTACCGGGGCACTATCGACCAGTTGATCGATGCCGTGAAAAGATCCGACGGCGACGCGCTGCGCGAGTGCTTCGAGAGATCCAAGCGGTCGAGAGACGCCGGACTCGAGGGCAAGGCCGGCGGGAGCAGGTGACGGTCGAAGTGACAGAGATCCGTTACGTTGTCGACCCCGGGGGACGGATAACCGGGAATACGCGCGTCCCCGGCGACAAGTCGATTTCGCACCGCGCGGTGATACTCGGTGCCATTGCCGAAGGAAACACGCGGGTTAGCAATCTGCTCGAGGGCACGGATGTGCTGGCTACCGTAGCCGCGTTCAGAAAAATGTCGGTGCAAATCGAAGGTCCTGAGAGCGGCGAAATGTTCATTCGGGGGGTGGGTCTGCACGGCCTGAGTGTGCCGAGCGAAGACCTCGATCTCGGCAACTCCGGCACGGCAATGCGATTGATGACGGGGCTTCTGGCAGGGCAGTGTTTCGATTCGAGGCTGACCGGAGACCGGTCGCTATCACGAAGGCCGATGAGACGGGTGATCGATCCTTTGATCCTGATGGGCGCGTCCATCGAATCGACGGCCCAGGGAACGCCGCCGCTGAAGGTGCGTTCCGTCGAACGCCTGAGCGGGATCCGCTACGTGCTTCCCGTGGCAAGTGCGCAGGTGAAATCGGCGCTATTGCTCGCGGGTCTATATTCGAATGGTGAGACCTGCATCGAGGAGCCGCGGCCCACTCGCGACCACACCGAAAGGATGCTGGCGGGATTTCAGTACCGGTGCGAGCGAACCGACTCGACCGTATGCCTGGCCGGAGGCGGACGGTTGCGCGGTACAGAAATCGATGTGCCGGCGGACCTGTCCTCGGCTGCATTTTTCATCGTTGCGGCGACGATAGCCGCGACATCCCGACTGCGGCTTCGAAGCGTGGGAATCAATCCTACCCGGAACGGGGTCATCGAAATCTTGCGGAGCATGGGTGCGTCGATCGAAACCGAAAACGAACAAGAGATTTGCGGCGAGCCGATTGCCGACATCGTGGTCAGGTCCGCGCCCCTGCGGGGTGTGAAAGTACCGGCCGACCTCGTGCCGCTGTCCATCGATGAATTTCCAATATTGTGCATTGCTGCAGCGTGTGCGGCTGGGACGACCACCATTCGGGGTGCATCGGAACTGCGGCACAAAGAGAGTGACAGGATATCGTCCATGGTGGCGGGATTGCGCGGACTCGGAATCGATACAGAAGAATTCGCTGACGGGATGAGCATTCGGGGTGGTGATTTCGATGGAGGTGTCGTCAACAGTTTCGGTGACCACCGGGTTGCCATGGCGTTTTGCGTGGCGGGTCTGCGCGCCCGTTCACCGGTCGAAATACGGGATTGTGGCAACGTCGTGACATCGTTTCCCGGATTTATTCGAACCGCATCGAGTTGCGGACTTCGTATCAATGAGCTGCGCTGACATTCCGGTGCTTGCCGTGGACGGACCCAGCGGTTCCGGCAAGGGCACCGTAGGTCAGCAATGCGCCCTGGCGCTCGGTTGGCACTTTCTGGACAGCGGCGCCGTATATCGTGCATTGGCCTATTCGATAAAAACAAATGGTATAAATATCAATAGCCTGGAGGATATTCTTGATAGAGCGCAACACATGGATTTCGAGTGCAGGCCAGCACCGCCCGATGCGGCCGAAATCTGGCTAGATGGCCGGCTCGCCGCGGCTGAACTGCGCGGTGAGGAAATCGGCAAACTGGCGTCGCAGCTGGCGTCGAGGCCGGCGGTCAGGTCGGTTTTGCTCGACCTGCAGCGCACCGCACGAAAGCCTCCGGGCCTGGTGGCGGACGGTCGCGATATGGGTACGGTGGTATTTCCGGACGCGACGGTTAAGATTTTTCTGACGGCGTGTGTGAAAGAAAGAGCGAGAAGGCGCTATAACCAGTTGAAGTTAAAGGGTTTCGATGTTAGTCTTGCCGCCCTTTTTCAGGCGATCCAGGACCGTGATACCCGTGATTCGGAGCGTAATGTTTCTCCACTCGCAGCTGCGGAAGATGCTGTGACGATAGACAGCTCCGACCTCAGCATCGACGAGGTCGTCACACGGATCCTGGATTTAATCAACAACCGGCTCGCGATCGAAGGTATCGATAAAAACGGGCAGTGATCAGGTCTGACCTCATATCCTGACCGGATTAGTCGGGGCAGACCCTATAGTTTGAGCAAATAAAAGTATGAGTGATAGTTTTGCAGAGCTCTTCGAAGAGAGCATAGCCAAGACAGTGATGTCCCCCGGCGCGGTAATCATGGGCGAGGTCGTTGACGTGGAGGGCGAATTCGTAATTGTCAATGCGGGCCTCAAATCTGAGGCGGAGATTCCCGCGGAGCAATTCAGGGACGACAAGGGTGATTTGACGGTCAATGTCGGGGACTCCGTAGAGGTTGCGATCGAAGCATTCGAAGACGGTACCGGACAGACCAGGCTTTCCCGGGAAAAAGCGTGTCGCGCACGTGCGTGGGACGAACTGGAAAGCGCCCACGATGAACAAAGCATCGTAACAGGCGTGATTACCGGCAAGGTCAAGGGCGGATTTACCGTATCGATCCAAAGCATTCGCGGTTTTTTGCCCGGCTCGCTGGTCGATGTTAGACCGGTCAAGGATTCCGCCTATCTCGAAGGCAAGGAACTCGAGTTCAAGGTAATCAAACTCGACCGTAAGCGAAACAACGTCGTTGTTTCACGGCGTGCCGTCGTGGAAAACGAACTCAGCGCCGAGCGGGACGCCCTGCTGGAAACGCTCGAGGAAGGACAGATTATCAAAGGCATCGTCAAGAACCTCACCGATTACGGTGCATTCGTCAACCTGGGCGGCATCGACGGGCTGTTGCATATTACCGATCTGGCCTGGCGTCGCGTCAAGCATCCGTCCGAGGTGCTCAATGTCGGTGACGAGATCGAAGCGCGGGTATTGAAATTCGATCGTGAACGCAATCGCGTCTCCCTCGGGATGAAACAATTGGGTGACGATCCCTGGGTAGATCTGCCGAGACGCTATCCGGAAGGAACGCGGGTATTCGGAAAAGTGACCAACATTACGGACTACGGTGGTTTCGTTGAACTGGAGGAAGGTGTCGAGGGCTTGGTCCACGTCTCTGAAATGGACTGGACCAACAAGAATATCCATCCGACGAAGATTTGTCATATCGGCGATGAAGTGGAAGTCATGGTGCTGGACATCGACAATGAACGCCGTCGCATATCCCTGGGTATGAAGCAGTGTCATCCCAACCCATGGGAAGAATTCGCGGCGACTCACAATAAGGGTGACAAGGTCTCCGGAAGTATCAAGTCAATTACCGATTTCGGCGTATTTATCGGCCTGGATGGAGGCATCGACGGTCTGATACATCTCAGCGATCTCTCCTGGGACAATCCTGGAGAGGAAGTGGTCCGTCAGTATAAGAAAGGAGATTTGGTCGAAGCCGTGGTGCTTGCCGTGGATCCGGAAAGAGAACGCGTATCGCTCGGAATCAAGCAGGCGTCACAGGATCCCTTCAGTGCGTATGTGCAGGAGCACGGCAAGGGCAGCGTGGTGAGCGGCGTCATTGGGGAAATCGACGCCAAGGGTGCAACGGTCAACCTGGCGGATGGTATAGAAGGTTATCTACGGGCTTCCGAATTGTCCCAGGATCACGTCGCGGATGCGCGCACCGTGTTAAAGGAAAACGATGCGGTGGAGGCAAAAATCACCAGCATCGACCGTAAGAACCGGCGCATATCGCTGTCCATCAAAGCGCTGGAAGCGCAGCAGGAGAGCGAAGTCATACAGGAGTACACCCGCAAGTCCGGTTCTGCTACGGCAACCCTTGGTGACAAGCTCAAGGAACAACTCAACAAGAATGCGGAAGCACCGGAATAGCATGCTGGCAGGGGCTGACGACCGGGTCGATGAATAATTCGGCCATCACCAAATCGGAAATGATCGACATGCTGGCCGCGGAGCAGCCCCAGCTCGCGTACCGGGATGTGGAACTCGCCGTAAAAGGCATGCTCGAATGCATGGCCGATGCGCTTGCAGAAGGCAAGCGGATCGAAGTGCGGGGGTTCGGTAGTTTTTCACTGCACTATCGGGCCTCCCGAGTCGGCCGCAATCCCAAGACGGGAGACGCCGTGGTGGTGCCGGAAAAGCACGTCCCCCACTTCAAGCCGGGGAAGGAGCTCAGGGAGAGGGTGGATATGGCCGCGGCAGCCGCATTCAATCCCGCTTCCGGTTCGGATGACGACCTATGATCCCTCGATATCAACGCAATAAATGAAAAGACTATATTACATCATCATTTTTCTGGTCGTGCTGGTGGCTGCAATCAGCTTTGTGTTAAAAAATCCGCAGCCGGTCGAGGTGTTTTATTATTTTGGCTTCCACTGGGAGGGGCCGCTGTCGGTGCTGGTGTTTTGTGTGCTGGCCATCGGTGCTCTGCTCGGAACGTTGTTGACCCTTTCCTGGGTCTGGCGGGCAAAGCGGGAGCGTTCCGCGGCCAGGCGTGAAGTCAAAAGAATGGAGCATGAAATCTCCAGCTTGAGAACACTGCCGAGTAGAGATTAGGTACAAGTAGAGATCAAATAATGGATCCACTCTGGCTATTGCTGCTCTTGCCTCTAGCAGTAGCTTCCGGCTGGTACGCCTCGCGCAGGGAGAATTCGAAACGCTCCGAAATCACCGAGTTCAACCTGCCGTCTGCCTATTTCAGGGGCCTGAATTTTCTCCTCAACGAGCAGCCGGACAAGGCTATCGAAGTATTCATAAAGGTGCTGGAAGTGGATTCCGAAACCGTCGAGATGCACCTCACCCTGGGCAACCTGTTCCGCAGGCGCGGTGAACTCGAGCGGGCTACCCGCATACACCAGAACATCATAGCCAGGCCGAATTTGAGTAATTCCCAGCACCTGCAGGCGCTATTCGAGTTGGCTCAGGATTATTTCAAGGCGGGATTGCTCGACCGTGCAGAGAGCCTGTTCCTCGAACTGGCCGACGCACCTTCGCACGCCGAGCAGGCATTGCGTTATCTGTCACAGCTGTACGAGCAGGAGAAGGAATGGGAGAAAGCGATATCCGCCACGCAACGACTGCAAAAATATTCCGAACGGGACATCTCTCCCGTGCTGGCACAATACTATTGCGAACTCACCGACGTTTGTCTAGAGAAACGGGAATATGAAAAAGCGAAGGCTCATGTCGACAATGCACTCAAAGTCGATGCAAACTGCACTCGAGCAACTATTCTGCTGGGTAACATCGAATTCAAGATGGGCGAGTACCGACGGGCCATTGATACCTGGCGAAAAATAGAAGATATGGATCCACGATATCTGGGCGAGGTGATCGACAGCATCGTGGTCGCTTACCGGGAGTTGAAGGACGACGAAGGGTTGTGGGCATTCCTGACGAACGCCCTGGATGACTATGGGGGTCCGAAGCTGCTCAAAGCGCAAGTCGAGGAAATCGAGCACCGGAAGGGGCGGAGCGAGGCCGTTGATTTCCTTACCGATTGGGTTCGCAAGCACCCGACGTTGCACGGTCTGCGCAGCCTGGTCAACCTGAAAAAAATGGAACAGGACTCCGCGGATTCGGAATCCGAGATCGAACCATTGCAGTCATTGCTTGTCAGCATGTTCGATACGGACGGCATGTACAGGTGTCGACAGTGCGGATTCACGGGACGGACGCTCCATTGGCAGTGTCCTGGATGCAAGGGCTGGTACATGCAGGCACCCGTCACGGACGAGCACCTGAACAAGCAGATGAACTAGTCCGTATTTACGTGAATCGTTGACAACATCTAGTCGTCCGTATATCCTGAATGCGGAGTTCGATGATCGAACTCTTGGTCAACCGCGGTATTGTTGACCGGCGGTTGTAATTCAAGGAAAAACCTGTATCCGGGATCAAACCTGGCTTCAGGAACAAACAAGGAGGTCCAAGGATGGCAAATCCATCAGAAGTCCATATTTACCCCCCCTCGGTTGTAACACCCCACTCAAAGCGTCTGATTTCCCGGTGCTTTACCCGGGTGGCCGCGATCGTTCTCCTCACCGTATCGTTAACCTCGCAAAGTCTTGCTGCACCGGTCGATGTCAATACAGCGGACGCGCAATCCCTGTCGGATGCGCTGTCAGGCATTGGCCCGGCCATCGCACAGGCGATTGTGGAGTATCGCAAGGAAAACGGTCCTTTCAGTAGCGTGGAAGACCTGCTGAATGTCAAGGGAGTCGGGCCAAAAACGCTCGAGCGGAACAAGGCGGACATTCTCATAGGAGGCAAGGTATCGAAGTCTGTTCCGGAATGATCAGCACGGGATGCTGAATTGGGGGCGCCGGACCTGGCGCCCTTTTTTTTGGTGCGCCCGGTGGGGCGCACCAATGACTCGACAATACGAAAAAAAACAGCATAATAGCGCCCCAGTTTTCCCGGCTAAACGCGCTTCTTTCACACGTTTTAAAAAATAATGCAGATTACGATCGTAGGTACCGGATATGTAGGTCTGGTGACCGGCACCTGTCTGGCAGAGGTCGGCAATAGCGTGGTTTGTGTCGACACCGATGCCCGCAAGATTGAGATGCTGAACAGGGGAGAAATTCCCATTCACGAACCCGGGCTGTCGGAACTGGTTATTGAGAATACCGACGCCGGCAAACTGGAATTTTCGACGGACATAGCGCATGGCGTAGGCCACGCCGACGTCATTTTCATTGCGGTCGGCACCCCGCCCGATGAAGATGGTTCCGCCGACCTTAGCCACGTGCTGGATGTGGCCAGGGATATCGGCAGATGTATGACCGGTTGCAAAGTGATCGTGACCAAATCCACCGTGCCGGTGGGCACCGCCCGCAAGGTCAGTGACGCTGTCGAATCCGAATTACGTAAACGCGATGTCGATTTCGAATTCAGCGTGGCGTCGAATCCCGAGTTCCTCAAAGAAGGGGACGCGGTGGATGATTTCATGAAGCCGGACAGGATAGTGATCGGCGCCGTCGACGACCGTGCGATCCGCAGTTTGAGGGAACTGTACGGGCCGTTCAACCGCAACCGTGACCGGGTGATCGTCATGGACGTCGCATCGGCTGAACTTACCAAGTACGTGGCAAATGCCCTGTTGGCGACAAAAATTTCGTTCATGAATGACATGGCCAACCTGGCGGAACTGCTGGGCGCCGATATCGAGCTGGTCAGGCAGGGCATCGGTTCGGATCCCCGCATCGGCTATCACTTCATTTATCCCGGGGTGGGTTACGGGGGGTCTTGTTTTCCGAAGGACGTGCAGGCTTTGTTCCGATCGGCAAAGGAAAACGACTACGATGCGCGCATTCTTAAAGCCGTTGAAGCCGTGAACAACGACCAGAAAAAGGTTGTCCTCGATAAAATCGCGAGGCGCTTCGGCCACGATCTTAACGGAAAACGATTCGCCATCTGGGGTATAGCGTTCAAACCCGACACCGACGACATACGGGAAGCCCCAAGCCGGGTAATCATGGAAGGTTTGTGGAATATGGGTGCGACGGTCTCGGCGTTCGACCCGGTAGCATCCGGCGAGACGGCGCGCATCTACAAGCAGAGGCCGGAGCTTGATCTGGTCGGTGACCCCGGTGAAGCACTGGATGACGCAGATGCGCTGATCGTCGTTACGGAGTGGAAAATGTTCCGTAGCCCGGACTTCCCGGCAATGAAAGCTCGCATGCGAGAGCCGATCATTTTCGACGGAAGAAACATATTTGACCCCCAGTTGGCACGCAGACATGGATTCGAGTACTACGGGATCGGCCGATAACTGGATTCACGGTATTCACTCGCGGCAATGACAATCCGTAAACTCGGCTGATATGCAATCCAGCCTGTCCAGCCATAGTTTCTCCGACGTGCGGGTTCTGGTAATCGGTGACGTTATGCTCGATCGCTACTGGTTTGGTGACGTCGAAAGGATCTCTCCCGAGGCGCCGGTTCCCGTGATCAATGTGGCGTACAGTGAAGAGAGGCCGGGTGGTGCGGCAAATGTTGCGGCTAACATTGCCGCGCTGGGCGCGGAGTGCACGCTGCTGTCGGTGGTCGGACAAGACGATGCTGGAAACGCCCTTTCCGCCGTGCTCGATCAGCCTCGCATTACGGCGGTACTGCATGTCGACGACCAGTCCCAAACAACCGTCAAGCTCAGGGTGATATCAAAAAACCAGCAACTTCTGCGTGCGGATTTCGAAACTCCGCCGGCGCACGAGGTGCTGCGTCTGTGTCTTGGCGAGTTCAGACAGCGTTTGCCCGATGCTGACGTCGTGCTGATATCCGACTATGGCAAGGGAGGCCTGCTTCACATCAAGGAAATGATCGAAGCGGCGGTCGCGGTGGACAAACCGGTAATCGTCGATCCCAAGGGCAGCGAGTACAGCCGATACGCCAATGCATCGATCATCACACCCAATCTCAGGGAGTTCGAGAGCGTGGTCGGAGCGAGCGCGGACGAAGCGGAACTGAATCGTAAGGCAACGGCGCTAATCAATGAACTTGCCCTGGGGTCTCTGCTGATCACAAAAAGCGAGCACGGCATGACGCTCTATTTCGGGGACGGCAGCAATATTAATTATGGCGCGGCCGGGCGCGATGTCTATGATGTCAGCGGGGCGGGGGATACGGTTATAAGTGCCTGCGCACTGTCATTGGCGGCGGGTCTTTCGCACCAACACATGCTGCAGTTTGCGAACGCGGCCGCCGGAATCGTGGTTGGGAAACTGGGAACGGCGGTCGCGGCTATCGACGAGGTGGTATCAGAATTCGAGGTCAACCAATGATTGTGGTAACCGGCGGATGTGGATTCATCGGATCGAACCTGGTTCGGGGGTTGAACGAGCGCGGCGTGGAGGACATCCTGATCGTTGATGATCTATCCCAGAGTGAAAAATTTATCAATATCCTCGATTGCAGCATCACAGACTATCGGGATTATCGCTCTCTCATTGCTGACCTGTCGAAGGGGGCGGTGCGCGGAATAGAGGCGATTTTCCATCTCGGTGCGTGCTCCGACACGTTGGAGCGGGACGGGCAGTATATGATGCGAGTCAACTATGAGTACTCGCGAGACCTGCTTCTACAGTGCGCGGCATCGGGTATTCCGTTCATCTATGCCTCATCCGCATCGGTTTACGGTGCGGGGCCCCGCTTCAGCGAGTCACCGGAAAACGAAGCGGCGTTGAACATCTACGCTTACTCAAAGCTGCTATTCGACCGATATGTACGAAAGCACAGCGCGTCGATCGACACCCAGGTGGTGGGTCTCAGGTATTTCAACGTGTACGGGCCCCGAGAGCAGCACAAGGGACGCATGGCTTCGGTGGCGTATCATTTTTACAATCAGATGAAAGAAAATGGCTTTATCAGTCTGTTCGAGGGCAGCGGAGGCTATGGACACGGAGAACAGAAGCGGGACTTCATCTGGGTGTCCGACGTGGTTGACGTGAACCTGTTTTTTCTAGACAACACGGATATCAACGGCATATTCAACCTTGGCACGGGATACGCGCGCACTTTCAACGATATGGCATGTTCGGTTGTTGCCGCTGTGTGCGGCAGCCAATCGGATCTTCCCGGACTGATCGAAGTGGGCACGATCCGATATATTCCATTTCCCGGCGAACTGGCCGGGAAGTATCAAAGCTACACGCGGGCCGATGTGAATACCCTGCGTGAGGTCGGATACGACAAGCGTTTCACTGCGCTGGAGGACGGTGTCGCAGAGTATGTACATTGGCGAAACGAACGCTGATGGAAGCCGCATCCAGAGAAAAGCGCTGGTATTTGATCCATTCGAAACCCAGGCAAGAGGTCGTGGCAAAGGAGAATCTTGAACGCCAGGGATACAGCACCTATCTGCCGTTGCTCAGAACGCCACGAAGAAGGATGGGAAGACGCGTCATCCGCATAGAACCGATGTTTCCGAGGTACTTTTTCATTCACCTCGATACCGAAACGGACAACTGGGCCCCCATACGGTCGACCGTAGGGGTGAGTACGCTCGTGCGATTCGGCATGACTCCCACACCTGTCCCCGACAACCTGATCGCAACACTGAGGGAACGAGACGATTCCTTGGGTGTTCAGGACATCCCGATACACGAATTCAAAATCGGCCAGAAGGTCCGAATCGAAGAGGGTCCTTTCATGGGCTACCAAGGCATATTTATGGCGAAAACGAGTCAGGAAAGGGTCATGGTCCTGCTGGATATCGTCGGCAAGTCCGCCAAGGCGCGAGTAGATATCGCCGCCCTTGGTCCGGCCGTTGATTGATCACAACGCGGGACGTGCCCATGGATTTCACCTATCAGGAATACGGAACTCTGATAGAACTGTTGCGTGCCAGCGGGTTTACACTGGAGAAATTTCACGAGGCTCCGGTTGACGAGCGAAAAGCCTACCTGAGGCACGATATCGATATGTCCCTCGACGACGCCTTCAGGCTGGCGAACTTCGAGGAACAACTGGGAGTGGTATCGACATACTACGTCTTGCTGGACACCGGGTTCTACAACGTCATGGCTGCCGGTTCGAGCGCGAGGCTCAGATCCATGGCATATATGGGTCATGATATCGGACTGCACTACGTCCAGCGGAGTCATTTGGACGAAGACCCTGACTACGATTCAGCCCTTTTGGCGGATATCTGCAGACAGTGCACGCTGCTTTCCGAAATGCTCGATCTGGAAATAGCGACCTTCAGTTTTCATCGGCCGACGCCCCAATTGTTGCAAAAGAAACTAATCGTCCCGGGTTTGAGCAACGCATATGCCTCTCCCTACTTCGAGCAGGGTGCCTACATATCCGATAGCAACCATCATTGGAGGTGCGGAGACCCGTTTGCTTTCATCAGTGAATTCAGCGGATCATCCCTGCAGGTCCTGACCCACCCCTTCTGGTGGAATCCCGATCCGGTCGATCCCCGCAGGAAACTGCAGGATTTTGTGGATCGATTGGCGGACAGCCATAGAGCGACCCTGATTCACGACGTAGGGCTCGCGGCATCCGTGTTCGAAAAGGCATCGCCGTGACCTGAACATGGAAGACGTCGATTCGGTTTTTTTGGGCATCAACAACGACTACGTCGATCCTTCCGCAGCCATCGTCCGGGCGGGTAAGGTGCTCGCATTTGCAGAAGAAGAACGATTCGTTCGGCAAAAACATGCTCTGGGTCGATATCCGATCAACGCGCTGCAATTTTGCCTCGATCACGCCGGAGTGGACTTGCGGGAGGTGGCAGCGATCGGCATTAACTGGAACCTGACGGCCTACTCGGACGGTACCATGGAGGAGTTCTACCGCGCCATGCAGACCGAATGGAAAGTCGATCGACAGACCATGGAATGGCAGCTCAGCCGGTTGAAAAAAAGAAACCGGGACAACTATCTCAAGATCCATCAACAAAATCTGTATCGAGCATTCGGCGACTCCCGTATTCCGGAATTCATCGACATCCCGCATCACTATACCCACGCGTTTCAGGCCTTCAAGCAGTCGCCATTCGACCGGGCGGTGTGCCTAACCATCGATGGGTCCGGGGATAACCACTGCACCGTAGTGTGGCGATGCGATGATGAAGGCATCGTACCCATAAAAGAAATCCTCATGCCGCATTCACTGGGATGGGTCTATGCCGCATTCACGGAATACCTGGGATTCCGCGCCTACGACGGTGAATACAAGGTGATGGGACTGGCCGCCTACGGGCGGCGCAACGAGGATTTGTATAATAAACTCGCTCGCATCGTGAGGCTGGATCTGGACGAAGTGGAGTACCGTGTCGATCCGCGCTACATCCATTATGGCGGTCATCGGTATTCCGGGAGATTCACCGATGAGCTGGTCGGCTTGCTCGGCCGTACTCCGCGATTGCCGAGTGAGGACATAACACAATGGCACGAGGATCTGGCATACGCCGTTCAGGAGGCATTGGAGCGCGCGGTCGAGCGACTGGTGCGCTGGGCGGTGCTCGAATGCGGGATCGACAGGGTGTGCGTCAGCGGCGGCGTGGGCCTGAACATCAAGATGAACAGCCGACTCTATCAATTGCCTGAGGTTAAGGATTTTTTTGCACATCCACTTTGCGGTGACAACGGTGCAGCGGCGGGTAGCGCACTGGTGGCTTGCCATCAGGTGTGCGGCGCGGAGCCGGAAAAACTCGTGACGCTCGCACTGGGAAACCAGCAGGACGAGGATAGTATTATAAAGGTGCTGGATACCGCGAAACTGGACTACGATCGAGCGGATGACCTGTGCGGGGAGGTGGTCGACGACCTGGTGGATGGCAAAATTGTCGGATGGTTTCAGGGCAGAATGGAGGCGGGCCCCCGCGCGCTGGGCCAGCGCAGCATACTCGCCGATCCAAGGCACGCCGAAAACAGGGACAAGGTGAACAGGGTAATCAAATTCCGGGAATACTGGCGTCCGTTTTGCCCGTCGCTGCCGGAGGAATCGATGGCGCGATACTTCGACGACTACACCAACGGTTATTTCATGAACATCTCGTTTTCCGCCAACGAACGTCTCAAGCGTGAAGCGCCGGCAATCGTTCACGTCGATGGCACCTGCCGCACCCAGATGGTGAGCAAGAGCACGTTGCCGGTGTTTCACCAGTTATTGTCCGCGTTCGAGGCAAGAACAGGCGTTCCCGTGCTGTTAAATACATCCTTCAATGTCAAGGGGGAGCCGGTCGTAGCCACCGTAACGGATGCGCTGCGAACATTCTGGTCGACCGGGCTCGATACGCTGGTCGTGGGTCCCTTCGTTATTAGAAAACCCCGCTAAACAGACCTCAACGGATGAGATACTCACAGTGACTGAAAAGCAAAAAACCGCGATCATCATCGGCGCCGGTCCCGCGGGACTTACCGCAGCATATGAACTGCTGCGACAGAGTGACATCAAGCCCGTAATTTTCGAGGCCAGCGACTACATTGGGGGTATCTCGAAAACCGTCAATTACAAAGACAACTACATCGACATCGGCGGACACCGGTTTTTTTCCAAATCCGACCGGGTAATGGACTGGTGGCTGAACATAATGCCGCTGGAAGACAGCGGGCTGGACGAATTCGAGATCACCTACCAGAACAAGAAGACCGTCGTTGGTGGCGAACGGAGCAATCCCATAAAGAACGACCCCGAAAAGACCGACCAGGTCATGCTGGTAAGGAGCAGGAAGTCACGCATTTACTTCAACCGCACGCTGTTCGATTACCCCATCAGCCTTACCGCCGATACGCTGGTCAAACTCGGAATATTCAAATCGATTCGAATGGGTTTCAGTTATCTGAGGAGTGTTGCACTCCCCATCAAGCCGGAGCGCACTCTGGAAGAATTTTTCATCAATCGATTCGGCCGGGAGTTGTATTCAACGTTCTTCAAATCCTATACGGAAAAAGTGTGGGGCGTGGGATGCACGGAAATCAGTGCCGAGTGGGGCGCACAGAGAGTCAAAGGGCTTTCGATCAGCAAGGCTGTCCTGCACAAGATAAAGTCGGCGCTTCCCGGAAAATCCGATATACGGCAGAAGAAGACGGAGACATCACTCATTGAGCGATTTCTTTATCCAAAGTACGGGCCCGGCCAGATGTGGGAGGTGGTTGCGGACCGGGTCGTCGAAAAAGGAGGCGTGCTGCACAAATTCACCAAAGTCGAAGGACTGACGATGAGCAACGGCGAGATCGAATCCGTAACCGTGGTCAATTCGAGTAACGGAGAAAGATCCAAATACGATGCCGACTATGTATTCTCATCGATGCCGGTGAGAGACCTCGTCAACGCGATGTCACCGACGGTTGACGACCACGTCAAGGCGGTGGCGGATGGACTGGTATACCGCGATTTTGTAACCGTAGGCCTGCTGGTCAAGAGAATGAAAATCAAGGATGCGGGCGGCATGGCGGAGATGGTCTCCGACAATTGGATTTACATACAGGAGCCCGACGTAAAGCTGGGCAGGCTGCAGATCTTCAACAACTGGAGCCCGTACATGGTAGCGGACCCGGGTAATGTGTGGCTTGGCCTGGAGTATTTTTGCAACGAAGGCGACGAGCTCTGGGCCAGAACCGACCAAGCGATGATCGAATTCGCGGCCGCTGAACTGGCCAAAATCGAAATCATCGAACTCGACGATGTTATCGACGGGGTAGTGCTGCGTGAACCCAAAACATATCCTGCGTATTTCGGGACCTACGATTCATTCGACGTCATCCGGCAATTCATTGACAAGATCCCGAATCTGTATCTGGTCGGCCGTAATGGCATGCATCGGTACAACAATCAGGATCATTCGATGCTCACCGCGATGACCGCGGTCGAAAACGCGATATCGGGTGTCGTTGACAAGGAGAATATCTGGACGGTGAATACGGAAGCGGAGTACCACGAGGAAAAGTAACGCCGTGGTTTGGGTCTGGTGCGCGTTATGTGCGCTAAGTGTCTGTAATAAAATAATAATTTGACCGGGTTCGAGATAATGAGTATAGTGTTCATATCGTGAACATTGTCGTTCCGACTATTTGCTCCCAGATGATCCAAGGTCCAGACATCGATTCCCGTTGCTGCAATAAGTTTGCCTCTTAAGATTTTGATTTACATCATATTATTCATCTCGAAACTGCTCGATAAGGTGTTCTTAAGATGAACGATATGGAATCCAAAGAGCAGCGCCTCACTTTGGAATTGCTGGATGCCATAGAGCGCAGTGGAGATGTTAGTCAGCGCCATCTGGCCAGCCAAATGGGGGTGGCCCTCGGGCTGGCCAATTCCTACCTCAAAAGATGCGCGAAAAAAGGACTGGTCAAGATTCGCGAAGCACCGGCAAATCGATACTTTTACTACCTGACGCCCCAGGGCTTTGCGGAAAAATCCCGGCTAACGGCCCAGTTTCTCTCGGATTCCCTCACTTTCTACCGCCAATCGGCAGAATCTCTCAACGAATTGTTCAGGGACTGCCAGGACAAGGACTGGACAAGGCTCGTCCTCTGCGGTGTTTCGGATTTAACCGAGATCGCCATGCTGAGGGTGGATAAAACCGGCTTGAAAATCATCGCGGTGTATGAACCTGATGACAGCGCCGTCGACTTCCTGGGTCGACCGATCTACCAGGACTGGGCCGCTTGCCCCCAAGCCGATGCCTACGTCATTACCGATTTGCAGAATCCACTCAAGATCTTCAATGACATGGTGCTGAAGATCGGTGAGAAGGACCGTGTGCTCGTGCCGCGGGTATTGGGAATAGATCACAGTCAGCTGGCCGGGCAACCGGACACCTAACTGGGCGACACATCATTCGAAATTCATGCGGCTTGATGATTCCGCAGGGCGGTAGCGTGGAAATGAATTATTATATAGCTTACCTCGTGCCGGTACTGGGGATCCTGTCGAGAAATTTGGGGGAAAGAACAATATGAATAAAGTAAATAAAGTGGCGGTGGTTGGGCTTGGTTACGTCGGTCTGCCGCTTGCCGTTGCGTTTGGCCAACGTTTCGATACGGTTGGCTTCGACGTTAACGGCAAACGGGTCGCTGACATACGCAACCGGAGCGACCATTCCGGTGAAGTTTCATCCGATGCGTTCGAACGTGCCATACATCTCACGTTCGCCGACCGAATAGAGGATTGTGCCGGCGTAAATTTTATAGTGATCGCGGTTCCGACGCCGGTCGACGATGCAAGACGGCCGGATTTCACGCCTTTGCTGTCCGCCTGCCGCACAGTCGGGAGCATCCTGACCGTGGGAACCACGGTGATATTCGAATCGACGGTTTACCCTGGCGCCACCGAGGAAGTCTGTGTGCCGGTCCTGGAACAGCAGTCGGGACTGGACTGGAAGCGGGACTTTTTCGTTGCGTACTCGCCAGAACGTGTCAATCCCGGGGATCGGGAACACACCCTGGAGAGGATAACCAAACTGGTTGCGGGGGATACCGAACAGACCTGCGCGAGGGTTGCGGAACTCTATGATGCCGTGATCGAGGCGGGAGTCTTTAAAGTAGACAACATCCAGGTTGCCGAGGCGGCCAAGGTGATCGAAAACACCCAGCGGGACCTGAACATTGCGCTGGTGAACGAGCTGGCGATCATTTTCGATCGCCTGGGCCTGGATACGGTCAAGGTGCTCAAGGCGGCTGGCACGAAGTGGAACTTTTTACCCTTTCGTCCGGGCCTGGTGGGTGGGCATTGCATCGGGGTGGATCCCTATTATCTTACATTCAAGGCCCAGATGATGGGCTACCACCCGGAAATCATCCTGGCCGGTCGCCGTATAAACGACGGTATGGGCAAATTCATCGCCGAAAACACGGTAAAAACAATGTTGAAAGCCGGCATCGAACTCAAGGGGGCGAAGGTGAATATTCTAGGAATCACATTCAAGGAAAATTGCCCCGATCTGAGAAACTCCCAGGTATTCGAGGTAATCAAGGAACTGCGTTCATATCGACTGGAAATATCGGTTTGTGATCCCGTCGCCAACAGCGACGAAGCCAGGGACGAATACGATCTGGAACTCAAAACGTGGGATCAGTTGCCGGAAGCGGACGCACTGCTGTTGGCGGTGGCCCATCGTGAGTTTCTAGGTCACACGGAGAAGCTGGTTTCCAAGATTTCCTCCCCCGGGGCGTTCATGGACATCAAATCCGTGGTCGATGGCAAGACCATCGAGAACCGCGGGATTACGCTATGGCGGCTTTGAGGCGTAATTTCGTAACGCGCGATGGCGCGGTCGTCCGACGCAACATGGCGGCCGGTAAACGGTCATGAACCTGCTGATCACGGGTGTGGCTGGATTCATAGGGTCCGCGCTAGCAAGACGTGTTCTCGACCGTGGAGATTCGGTCATAGGGATAGATAATCTCAACGATTACTATGATGTGTCGCTGAAACTGGCGCGCCTCGAACTGTTGGAGAAACACGGAGGAAATTTCAGATTCTACAAGGCCGACATCACGGATAGACAGGATATCGAAAACGTATTCTCGGAACACCGGATCGAGCGCATCATGCATCTCGCTGCGCAGGCGGGAGTTCGCTATTCGCTGGAAAATCCAGCGGCCTACATCGATACCAATCTGGTCGGCTTTGCGTACATCCTGGAAGCCGCGAGACAGGCAACGGTCGAGCACCTTGTCTACGCGTCATCGAGTTCGGTGTACGGTGCAAACACGAAGCTGCCGTTTTCAGAGTCGGACAACGTGGATCATCCCGTATCCTTGTACGCCGCAACCAAAAAATCGAACGAGCTAATGGCGCATACCTATGCGCATTTGTACGGGCTCCCGTGCACCGGGCTTCGGTTTTTTACGGTATACGGTCCGTGGGGGAGGCCGGACATGGCGCTTTTCCTGTTTACACGCGGCATCACGAACGATCAGCCGATTCCCGTTTACAACCAGGGACAGATGGTGCGCGATTTCACCTACATCGATGACATCGTGGAAGGCGTAATGCGCGTGATCGACAGACCCGCTGTGGGAAATATTGATTGGTCCGGCGACGATCCCGATCCTGCCAGCAGCGCCGCGCCCTATCGGTTGTACAACATCGGCAACAACCGCCCGGTCGAATTGATGACATACATCGAGGTGCTGGAATCGTGCCTGGGCAAGAAAGCTAAGCTGGATCTGCTTCCGATGCAGGAGGGCGACGTCCGCGCCACCTACGCCGATGTTTCCCGGCTGGTCGACGATATTGGATTCAAGCCCGAAACCACCGTGGAAACGGGCGTTGCCCGCTTCGTCGACTGGTACAAGTCATATTACAAGATATGAATAATCGATGAAAAAAGCGCTCATCACCGGTATTACCGGCCAGGACGGGGCCTACCTTGCCGAATTTCTGCTGAAAAAAGGGTACGAGGTCCATGGAGTGAAGCGGCGGACATCGCTAATAAATACCAACCGGATCGACCATCTGTATCAGGACCCGCATGAGATCGGCAGAAAACTGGTTTTGCACTATGGCGATCTCACGGATTCGAGCAGCCTGGTCAGAGTCATCCAGCACGTGCAGCCCGGTGAGATCTACAACCTCGCCGCCCAGAGCCATGTTGCGGTGTCGTTCGAAGAACCGGAATACACCGCGAATTCAGACGCACTGGGGACGTTGAGGATCCTGGAGGCCATTCAGACCCTGGGCTTGGCCGACGAATGCCGTTTCTACCAGGCCTCGACATCGGAACTCTACGGTAAAGTGCAGGAAACCCCGCAGAAGGAGGGTACGTCGTTTCATCCGCGATCGCCCTATGGGGTCGCCAAGCTGTATGCCTACTGGATCACCGTCAACTACAGGGAAGCCTACGGCCTGTACGCGTGTAACGGGATCCTGTTCAATCACGAATCGCCAACCCGGGGGGAGACCTTCGTCACCCGCAAAATAACGCAGGGCCTGGTAAGGGTCGCACTGGGTATGCAGGATGCGATCTATCTGGGAAATCTGGGGGCGAGGAGGGACTGGGGTCACGCCTGGGACTACATTCGTGCACAGTGGATGATCCTGCAACAACCCGATCCGGACGACTACGTCATCGCTACCGGTGAACAACGCTCGGTGCGCGAATTCGTTGAATGCGCAGCGCGGGAACTCGGCCTCGAACTGGAGTGGCGGGGCGAAGGCAATGAGGAAACGGGATTGATCGCCTCGATCCAGCCGGTGCCAGCGTATCCCGACGTGATCACAAACAACACGCTATCTCCCGGGCGGGAAATCGTCAGGATCGATCCGCGATATTTTCGCCCAAGCGAAGTGGATACTCTGCTTGGTGACGCGTCCAAAGCGAAATCCGTGCTGGGCTGGGAGCCGGAGATCGGTTTTACTGAACTGGTCTCGGAAATGGTTTCCTCCGACTACACGCTCGAAAAACCCTTGCAAGGTGTAGACAAACATCCATAGTCGCGTGGTTGGAAATGCGGGCGGGTCCCCGTCCGGTAAATGCCCGATGCAACAAATCCCGTGCCTGATTTGAGCCGCCCCTGGTTGATGTCGTTGTCGGTGTTGCTGCTGGTACTTCTGGCAGTGCGGATGACCCTCTTGACCTCGGTTTACGAGTCCCACCCCATGAATTTGGTTGCGCAGGATTCAGCGGCCTACGACCGGCTCGCCCGATCCATCGTTCACGATGGTCGATTCGCCAAAGAGGTAAGCGGTGTGGAACGTCCCGATGTGATCAGGACGCCGGGATATCCCTTTTACATTGCATCTGCTTACGCACTCTTCGGGGTCGATACATTCTGGCCGCTGGCAATACAGGTGGTGCTTAGCGTACTGACCTTGATACCGCTGTACTGGATGGGCGCAATGATCTGGTCCCAGGAAACCGGGTTTACCGCTGCACTGCTCTACGCTCTCGACTACATTTCATTGCTCGCCTCTCAGATGCTGCTCACGGACAGTCTGTATGTGTTCACCCTGGTGTCTGCATTGTCACTGGGGGTGGCGGCGTTGTTGAAGGATCGTCGCATCCGCTGGCTATTGCTGTGTTTCGGCACCCTGCTTGCCGTCGCAACCCTGATCAGGCCGGTGAGTTACTATTTGATCGCGCCGGTCTTACTCGGATTTGGTTTCGTGTACTTCAAAAAATCGGGCTGGAAAAAGGCTGCCGGGCACACGTTACTCATCGCTCTGCCGTGGCTGCTGATTGTCGGCGGCTGGCAGGCCCGTAACTACGCCGTCGCCGATACGACGGAGCTGAGCGCAATCAAGGGCATCAATCTCATGCGCTACCGGGGTGCTTACATTATTGCCAAACGAGACGGGATTTCGATGCAGGAAGCGCAGGAGGTATTCCGAAACGAAATTCCCGGTTTGCAAAACATGTCCGATAGCGAGAAAAGCGCCGCTTACACGGACAAGGCGGTGGACCTCATCAAGGCCCATCCCGGGCATGCGGTATCGGCTCAGGTGCAGGGCACTGTTCAGCTGCTGCTGGTGCCGGGAGAAGGCGATGTGCTGCGATTCCTTGGGTTCGAATCCCCGCCCTCGGGGGGGGTCGCCGGAAGTCTGTTGAGGCTGCCGGGTAAAGAATTCGTTCAAAAGTGGATTATCGACAACCCGCTTTATCTGGCGGCATTCGTGCTGGCTTTTTTCTATCTTGTGGTGCTGTATGCCGGATGCGGAGTCTCGCTGATCAATCTGGCACAGAAAAAGGACCCACACGTTTCGGCCCAGGTGTTCCTGGCCGGGGTGACGCTCTACTTCATCGTCATATCGGGCGGCCCCGAGGGCTATCCACGATTACGCATGCCGATCACACCGTTGGTCGCGCTGTTCGCGGCTTCCGGGTGGTTGTACCTGCTGGGCAGGCGGAATACTCATGGACGGCGGTATTAGAGTAGGCGTCCTGGGCGGCGGGTACTGGGGCAGGAACCTGGTGAGAAATTTTTTCGAGCTGGGCGCGCTCAAGTGGATCTGTGATGTCGATACTTCGGCGCTCCGGGAATTCCAAACCAAGTACACCGGCATCTCCGTCACGACGCATTACCAGGAAGTGCTTGCAGACGACGTGGTGGATGCGGTGGTCATTGCAACACCGGCGGCGATGCACTACGAGCACGCCGTCGAGTCCATGAAGCATGGCAAGGACGTGTTCGTGGAAAAGCCGCTCGCCCTGAACCTGTCTCAGGGCAAGGAGATTACCGGGATGGCTGCGGCCAAAGGTGTCGTCCTGATGGTGGGACACATTCTCGAGTACCATCCAGCCGTGAAGCGCCTGAAAGAAATCGTGAGTTCGGGTGAGCTGGGGGAAGTCCGGTACGTCTACTCCAACCGATTGAATCTTGGCAAGGTCCGGCAGGAGGAAAATATACTCTGGAGCTTCGCCCCGCACGATATCTCGATTATTTCCGGATTGATCGGTGCACCCTTGGAGACAGTGAGCGCGTCAGCGGGCTGCTACCTGCGGAGCGACATCGCCGATGTGACGGTTACCAATCTGACGTTCACCGGAGGAGTGCGGAGTCACATCTTCGTGAGCTGGCTTCATCCCTATAAGGAAATGAGGTTGGTGGTCATTGGGGACCGGAAAATGGCGGTTTTCAATGACGCCGTCCCTGAAGAAAAACTGGTGATCTATGACAAAAGTATCGAGTGGGAAGCCGATCGACCCGTTGCGCGACACGAATCCGAGGTTTCCGTTGCCCTGGAAAAAAAAGAACCTATGCGGGAAGAATGCGCCCACTTCCTGGACTGCGTACGGAACCGCCTCAAGCCGCTGACGGGCGGCGAAAACGCGCTGAATGTCCTGCAGGTGCTCCACGCCTGTGAGTTGTCGATTGAACAAGGCGGCGCTCCCGTTTCGCTTAAGGAAATCCATCAATCAATCAATGAAGAAGCCTTATCGTGAATAACCAAGTGCCCTTACTAGACCTGCAAACACAGTACAACGAGGTGCGAGAAGATATTCGCGTTGCGATCGACGATGTCTTTGCATCCCAGCAGTTCATAATGGGTGAGCCGGTCAGGAGCTTCGAGCAGGCGGTGGCCGATTATTCCGACTGCAGGTACGGTATCGGCCTGGCTTCAGGTACGGATGCCCTGACGCTTTCGTTGAGGGCATTGGACATCGGACCCGGTGATGAGGTCATCGTGCCCGCATTCACCTTCTATGCAACGGTTGAAAGCGTACTGCACGTCGGTGCAATCCCGATCTTTGCGGACATCCGCCCGGATACCTATTGCATGGATGTGGGTCAGGCAGGTGCATTGGTCGGCCCGCGTACTAAAGCCATATTGCCGGTGCACCTCTTTGGTCATCCGGCGGACATGACGGAAATCACCGAACTGGCTCGCCACCGCGGATTGAAGGTCATCGAAGACAATGCCCAGGCATTCGGCGCGAGACATGCGGGGCAGGTTACGGGATCGATCGGCGATGCCGGATGCCTCAGTTTCTTCCCCAGCAAGAATCTGGGCGGATGCGGCGACGGCGGCATGGTCGTCACCCGCAGTGACGAGACCGCAAGCCGGCTGAAGATGTTGAGAATGCACGGATGGAAAAAAAAGAATTTCCCCGAGATAGTGGGCTACAACAGCAGGCTCGACACGCTCCAGGCGGCCATTTTGAGCGCCAAATTGCCCAAGGTGGATCAGTGGAACGAACAAAGGCGTGATTGCGCAAAAAGATACAACGGCGCACTCAAGGACGCCGACCTGGTGCTTCCCTGTGAAGGCGAAGGTGCGTACCACGTATACAACCTTTATGTCATCAGGGTCGGAAAGCGAGAACTGGTGCAGCAGAAACTGAATGAAAGCGGCATTGGCAATGCGGTCTACTATCCCGCGGCAATGCACGAACTTGCACCCTGCAGCGGATTCGTGCGAAAGGGGCAGCGTTTTCCGGAAGCCGAGCGCGCGGCGAGGGAGGCGCTGGCTATTCCCATGTTTCCCGGAATGACGGAAGCCCAACAGGAGCGGGTCGTGAACACATTGCTTGCATCTTTGAACTGATTAACTAGTTCCTGTCCAGAATACCTGTCATTGCGAGCGTAGCGAAGCAATCCAGTGAAACAAATGGTTTAAATACGGTGCTGGATTGCCGCGTTGCTGCGCTCCTCGCAATGACTCAAGATATTCTGGACAGCAACTAACTAACATACAAGGAGAATAAAATATGGAGTTTCCATTCAAAAAAGCCCTCGTAACCGGCGGCGCGGGATTT
>Ga0209456_10000360_pt1 | contig 24911 bp, 29 predicted proteins | sample COG_11_FD_184755 | JGI IMG/M metagenome (GOLD analysis project Ga0209456, IMG submission 184755) | Pelagic marine sediment microbial communities from the LTER site Helgoland, North Sea, for post-phytoplankton bloom and carbon turnover... | ecosystem: Environmental > Aquatic > Marine > Neritic...
TCCTGCCCAACGACAAGAGTGCGGCCCAGACATCCACACCGCGCCCCCGCCGCGACAGCTCGGGCGTGTAGTCCGACGGATTGCGATGCTCCGTGTCCGTCAACAGGTAGTCGGCCGTAATGGCCATCGAGGCCGCAAGGTCTGACGCGTTCCTGACGAATGCAATGCCACCGTCGTAAGGCACATTGAGCCATTTGTGCGCGTCAGTGGCCCAGCTATCTGCCTGTTGCATGCCGGCTGTCAGTGAGCGGTGCGCCGCGGATGCCTCGGCCCACAAACCGAATGCACCGTCCACATGTACCCATGCACCGTGAGGTTTTACGGCTGCGCAAATATCGGCAATCGGATCAAATGCGCCGGTGTTGATGTTGCCTGCCTGCGTGCACACGATCGTCGGCCCGTCGATGTCGGGCAGTTCCGAGCTGATCATGCGGCCCTGCCCGTCAGTCGGAATGCGCACAACACGATCACGCCCCAGCCCTAGCATGCCGAGCGACTTGAATAACGTGGGGTGTGCTTCGTCGCTGACAATCAGCGTAATCGGCGGTGCGCCGATCAGTCCGTCCGCTTCGACATTCCAGCCGGCGTCTTCAAACACGCGGTGTCTGGCTGCGGCCAGCGCCGTAAAATTCGCGACTGTCGCTCCGGTCACGAAACCGGCACCGGTTCCGGCAGGAAAACCGAATAGATCCACCATCCAGTCAATCGCAACCTTCTCGATCGTCGCGGTCGCCGGAGTCACTTCGTGCATAACAACATTCTGGTCCCATGCGGTGGACAACCAGTTCGTCGCGACAGTGACCGGAAGTGAACCACCGATTACAAATCCAAAGAACCGCGGCCCGGCCATGGCCATTGTTGCCGGTGAACCAACCTCGTCGAGCAACGCGAGCACGTCTTCGTCAGGACGTCCCTCTTCGGAAAGTGGTTCGACCAGCCGCTGCACGGCGGCAACTGCAGCCTCAGTTGGAGCAACCGCGCGATCGCCGCAGGACTGCCGGTAGGCAATGCCACGACGAGACGCATCGTCCAACAATGTATTCATGGAATCTTTTTCATTCATTCGTAGTCACCACCGGTGCAGCAGCAGGTTGTCGTCTTAACATTGTGTTCTTGCGCACAACAAGCAATGCGACACAAACCAAAAGCAGGACCGGAATCGGAATCCACATCAGACGATTCCAGCCGAAAAAGTAAATGACGGTACCCGCGAGCAACGATGCCGTTGCCGACGTACCGAAAACGAGGAATTCGTTGACGGCCTGGGCCCGGAAACGCTCGGCCATCGAGTACGTATATGTGAGCATTGTCGTCGCGCCGACAAACAGGAAATTCCACCCCACACCAAGAAGCAACAACGCCCACCAGTAATGCAGCAGTGACTGCCCTGCCTGGCCGATGATAGAGGTACCCAGCAAACCGAGTGCGCCGATGAACATCATGCGCACTACGCCCAGGCGTTCGATCAGAAAACCGGACACAAGTGATGGCACATACATACCCAGTACATGATATTTGATGACGTTGGCCGTCGCTTCAATGGAGTAGCCATCAGTAATGTGCATACTCAGCGGAGTCGCCGTCATAACAAGCGTCATCAAACCGTAACCCGCCGTGCCGCCCAGCACCGCAACCAGGAAGACCGGCTGCCTTATGATCTCGGTGACCGTCCGATGTGATTTGATCTGATGGGTCTCATGTTCGGTCATGGCAGGTTTGAGCAACAGGAACAGGATCGCCTGCAGCAGGTATATCCCGGCAAGACTCAACATGGTCCCCGAATACTGAACCCCACCAAACCATTCTTGCCCGTGAGTAGCCAGTTCGGGACCGAGAATCGCTCCACCAATCGCACCGATCAAGACAAAGGAAATTGCCCGCGGCACATGGCGAGCTCGAACACTTTCTGCCGCGGCATAACGATACTGCTGGGTAAACGCCATATTGACGCCAAACATCGCTGCCGCGACCAGGAACAGGGGAAAACTGGATGACGAAAGCGCCCACGCCGCCGTAGTGACAGCAATCGCCGCCGACACCGATGCCACCGCAAAGCCCTTGCTGCGACCCAGTTTTTGCATCAGGAGCGTAGCCGGCACCGTTGTCAGTGCTGTGGCCAGGACAGCAATAGACACAGGCAGCGTCGCCCAGGCCATGTTGCTCGACAAAGTCGCGCCGATGATGCCGCCCAGCGTAACGAAGACGATCGCACCGGTTGCCGAGATCATCTGGCAGACGACGAGGATGATCAGATTGTGGTGTCGCATTGGCCGTATAATGCGCAAGATGTCAGACGACGTCATTATTTCCGACGAAATTACGATCCCGTTCGCGGAAATCGATTTATCGGCTATTCGCTCACAGGGCGCCGGCGGCCAGAATGTCAACAAGGTTGCGTCTGCTATTCACCTGCGTTTTGACATCGCCAACAGTCAATCACTGACTGACGATGTGCGCGAGCGCCTGCTCAATCTCAAGGATCGTCGCGTAACTGACGATGGCGTGTTGGTGATCAAGTCGCAGGAATTTCGAACTCAGGAGAAGAACAAACGTGCCGCAATAGAGCGACTACGAGACCTGATTCTATCGGCGACGGTCGTGCAGAAACGGCGTAGAAAAACGAGACCGAGCAAGTGGGTTAAGGAGCAACGCCTCGAAGAAAAGCGACACCGGTCTCGCGTCAAGAAAGGTCGCGGCAGGATTGGCGACGATTCGTGACGCGCAATGAACGCCGGTCGTTATTACTGCCTGGCCAGCTTGCCGGCCAGGCGTCTTAAAACAGCCCTTCGATCCGTCCTTCCTTGTTGACGCTAATGGCGTTGGCTGCCGGCACGCGCGGGAGTCCAGGCATTGTCATGACTGCGCCACAGACGATGACCAGGAACTCAGCGCCCGCCGCCAGTCGAACCTCACGAATTGGAACAACGTGGCCCGTTGGCGCGCCTAGAAGACTCGGATCGGTCGAGAAGCTGTATTGCGTTTTCGCCATACAGACAGGGTAATGCCCGTAGCCGGCGTCCTGGAATTTCGCGATCTCATTGCGCACTTTGTTGTCGCCAATAATGTCATCAGCACCGTAGATTGTCGTCGCAACGCGCTTGATCTTGTCCCACAGTGGCAAGTCGTCTTTGTACAGGGTGCGGAACTGCGCTGCACCGCTGTCTGCAAGTTCGACGACTTTCCTGGCGAGATCAATTGCCCCGTCTCCGCCATTTGCCCAGTGCGTGCAATCGATAGCTTCGACACCGAATTCCTGACAGTACTCCTGCACTGCGTTCACTTCGGCATCGCTATCCGCTGTGTAGCGGTTGACGGCTACAACAGCCGGAACACCAAACTGCGCAATATTACGCACGTGCCGACCCAGGTTCCTGAGGCCTTCCTTGAGCGCGGGCACGTTTTCGGCGCCAAGGTCCGTTTTCGCAACGCCACCTTGCATTTTAAGAGCCTTAATCGTCGCCACGAGCACGACAGCATCCGGCTTCAGCTCGGCCTTACGGCACTTGATGTTGAAGAACTTCTCCGCACCAAGATCGGCCCCAAAGCCGGCTTCCGTAATGACGTAATCAGACAGTTTCAAAGCGGTCGTGGTCGCCATCACCGAGTTGCAACCGTGTGCGATATTGGCAAATGGGCCACCGTGCATCAGCGCCGGGTTGTTTTCGATCGTCTGCACAAGGTTTGGCTGTAACGCATCCTTGAGCAACGCAGTCATCGCCCCCTGTGCGTTCAATTCCCTGACCGTGACCGGTTCGTTCTTGCGCGTATAGCCAAGCACGATATTGCCGAGACGCTTCTCAAGGTCCTGCAGATTCGTCGCGAGGCAGAAGATCGCCATGATTTCGGAGGCGACCGTGATATCGAAACCGGCTTCGCGCACAACACCATTGTGGTATCCGCCGAGACCCGATGTGATCGTGCGCAATGCACGGTCATTCATGTCAACCACGCGGCGCCAGGTAACACGACGAGGATCAATATTGAGTTCGTTTTCCCAGTGCATATGGTTGTCGATCAATGCGGACAGGAGATTGTGTGCCGCACCGATCGCGTGGAAGTCGCCCGTAAAGTGCAGGTTGATATCGGTCATCGGAACAACCTGCGCGTAGCCACCACCGGCCGCGCCGCCTTTCATTCCGAAACAGGGCCCGAGACTGGGTTCGCGAAGACAAATCAGCGCGTTCTTGCCGATCTTATTCATGCCGTCGCCCAGGCCGACCGTTGTCGTCGTTTTTCCTTCGCCCGCAGGAGTCGGCGAGACAGCTGTTACCAGGATCAGCTTGCCATCCTTCTTGTCGGCATTTGCCTTTATAAAATCAGCGGAAATCTTGGCTTTGTCATCGCCGTAGGGAACAAGTGCGTCGGACGGAATGCCGAGTTTGTCTGCTATTTCTGTGATCGGGCGAACACTCGCCGCCTGAGCAATATCGATGTCGCTTTTCACTGCCACGTCTGTGCGTCCTTGTGATCAATGGGAGACGGAGGCGGATTCTATAGCAATCTGCCAACGTGCAGCATCCAGTATCTTCAATAGCGTGAAAATCCGTATTTCCCCAACCGCGTCACGCTCATGTCGATTCGATCGACATATACTGCGGACCTGTCGAAAAACTGGTAGAAAATCGACATATCTGGAAAACGTGTCGATTTCGTCGACATGAAACACGGACTTGTCGAGAAAATCATGTTTTATCGACCTATTCGATGAACATGTCGATACAATCGACCCATTCATCTTTCATGTCGATAAACCACAAAAATATCGACACAACCTCCGATGGAGTGGGCTAAATGGCTGATTTTGATCCAAAAACACCGTTCAACGAGTTACCGGAACTGCCACCGCCCGTCGATCTGATCGAAACCACCGAGATCCTCAAGACCTGCATCAAGGCCCGGGTGGCCCTGGCGGAACTCAAACAGGCGGCCGAGCTTATCCCCAATTCCGCCGTACTCGTGAACGCCCTGCCACTGCTCGAGGCTCGCGCGAGCTCCGAGATCGAGAATATCGTTACGACAACCGACAAGTTGTTCGAGTTTGCGGATATCGCCGAGGACAAAGCCGATGCCGCCACGAAAGAAGCATTGCGCTACCGGTCTGCCCTTTTTGAAGGCAGCAAGATGGTTAAGCGCGGCATGATGACGACCGACATGGCGATACATATTTGCAGCACTATCAAAGGGATGGAGCTTGATATTCGAGCAGAATCTGGAACAACGCTCAAGAGCCGCATGACTGGCGAGGTGATTTACACGCCGCCAGTAGGACAGAAGCTACTGCAGGACAAACTCGATAACTGGGCTGACTTCATGCAAAACGACATCGAAGTCGACCCACTCGTGCGGATGGCTGTACAGCACTACCAGTTCGAAGCAATTCACCCCTTCTCTGATGGCAATGGTCGAACCGGCCGTATCCTGAATATCCTGTTCCTGGTCAAGCACGGCTTGCTGAATTCACCCATCCTCTATCTAAGCCGCTTCATCATCCAGAACAAGGCTGACTACTACCGCCTGCTCAAGAAAGTTACGCACGAACAGGACTGGTCGGCCTGGATCCTGTTCATCCTCAATGGCGTCGAGGAGACCTGTTCCTGGACGACCGACAAGATTAAGGCCATCCGTGAGCTCATGGAGCACACAGCCGAGTACACGCAAACCAGCCTGCCTAAGATCTACACTTGGGAGCTCGTCGAAGTTCTGTTCAAACAGCCCTACTGCCGAATCGCCAACCTGGTTGATGCCGGCATAGCGAAGCGACAAACCGCATCGGTCTATCTCAAGCAACTTTGCGATGTCGGCATCCTCAAGGAAGTTAAGTCCGGACGCGAGACACTCTTCGTACACCCCAAATACATCGAGCTCCTGACCGGTGAGGAGAACGTCTGGGTCTACTACTCGGGTATCGAAACCGAGACAAAAAAGGTCGTGGCCGACTAAGTTTTCGATTGCCTGAGTTCCGCCAACGCGATTAGAATCAACCGCTTGCAGCGGAGCATCTGTTTGACGATCAATCGCTACACCCTTTACCAGGCATTCAAGTACACCCTTTACATCTTTCTCTCGATGAACGTGTACTGGTTCTTCGTCGAGGAATTCCAGGCCAATTTACTGCTTTATCCGGACGGCGTCCGCCTTGGTGATTTGTATGACGCCTACGTCGCGACCATCGACACGGCCGCATGGGTTGTCTTGCTGCTGATGTTCGAACTCGAGACCTTCATTCTCGAGGATCATCATTTCACGCGCCCGGTCCGGTACTCGCTTCACTTGCTGCGTGCCCTTTGCTATGCGTTCATCATTCGCGCATTTTTCGGCTATATCGGTAACCTGCTTTCAGTCCAGGACGTCAGCGCACTCGCCGGAGTGTCCAACCTGTGTTCCCTCGTCAGCGATAACTGGTCCTATTCGCATGACTTTGAGGAGTACACACTACTCACTGCCGCCAACTGCTCTTCGTTCTCAAACGCAAGCAGTTTCCTGGAGTTTGCGGATGCCCGCGCGGTCGTTGACGCGCCTGGACATACCGCAATCGTGTGGCTCGCCTGGGTCGACGTGATCAACGCGGCAGTTTGGCTGCTCGTTGTGCTGGTCCTGGAAATCGATGTGCGACTTCAGGAAAAAAATCGGTTTGAAGGGCCGGCCTTAAGAGCAAGCAACATCACCAAGGTTATCCTGTACGCCATCTTGTTCATTGCGGCAGTTTACTGGGGCGTCTGCGGTGATTTTGTCGACTTCTGGGATGCACTCCTCTGGCTCCTCGCCTTCTTCTTCATCGAAATGAACGTTGTTGAATGGCGCCAGGAAGAACTTGAAGAACAAGCCGCCCGGTCAGGGCAGAATTTCGATTAGATCATTCTGCTGCGCGAGTTCCTCGAGTGCCGCATCCTGCACTTTCAGATGTGTCATTGTGTGTGACACGTCCAGCCTCATCAGGTACGGGTGCCAGCGATCATTTTCGCAGCGCCGATAATACCCGGACACTTCCCAGTCGCCACCAGCGTCGAAAACATATGTTTTTCCCACTTTGCGGTCGGGTACCAGCGGATCGACCAGCTCAAAACACTCATCAACGAGTATCCTCTGCAGATGATGCTTCGACGCTTCGACGACTGAGACCTCGAGTTGTCGTTCCTCACGGGGCTCCGGATTCGTAATCCACTGGTACGCGACTACGGCGACTATCAATCCGACTCCGGCCGCAAATACCCAGCGTGCAATTCGATGATTCATAGGGACTAGTCTATGCCAATTATTTTGTGCGTCTGCAAGCTCAGTTTCCAGCGCGGATGCCGCAAACAGTAATCGATTGCGAGTCTCGTATTCTCTTCGATGTCATCGTTGTAAAGCGGTTGTAGAAAAAACTGCTCAAACTGAAGTGTCTCGAAACACTCCGGCTGCGCATCCTTCTCAACCTGGGGATACACGAGTTTGAGTTCATGGCCTGCTCGCTGCACGACCTCGGCGCTGCCTTTTGGGCTAACACACAGCCAGTCGATACCATCTGGTGCTGCGATCGTACCGTTACTTTCGATGCCGACCTCGAAGCCGATCTCGTGCAGTGCGTCAATTGCGCGGTCGTCCAACTGCAGTAGCGGCTCGCCACCGGTACATACAACATAAGGACGTTGGCCGGAACCTGACGTTGGCCACGTGCTCGCCACGGCCTTGGCCAGTTCTTCGGGGGTCTCGAACTTGCCGCCGCCGGGACCGTCGGTGCCAACAAATTCGGTATCACAAAACCGGCATATCGCGTCCAGACGATGCTGTTCGCGACCAGACCACAGGTTGCAGCCGGCAAAGCGGAGAAATACTGCAGGCCGGCCCGTCTGCGCACCCTCGCCCTGCAGCGTGTAGTAGATTTCCTTGACCGAGTACGTCATGTGCTGCCGACAAGTGGATCTTCGACACCGGCCTCGGCAAACCCTTTCGCCCGCAATACACATGCGGGACACTCGCCACAGGGCGGTCGCTCGCCGTTGTAGCACGTATGCGTCAACGCCATTGCGTCCAGGGCACCGAGATCTCGTGCAAGCTCAACAGTCTGTTTCTTTGACAAGTGCATCAGCGGCGTATGGATTCGCACATCGCTCTCCATACCGAGTTGAATCGCCCGCTGCAGCGCGTCGATGGTGTCCTGCCGGCAGTCTGGATAACCGCTATAGTCGGTTTGCGCGACGCCAGTGACCAGATTTCCAATGCGATTACGATACGCATGCGCCGCGGCATAGGTCAGGAAGATCAAATTGCGCCCGGGGACGAACGTGTTCGGCAACCTCGACGACTCGCCAATGCTGGATTCGACTCCAATGTCAGGGTCTGTCAATGCATCGCCGCCAAGCGCGGCAAGTGTATCGATCGGCAGACAGAGATGCGGCACTGCCGCTTGAGCGGCAACAGCTTCAGCACAATCGAGTTCAATGAAATGCCGCTGGCCGTAGTCGAACGATACCGTCGACACTGCATCACGCCCATAGCGGTCAATTGCCCAGTAAAGACAGGTCGTCGAGTCCTGCCCGCCCGACAACAACACAAGCGCTTTTTGTGTTGCATCCTTCATTCTTCAGCCGCCTTTCGTTCCTGCGCGGCACGCTCCCTGTCATTCAAGTCCGGACCGGTGTGCGACACAAGGTAGTCGCGCGTCAGTTCCTCAGATACCCGCCACAGCTCTTCAGCCATTGCCTCATCGTGCAAGTGCCCCTCCTGCACGGTTACGGCATTGCAGTCCTCGAAGTATTTGCCACTCGTTGCGCCGAGAGATGGGTTAGTCGCAACGTAACAACTGGTCGCTGCGCCCTGCTCCACACTCTTCGTGCCACCCAGTGCTGCCATGAGGGCGAACCCTGTCTGCTTGAAACCACTCATGTGACGATCGATTTCTGTGTTGATGACACCAGGATGTAATGCGTTGACGGTCATGCGTGTTCCCCTGAGCAGCTTTCCAAGGTGCAGGGCAAACTGCACGTTGGCCAGCTTGGATTGACCGTAAGCACGCCTGTCCTCGTAACCATAGGTGGCGCCGAGGTTATTGAACTCGATTCCTGCTTCGGGCGCACTCGTATACGACGCACGACTGGCCACCACGACGATCCTGCCCTGGTTCGCCATGTAGAGGCGCCCCAGCAGACGATTAACCAGGACGAAATGACCAAGGTGGTTGATGGCGAAGTGCTTCTCAATGCCGTTGACCAGCTCGCGGTTGCCAGCGCCACCGAGGTAGCCGGCATTGCACACGAGAATATCCGGCGGCGCATTTAGAGAGCGAATAGCATTGGCACAGTCCACCACCGAATCCAGGTCGGACAACTCAAGGGCAAGAGGCGATGTGACGCCTGCAACACGATTGCAGGCCGCTTGTGCTTTTTCAAGCGATCGGCTCGTACCGACAACGTAGGCACCGCGTAACGCGAGAATACGCATCGTCTCGAACCCGATTCCGGACGTGCAGCCCGTGACGACGGCGAGCTTGCCTGTCAGGTCGATGCCTCGGGTGACCTCTTCTGCTGTCGAGTCCTCGTCGTATTTGCTGTGCGGGACGCCTGGCGTCGCGATCTTGTCGACACCGCCGCAAGCGCCGGTTGCTGTTGCTGCCAGCGTCGCACCTGACAATTTGAGGAAATTGCGCCGGTTAGTCATCAAACAACGCGTCTAGCGCAGCTTTCGCCTGGTCCTCTTCGCCCTTGCGATCGGCGTCAAACGCCGATTCGCTCGGCTTGAACCAGTCACAAAAATTCAGGCGATCCTTGTCGGTAACGTCGTCAGCGCCGTCTTCGCGGCACTGCCTTGGCACACGAGGATCATAGTGCACGCACATCCTGCAGACATGCAGGTAATTACTGCACCCGGGACATTCGTCCTGCCGCGAGAACGGGAGCGACAGCGCCTCGAGGGAGGCGCCGCAGCGATAACAGCAGATATTGTGGGCCATACCTCGCAGTATAGCCCGTTGTTGCTGTTGCTAGTTCAGCTGACTCGGTACGAACTCATCCATAACAGCCGCTTTCAGAATGTCCGGTGGCAACATGCCCTGGTCGAGTACAAAGTCGTGAAATGCCTGCTGATCAAACGCACCCTGTAGCTTGAGTTCGACCTGCGCGCGCAGAGCCTGCATCTTGTTGTAACCATAGTAGTACGCTGTCGCCTGTCCCGGCATACGGTAGGTATAGCGTTCAACTTCGTTTTGCGCCCAGGACTCTCCAATACCGATGTCATCCATGATCAGACGCTTGGCCTGTTCCGGTGTGATTAAGCCCAGGTTTAGCATTGGATCCAGGTACATACGTGCCGCACGCATCAGGCGGTACTGCAAGCTGATCAGCTGCCCCTCGATCGGCAGGTAGGGACGTACGATGGCTTCCGCATACAGACCCCAGCCTTCGACATTGGCGCTGTTAAAAGCAAAAACAGCGCGCGTGATCGATACACCGGATTCCACAATGCTCGAAAACTGCATTTCGTGCCCCGGACGCGCTTCGTGCGCCGTCAGTGTCCACGCGCCAGCTTCATAGGTGTCGTCCGTCTGTTGCCAGGAGCCGTCTTCATTTTGCTCCAACAGGGGAATTACGAAGAACGGGTACTCGCCCGTATTGCCGATCAGGCGCGGCGGCTGCAAATGTGGCGCTGGCTGACGGGCCGTTTCCGCGGCGCTCGCAATTCGAATACCGGCGTCTCTGTCAGGCAGAGTGACCAGCTTCTCGCGGACGATGATCTCTTCGATGTCACGCAAGACGGCGTGATAATGGTCCAACAATTTATCGCCGTCAATTCCGCCGTTCTTTTTCAGCAGCGCGATGACTTCGCGATAATCGTTCGTGGCGTAGCCGAACTTCTTCGCAACCAACGGTGCAAGCGCCTCCATTTCATTGCGAATGTCCATGTAACCCTTGGTCGCCTGTTCGATCAGCGCTTCGGGTGTTGCGTCCACACCCCAGTTCTTGAGTGCGTCCTGGTACATCACAGCAGGAAGCCGGTAATCATCTCGTGCACGAGGCAGTATTTCTTCCCGCACCCAGTCGTTGTAGTCGCGCATCTGGCCGGCCAGGGTCTCGTAGGTTCCTTCCCAGCCCTGCAGATCGGTACCCGCCATCAGTTCCTCGATGCCGGTAACGAAGGTCTCAGCCCTCTCGAGATCCTGCTCCACCTCATCGCGATACGGCCCGACAAGACTTTCATCGCCGAACCTCTCCATCGACATCTGTTTCGCCAACTCGGTAAGCGGCTCATAGTCGTCAACGAGCCCGGCATACTTCTCCATCCGGACGACGGCTGCCGGGTAGCGGTCGCGTGAGACCTGGGGATCGATCAGCCCGCGCAGTCCACCGAAGATGGCCTGGCTGACGTTCATGTACGGCAGCATGTATTTGTCTTCGAGTTGCTGTGTGTACAAGGTGTCCTTGGCCGACTTGATCAGTATCCCGAGGTCCTGCCTGACCTTAAGGTCGGTTTCATCGACAAGACGCACTTCGAGTTCGGCCAGAACTCGCTCGATAGTTTCCGTTGCGCGATCCTGGAAGCCCGGGCTCAGGTCGGTAATGTTCTCATCGAGGCCGTCAACGCCCATACTTCCTGCGCCCTCAGGCGCGAGTTCCGCGAACGCGCCAAGCACCAGTTGTGCATGCTCGTTGCTCTTTTCGACCCAGCTTTTGTCATCTGCTTGCGCAAAGCCGGCCAACAGGCACAAGGCTGTCGCAATGGATACTGCTCGTTGCATTGGTGTTCCCCACGGTGATTGCGCGTATGCGCGACGTTACTTAGATGCCGCAAAATGCGTTTTGGACTCACACAACTAAATTTATATTCTCTTGCGCTGACAAGGAGGTGATTTTTTACTTTAATATTATTCTTTAATTATTTGTTTTAATTAATAAAACCTTAGCCCCTTTGATGTGTCCCCGGCGCAGGTCGTTGAGCGCCTCGTTCGCCGATTCAAGCGCGTAGGTCTGTACATTGACGCGCAGCGGCACTGCGGCAGCAAGCGGAAGGAACTCTGCTATATCGCGGCTGGTGACGTTGGCGACGGTCTTTATCTCCTTTTCCTGCCAAAGGTGTTCCTCGTAGCCAATGTCGGCCATGAGGTCCTTGTCCGCGCCCTCCTTGCGAATCGCATTGATAACGAGACGCCCGCCTGGACGCAATTGCAAAAGGGCGGCAAGTACGGGCTTCCACGCCGGTGTCGTATCGATAACTGCGTGCGGCGCCCGTGGAGGCACAGCATCGGTGTCGCCGCTCCAGTCAGCTCCCAGTTCCATTGCAAACGCCTGTTCCTTGCTGCTTCGTGCGAACACATAGACGGGGCTGGTCGGGTACAAATGTTTGGCCAGCTGCAGTACCAGGTGGCCGGAACCGCCGAAGCCCGTTAACCCGAGTACCTGGCCATCCTCAAGCCCGGCGAGGCGCAGTGAACGGTAGCCAACCCCGCCCGCGCACAGTAACGGCGCTGCTTCGACATCGCTAAATACATCCGGAATCCGGTAGGCATAGGCCTCCGGCACCGTCATGTACTCCGCATAGCCCCCAGGTGCGTCACGACCTGTTGCGCGGAAACTCGGGCTGATGTTCTCGCTCTCCGACCCGTCGGACGAGTGAATCCAGCCAACCCCAACACGGTCGCCCGGCGAAAACACGCGGCAGTCCTCGCCCAATTTCACGACGCGTCCTACTACCTCGTGACCCGGCACAATGGGGAACATCGACGGCGGCGCACGGCCTTCGATTTCATCGAGTTCCGTGTGGCAGACGCCACAGACCGAGACTTCGATCAATATCTCGCCCCTCTCTGCTACGGGACGCGGTAGATCCGCCAGCTCGAGCGGCTGCTCTCTAACATCCATACTGGCTGTCGAATTCAACACCATCGCACGCATCACGACTGTCCTTTACCCGTGTTCACCGACAGTATATGGTGCCGCAGCACCGAGTCTCCAATACCTGACCATGTCTAGAAATCCTGTTCCCTCTCTCGTTCTTTCTGCAGCGCTCAGCGCATGCTCACTGCAGCCGGAAGTGCTCAACAGTGAACGAATCAAGAATCGATTCGGCAATTACGGTGTCGAGATCATTGGTCAGGACGACGAGACACGCCGCTCCAGCCTGTACAGCACGAGCAATGGCGAGCGTACTTGCCGCACCTATGCCGCAGTGAAATACGCAGGCGGCGACGCCTTCGACATATCCGATGTGCACCAGAAAGTCGTTGGCGGCGCATCGATCGGTTCGACATTCAAATCTGACGGCTGGGAAATTCGTAAAGAGACCATTTACGTTGGCGAAGTAGCCTTGCCTGGCATGCAGCATCCGATCGGGGAACTGATGCACCTGCAATCCACTACTAATCTCGCAGTGCACGCCTACCACCTGCACATCGAGAAAGACTCCACATCCGTGCATTACGCGACGATTGTCGAGACACATCATCCGGAATACCTGGACAAAAGTGAGCTGTTCGAACTCTACCCGCCATCGATCGAAGCCGATGCGGAGACTATTCTGGACATTCGTCAACTGGTGTTAGATCAGCACTGAGACTAAACTCGTACTATCTGCAAGACGCCTACGGGACCTACACAATGAATGTCAGTGACAAGTTCAGATTAGCGCTTTCAACCCTTCTTTTTGTTTTTGTTTCCGGAACAGCAATCGCCCAGGCCGAGGCCGACGATGAGGCGGATGTCATTCTCACGATCGAAGAGCAGTGGGAAGCCGAAGAAAAAGGTAACAATGACTGGATTGACGAACGTCTGGTCAGGGACTTCTCCGGCTGGCCGAATTCCTCTCCGGCACCGCGGTCCAAATCTTCTACAAAAATGTGGAACCGCTTTGGGGATACACAAGGTGAGACCGTCGAACATGAGTTGTACTTCCAGAATATCGTTGTTCGAGGCGATATCGCCGTCGCGCACTACTTCTATACAACCGCATTCAAAGACAATGATGATGAGGTCGAAGTGTCTAATGGGCGCTATACCGATGTGTTGGTACGAACCGAGGACGGCTGGAAGTTCATCGCCTGGCACGGCGGCGATGACGAATAGCGAAAACGCCTAGCGACGTTTTTTCTTGATTGCCTTGCGTCGAATCGTAGCAGCGCGGTCGACGGTCAGCGGCTTGGCATGCCCCGGTTTGTCATAGGGATTGTAGCCTTCGTTGTCGGACGCAATCGCGAGATCCGCAGTAAAAACTTCGGTCTCGCCCTTCGCTGCACGTCGTTGCCTGGCCTCGATTTCGGCCAATAAGGTCTGTCTACCGCTCATTATTCTTCTTATCCGTTTGAGCGTATCTTAACCACGTTGACAGCCAACGAAAAGGCAAAATTCCATAATTTGCCCAAAACACCCTGCAGGTTAAGCACCTGTTCAGTTTGCCGCGGTTATTCTTGCTTCAAGGATCGGAAAACCCGTCTTTACGTGGCGGCTCCGGAGGCACTATGAACAAACGGACATTTTCTCGCAGTCTTCGCTGGCTCTGGCCAGTCCTGGCGCTGGTGGCATGGCCCGTAGTCGGCATGGCGCAGGTTGCCGTTCCGGAAATCGAAGAAATTGAAGAGCTGCCGACAATCTCTGCGAGCGAGATCGAAGCGCTCGTGGGGCCGATTGCCTTGTATCCGGACGATCTGCTGGCCATCGTGCTGCCTGCATCAACATTTCCGTTGCAGATCGTCGAGGCAGCCCGCTTCCTCCAGGCCTTCGAGAACGATTCGTCTCTGGAACCCGATGAGGACTGGGATGACTCAATCGTTGCTTTGCTCAACTACCCCGACGTTGTTGAACTCTTGAATGAAGATCTCGACTGGACCTGGCGCATGGGCGAAGCTGTTGTTGGGCAGCAGTCTGACGTTATCGCTGCGATTGAATCGTTCCGCGATCGCGCTTACCTAGCGGGCAACCTCGAAAGCGACGATTATCAACTCGTCTCCCAGGAAGAAGGCACAATTCAGATCACGCCGATACAGGACGATGTTATTTACGTCCCCTACTACGAACCCGAACAGGTCGTCGTTTACCAGCCGCGGCCCGTGTATTTTTATCACCCGCGCCCATACCCTGTGTATTACTACCCATATCCGTCGTATTACGCGTTCGACAACTATTTTCACCACAACTTCTTCTGGGGTGTAACGACGGCGTTTTCCATCGGCTGGCAGTCGCATCACCTGAACACATACCACCACAGTTTTTACGGCCATCCTTACTATGGCCACTCTTATTGGAATAACTGGTGGTATCGCAGGCCGGACATTCACGTTTACAACAACACCTATGTCCGTAGAAACGTTAACGTTAATTACAACCGCTATAGAGAGGGTGACCGCTGGCAGCCGAATGTACGCCGAACGGTGCGCGCATCTGACCAGCGAGTGACACGAACCCGGTACTACCCGAATTCGAACTCGTCACCGTCCGGCAACTCGAACGCGTTCACCGGAACGCGCACCAACATTGCCGGCCAGGTTGCTCGCAGCAGTACCTCAGTAAATTTGGCAATGAACAAAACGCGCCACGTCGACCGTGAGCGTGACCCTGTTCAGTTCCGCAATCGCCCGCAAACATCAGGCGCAGCTCGCAGCAACACCAATACAGCGCCTACTCCTGTCGCCAGGAACCAACGGACCAAGAAGTCACCCAGTGTATTCAGGGCGGAAAGGGAGCCCGTACCCAGGGCGGCTCCGGAGCGGAAGCAGCAACCAAGGGCAATGACAAAGCCACAATCGCAACCGCGTCAAAGCCAATCGCAGCCACGACAAAGCCAGTCGCAGCCACGACAAAGCCAGTCGCAACCGCGTCAAAGCCAGGCTAACAGCGGATCGAGTAATTCCAGTCGCTCGAGCCAATCGTCGCGCAGCTCGGAATCACGCAGCTCGAGTTCACGTAGTTCAAATTCGCGGAGTTCGAATTCGCGGAGTTCGGAACGTAAACGGTAGGGACGGCCTACTCGCCGTCAGGTGATTTCCTGCTCTTGTCGGACGACAGTTCCCAGGCGATATACGCTATACATGCGGCTGAGAAAATCGCCAGGGCAACCAGGACAAAAGGCAGTGCGGCACGCATGTGGCAATACTAGCACTCCGCTACGTCACTACTCTGATTCCCCCGGTGTTTTCTTCGCTAACCTGCCACTTTTTCGCAGCGCGTCTCGTAGCACGAATTCGATCTGCGCATTGAGACTGCGCAGATCGTCATTCGCCCAGCGTTGCATAGTCGACAATGTCTTCTCGTCTATGCGCAACGCAAATGCTTTGCGTGCTGCCATCGCTCCGCTCCGACTACGCTGCGATTACGTGTAAAGGGAACCGGTGTTAACGACTGGCTGAGCCGACTCTTCGCCGCACAGTACGACGAGAAGATTGCTGACCATAGCCGCTTTGCGTTCCTCGTCAAGTTCGACGATGTCACCTTTCTTGAGCTCATCGAGGGCCATCTCGACCATGCCCACAGCACCGCGCACGAGCTGCTTGCGCGCGGCAATAATCGCGGACGCCTGCTGCCGCCGCAGCATCGCGTTCGCGATCTCGGGTGAATACGCGAGATGGCTGATACGTGCTTCGATGACTGTTACTCCAGCTTGCTCCAGCCGATCCTGAATCTCTTCACGCAGAGCCTGCGCGATCTCCGCCGGATGGCTACGCAATGCAGTGCCCTCACCTTCGTGCGGCTCGTAAGGATATGTCGTCGACAGGTTGCGAAGCGCCGACTCGCTCTGGATCTGCACAAACTCATCGTAGTCATCGACTTCAAAAAGCGCTTCAGCCGTATCGAATACTTTCCAGACCACGACGGCAGCAATCTCGATCGGGCTGCCGCGCGAGTCGTTCACCTTGAGCTTGCCGCTTTCGAAGTTCCTGACGCGCGTCGACACAGCGGTCTTGGCGTAAAACGGGTTGGCCCATTTCAAACCCGGCTCGTGTGCCGTGCCAACGTACTTGCCGAACAACTGCAGCACCTTGGCTTCGTTTGGATGCACCATGAACAGACCTGCCCAACAGATCGCCACGACCACAGAGGCCAGCGCAAACCCGATAATGCCCGTAATGCTGAAAGCCACCGCAGACCTGAAGATCGCGTAGCCAAAACCGATCTGGGCGACTGCAAGTACGACGAGCATCAGGTAACCCGATGGGACTGTTCTGACGTTTTCACGAATCATGATCTTCTCCCTACTATCATTTTGATATCATAATGATATCGCTTATCCAAAATGTCAACATCTGCGGCCTGGCTTATGTTAAATCGTTGTAGCGAACCGATTGCCAGCTTTGGTGTCACACTAGTTCTGACACATCCCTTTACCTGAGACGATTTAGAGCGATAATCGCCCAATGGACTCACTCTTCAATGAATTACGCCGCCGCAATGTACTGCGGCTTGCCGCGACCTACGCGTTGGTCGCCTGGATCCTGATCGAAGCGGGCTCGGTTCTGTTACCGACATTCGGCGTTCCGGATTGGTTCTTTCGCGCCTATACGCTGGCCATTATTGCCGGTTTTTTTGTTTCACTGATTCTCGCCTGGGTATTTGAGGTCACGCCCGATGGTGTCAAGTTTGACCATGAGATTGATCGAAGCCGGAACCTGCCCCGCAATCGCGGCAAGTCGAACACGGTCATCATCGCCCTGCTCGTCATCGCGTTGGGCGTTTCAATATCGTTTAACGTCACTGGCATACGCAATCAGTCCGAAACCCAGGTGTTCATCCCCGCCGGGCAGCAGAATTCTATCGCGGTGCTGCCATTCACGAGCCGCAGCAATGACCCGGATAATCAGTTTTTTGCGGATGGCATTCAGGACGATTTACTAACGCGTCTCGCGGACATCGAGTCGCTGAGAGTTATCTCCCGGACGTCCGTCAACGAATACCGCGACACGACAAAGAATCTCCGTGACATTGCTGCAGAGCTTGGCGTGGCCGCAGTTGTCGAAGGTGCAGTACAACGATCCGGCGACCAGGTCCGCATCACAGTACAGCTGATTGATGCGGCGAGTGACGAACACATCTGGGCTGATTCCTACGACCGCGCACTGACTGTCAGCAATGTATTCCATATTCAAAGCGAAATATCGTCGCAAATTGCGTCCGCATTGCGTGCCGCGCTGACGCCCGAGGAAGAAATTCGCCTTGCCGTAATTCCGACCGACAGTATTGAAGCGCTCTCGCTCGCCAGTGCTGCACGTAACAATCTCTACCTGCGCCGATTCGACACACTGCAAGAGGCACGCCGGCAATTCGAGCAGGCCATCGAGCTGGACCCAAACTACGCGCAAGCGTATGCGGGCCTGGCCGAGACTATCCTTGTGACGTCGTCGAACCATGGCTCGATTGATCCGTATGAAGCCGCTGAACTCGCCGGTACTGCGATTGGGAAGGCGCTGGAGATCGACGAAGATCTCGCTGAGGCGTACGCGGTGCAAGGCCTGCTGCAAATGAACCAATGGAAAATGTCGCATGACAGCGAGGCCGGTACGTCCGCTGCCGAGTCTTTCGCTCGTGCGAAACAGCTTAATCCGAACCTGGCCAACGCCTATGTCTGGTCCGCGACCTTGTACGAGGGCGACGGCAAGATCGATAGAGCGATTGACGCACTGACGACGGCGATGGAGATCGATCCGCTCGGTCGTATTCCGTACCTGAATTTACCGGGCTTCTACTCGATGCTCGGCGAAAATGAGAAAGCAATAGAGCTGTTGCTCAAGGCGATGGACATATTTCCGGACTGGGCCCAGCCTTACGATTACGTGGCCAGACAATTGAAAGGCCTGGGTCGACTCGATGAGGCGGTCGCCTGGAGTCTCATCGCACAGTCGATGACAGACGATCCGATGATGGGCAGAGAAGCCGTAGGTGTCTACATCGAATTCGGCGACACCGACAGAGTCGATGCGTTCATGCAGAAATTTGGCAGCGACCATCCCATGTACCCAATAGGGGCCGCGTTCCAACGATTCATGGAGAACGACTACGAAGGCACGATTGCGACTTTTGAGGCTATCGACCAGGTGTCAGATGCGCAGGCTGAGTTTGCCTACCCGATTTTGTCGATGGCCTCATTGAAGCTGGAAGAGTACGACAAGGCCAGGGAATTCCTGACCCAGGCAAGCCCAATGCTTGCCGGCGATACTAACGCAAGTGTTACTCGATATAATCTACGTGCGGCCGTGATGCTGGCCTATGCCCTGCAGCAGACTAACCATGACCGTCAGGCCTCCGAGTTGCTGACACAGGCCTGGGATGTCGTGCAACAAATGCCGCGCACCGGTGCCGGAGGACGCGGTATTCGCGATGTTGAGATCCTGGCCGTCCAGGGACGCAAGGACGCGGCTCTCGATGCGCTCAGAGAGGCCATTGACGCCGGTTTCGTGAGCCTCATGGTCTACGACTACTGGACCCTGGACCAGGACGTGTTACTCGACAATCTGCGCGATGACCCGCGCTTTGAGGCCATGCGACTGGAATTGCACGAGGTGATTGATCAGATGCGCGAAAACGTGCGCCAGGCCGACGAGTCGGGTGACTGGAATGAGCTACTGGGCCGGGCCCGAGAAGACCTTACAGTAGCTCTCGTCAGACCTTGATGCGGCCCATCGCGATTAGGAGAAGCGTAAAGGCAATGAGAACCACGGCCGAGACGCCCAAAAACATACAGACCATAAAGACCATTTGTTCCATTGCTCTCTCCCATTTACAGATATTTGATAGTTTAGTTTAAAGAGCGTCGCCCGGGGATCGGCGATCCTACTTAGACTCTCCCAGGTACTTGCTGCGCATCGCCTCGTGCCGTTTTGGCGGATACTCCTCAACGATCAGCATCCTGACATTGTTTCTGGCAATGAGCAGTTGATCGTCAATGAGCCTCTCCAGCTCCTGGGCCTCGACCAGCGCGTCCCTGGCCTCCCCTAACTGCTTGGGCGCCACAGACGCTGCCTTGACCTGGAGGCGCTCAATCCTGGCATTCGCCTTGCTAATAGCCTTTGCCGTCGCCTGAGCGGCCCGTTCACGATCGTGCATGTAGGCTAACGCAGAGCCCAGGCGGCCGCGCCTGGAGTCCTGCGAGGCCCGCAAAAGAACGAATAGCACAATGCCCAGGCCAAGAACGCTTGCGATGACCAGCGCCCAGTTCTGCTGCAGGTAGTCGATCGTCATGGGTGGACCTTAGCATGAATGCCGTAAAACGCGTTACATCTCCAATACTTTCTGTATACAATGCGACGCATGGCGAAAACCAAGATCTCAACATTGAACCTGCGCATCAATCCTGCCATCAAGGATGCCGTGCGCGAGGCCGCGTCGCGCGAACATCGCAGCGTTGCCAATATGGTCGAGGTCCTGATTCGCCGCCACTGTGATCAGGCAGGGATCACGATTCCCGAGCAGTCGGACCTATTCCCGAGGAATGAGAATGGATGAGAAAATGTTGAAGGCGATGGTTGCCGCCGGCGCCATCAAGAATATCGACATTATCGCCAGCGGCGCTCGCTTCCACATTGAAGCGGCGACACCGAATGGCCCGATAACTGCGGAAACGCGTAACGGCAAGGTAAAGACCTGGGTCACCCTTGACGCTGCAGCCAAGTGGGTACGCGGCCTCGGAATGGGCGGCGCACGCGTCAACCTGACCCACTGGCAGCCTGGCCAGCGGGAGTTACAGGTCTAGGATGGGTCTTTCGATTCGCCAGACGGCCAGGGACCACCGAAAGGAAATGGCTTGTCGTCCGTGTTAAACGTCATATAGCGAATAATCTCGAACATATAAGTGGCAATCGCCTGCCCTATCTGCCGCAATTCGCGGTTCACCTCGCCGGTAAACAAGACCCAGAAGAAGCCAAGTACGACGATAACCGTGCCGACCATGCCGGTCAGGCTGCAAATCAGCCCGTAAATGCACATGAACAGCAATCTCAGCCACGTCGTCTGCGACTTCAGATTCTCTTGCATCTTGCCACTATCAGCGCCGTCTGCCGCAACATGATCAATCGTCGGGTTGTCATTACTCACAGTCTGTTCTCCTGTTTTCGCACATTAATAAATGCCCAGCACTTATTATGGTTCCATTGTTACAATCTTCGACCCCCGGAACCACAATAAATTTCAAGAAACAGCCTATGAAAAATCCACTCCCTTTGCTGGCCGCCTGTCTGCCATTACTCATCGCTTGCGAGGTACCCTCGCCTGAACCTGCTGCCTCGATGGATTACGCGGCAGAAGCGCAACGTATCGCGAAAACAAGCATCATCATTGACACCCATGTCGATGTGCCATTTCGACTCTTCGGGAATCCGCAAGACGTCTCAGAATCTGCACCAACCGGCGACTTCGACTATCCGCGTGCCGTTTCCGGTGGGCTAAATGCGCCTTTTATGTCGATTTTCACGGAAGCAGACCTGGAGGCTCAAGGCCAGTCGCATGCCGTTGCCAATGAACTGATTGACCTGGTCGACGGCATCGTTGCTGACGCGCCCGGGAAATTCGCGATCGCAACCTCCCCTGCCGACGTTCGCCGACATTTCGAGCAGGGCATCATGTCACTACCCCTGGGTATGGAGAATGGATCGCCCATCGAAGGCAACCTCGCGAACCTCAAGCATTTCTACGATCGCGGTATTCGCTACATTACGCTGACACACGGAAAATCCAATCACATCTCGGATTCGTCTTATGACGCCGAACATCAGTGGAATGGACTGAGCGACTTCGGTGTCGAAGTCGTCAAGGAAATGAATCGCTTCGGCATCATGGTGGATGTCAGTCACTTATCTGATGACGCGTTCTGGGACGTCATGGAGACATCAACCTCGTCCGTTATCGCGTCGCATTCCTCAGCACGGCATTTCACGCCGGGATGGGAACGCAATATGAGTGACGACATGATCAAAGCACTTGCCGCACAAGGTGGTGTCATACAGATCAATTTCGGCTCCGGCTTCATCTCCAAGGCTGCCCACGACTATGACATGCCGCGCATGGCAGCCGCACAGGAGTGGATGGCCGCAAACCCCGGCACGGGCTATGCCGATCTGTTTCGCGACTGGTTACCCCAGTACGCGGCCGAACACGGACCTTACCCGTATGCATCGCTTGACGACGTCCTCGATCACTTCGACCACGTCGTGAACCTGGTCGGCGTCGATCACGTAGGCATTGGTTCGGATTACGATGGCGTCGGTGACTCATTGCCAACTGGACTGAAGGATGTGTCGGCCTACCCGAACCTGATCGAGGGTTTTCTTAAGCGTGGTTATAGCGAAGACGATATTCGCAAGATACTTGGCGGCAACCTGCTGCGCGTGTGGGAAGACGTTGAAGGCAAGGCATTGAAAAAACAGACCTCAGGATAGGACGGCATTGGCGGACATAGTGGCATCAATCTAACGATGCGCCCGACGCTGCAATGTCGGCCGAATCTGCTTGTCAGTGTTATCATCGCAGCGCCGAAAAGAACTAACCAGGAGTTAATTAAATGTCCACCAGTCTTGACCTGTCCAAGCTCAGCCTAATGGACGCGCTCGACCTCGCAAAACTGATCGAGATGGAGGCGTGCCATCGCTACCAGATGTTCGCATCTCAGCTCGGCCACACCGGCGGTTACGATGCTGGAGCCTTCTTCGCGTCGATGGCCGAGAACGAGGCCAAGCACGGCCAAGAACTCGAGGCCCGGCGCAAGACTCTGTTCGGTGATGCCCCCGCGCGGCTGACGCTAGATGACCTGTACGACGTCGAGGCCCCGGAAATGGGGGCGCCACGCCGCGGCATGTCCACCGTCCAGGCGTTCGAGGTCGGGCTGGCGGCTGAGAAGAAGGCCCACGACTTTTACGACATGGCCTTGCCCGGCATCACCGATCCCGACGTGCAGGCACTGTTCACCGAGCTTAGGGACGAGGAGACCGAACACGTCGAAATGCTGCGAGAGGCAATGGCCAAACTACCCTCGAGCGCTAGCGCCGTGGTCGAGTTCGATCTCGACGAGACCCCCTATCTGTAGCACGTTGTTCGCGGGTCAGCTCGAAAAGAAATAGAAATACACGCCCAGGATAACGGCGATGACCACGATCATTTTGATCATGCTGCCGGCACCGCCCTCCTCGACCATGCCCGGTCCTGCACCTGACTCTCCACGCTTTGCCCTGGCGAGACTGTCAATGACATCCTTGGCTTCGCTGAGACCGAGACCGGTTTCCTCGCGAAGTATTTTTATCGCTTCAATCTTGTGCCCGGCATCAATGGCCGCGATCACCTGATCAGATATTTCCAGGTCGTTGTAGTTCACCGTCAGGCAGCAACTACGTCGAGCAGGACGTAGCGCAGCAACACTTCATAGCTGCTCTTGTTCAGCTTCATGTCGTTTGGTAGCTCCAGTGTATGAATCGGCGTGTTGTCGACTTCACAGATTTCCTGAAACAGAGTCCCGCGATCACGATACACCCGATACTTCACGTCACGTGCGTCGTCGAATTTCAGCAGCACCTTGCTCTCGGTCCAGTCCTGTATTGTTGATTGCACCATGAATCCCTCCGTGCATTCTCTAAGCTCTGGCATTACCCGACATGTTGCAAAGGTCGTGCCAAGACCGTCAAGAAAGATCAACACGTTATTTAACAACAGCTTACGAATCGAGTAGCCGCTGAACCAGGATAGTTGGCGGAGGTTTTGTGTCACTTCTTGACCAGCTATTCAGCCATTTTGCGACACCTGCTTTACATAAGCAACGACCTACAATGGCCACACAGCGAGGATTGTCGGCACGGAAACTGCAACGATCAGAATTTCGAGTGGCAGTCCCATGCGCCAGTAATCACCGAAGTGATACCCACCCGGTCCCATGATCAAGGTGTTGTTCTTATGACCGATCGGCGTCAGGAATGCACACGACGCCGCAACAGCAACGCCCATCAGGAACGGGTCCGGACTAACATTCAGCCGACTCGCGATCTCGATCGCAATCGGCGCTGCAATCACGGCGGTTGCCGTGTTGTTCATGACGTCAGACAACGTCATCGTCACGATAACGAGAAGCAAGAGCACGATCGCCGGCGAGAATCCGGACGCCAGATCCACAATGCCCTGGGCAATCAACGCCGTGCCGCCGGTATCCTGCAACGCCGAACCGATTGGGATCATCGACCCGAGCAAAATGATCACGGGCCATTCAACCGAGTTGTAGACCTCACGAATCGGCACGATGTTGAAAAACACATAAGCCGCCGTTACACAGCCTAACGCCACAGGCAGATAGACGAGACCGGTGCTCGCTGCCGCAATTGCGGCGACAAACATCCCTACGGCTAACCACATCTTGTCACGCTGGATAACCCGTTGACCGCGGTCCGCCAGCGGTAACAGCCCGAGTCGTCCTGTCACGTCGGCGAGGCGTTCCTCCGGCCCGAGCAAAAGCAACACGTCGCCGGCGTCCAGTGTCAGCTTTCTTACGTTGTCACGAAAACGCTGACCCTGACGAGACACGCCAACCAGCGATACGCGATAGCGGTAAAGGAGTTTCAGTGACATTGCCGAGCGACCAGCCAGGCGCGAGGACTCCTGAACGACCACCTCCTGCAACATCAGGTCCGTGTCCTTGAGCACCCCTTCGCCGGTGCCAATGTACTCAAGCTTCAGATTCCCGAGCGCCTCTTCGAGGCTATCCGGACTTGCCTCGATGACGAGTACGTCGCCTGCCTTGATTTCCACATCCCGTGCAAGCCCGGGCTGCCTGCGCCCTCGCCGCGTGAGGCCGATGATTTCGACATCACTCTTGCCCGCCAATTCGTCCAGATCACGAATCTGCTGGCCAATGATGTCGGAATTTTCGGAGACCCGAACCTCGACGACGTAGTCGGCGAGGTCGAACAGCTCCTCTCCGGCATCAGCCGCCTTGCGATTACCGGGCAAGAGGCGCCATCCAATCAACGCCACGTAGGCCACACCGACCGC
>Ga0209456_10000362_pt1 | contig 24872 bp, 20 predicted proteins | sample COG_11_FD_184755 | JGI IMG/M metagenome (GOLD analysis project Ga0209456, IMG submission 184755) | Pelagic marine sediment microbial communities from the LTER site Helgoland, North Sea, for post-phytoplankton bloom and carbon turnover... | ecosystem: Environmental > Aquatic > Marine > Neritic...
CAAGCTTGCGCTACCGGAACGCAGCTTTGCCGAGACCGAAACGGCACGTGATTTATTACGTAACGTGCTCGGCGCCGCAGGGCCTCGAACCGCCCTGTCCGCCGCAGAGATGCGTCCGATGAAACTGGGCGAAGCCACGGCCGCACCAGCCGAGGCGCAAACCCTGGTGGAAGTGTTGGACTGGCACGTCCTGCACCATCCTGACCGCCCCCTTATCCAGATCTACCAGGATGACAATGCCGGTGAAATCATCACCTATCACCAACTCGATGCGGGCGCCAGACAACTGGCCGCCGGCTTGCAGCAAGGTGGCATACAAGCGGCCGAACCCGTCGCGATCATGTTGCCCAGCGGCGCGGATTACTTTTTCAGTTTTATTGGCGTGCTGATGGCCGGCGGCATTCCCGTACCTATCTATCCCCCCGCCCGGCCATCGCAGCTGGAAGACCACATGCGCAGGCACGTCCGTATCCTGGCTAACTGTCTGGCGACCACACTCATTACCGTAGCTGAGGCGAAACACGTAGCGCAACTGCTCAAATCACAGGTGCCCAATCTGCGGCATATCGTATCGGTTGCCGAACTCACCGCTGCCGGCGCTGTTCCGGCCCTGCCCGCCCTGAGCAGCAATGACATCGCGTTTTTACAATACACCTCGGGAAGCACCGGCAACCCCAAAGGCGTGGTACTCACCCACGCCAACCTGCTCGCCAATATCCGTGCCATGGGCCAGGTGGTCCAGGCCGGTCCCGAAGACGTATTTGTCAGCTGGTTACCGCTGTATCACGACATGGGTCTGATCGGTGCCTGGCTGGGCAGTCTGTACTATGCAGCACTTTTCGTCGTCATGTCGCCACTGAGTTTTCTGGCCAGACCGGAGCGCTGGTTGTGGGCCATTCACCACTACCGTGGCACCTTGTCCGCCTCCCCGAACTTCGGCTATGAATATTGTCTGCGGCGCCTGAAAGATGAAGACCTGGAAGGACTGGATCTGAGCTGCTGGCGCGCCGCGTTCAATGGTGCGGAAGCGGTCAGTCCGGACTCCGTGCAACAATTCGGTGAGCGCTTTGCAGCATTCGGCTTTCGCAGCACAGCAATGATGCCGGTATACGGCCTGGCGGAATCGACCGTAGGCCTGGCATTTCCACCGCTGCAGCGGGGACCGCTCATTGACCGCATCGACCGTAAAGAGTTTTCGCGTTCCGGACAAGCCACACCGGCTGCAGCAGGTGATCAAAACGCGTTGCGGTTCGCCTCCAGCGGGCCACCAGTACCCGGACACCAGGTCAGGGTAGTGGACCCTGCCGGGCACGAATTACCCGAACGCCAGGAAGGGCGACTGCAGTTTCGCGGCCCCTCTTCCACCAGCGGCTATTACCGCGACGCGGAAAAAACCCGCAGCCTGTTTCAGGGAAACTGGCTGGACTCCGGCGATCTGGCCTATATAGCCAATGGGGAAGTCTATATAACCGGGCGCCTCAAGGACATTATCATCCGTGCCGGGCGCAATATTTATCCTCATGAACTGGAAGAAGCAGTGGGTCTTATTCCCGGCATCCGCACCGGCCGTGTCGCCGTGTTCGGCAGTGAGGATGCCAGGTCCGGTACGGAACGACTCATTGTCCTGGCGGAAACACGCAGTAAAAATCCCGCCGAAGTGGATAAGCTGCGCGCTGAGATAAATGCGCTGGCAACCGATCTGGTCGGCGCACCACCGGATGACATCGTGCTGGCACCAGCCGGTACGGTGCTGAAAACGTCGAGTGGTAAAATTCGCCGTGCGGCAAGTCGTGAAATATTCGAAAAAGGCAGAATCGGCAAAGGCCAGCGCAGCGTAAGCAGGCAAGTGGCGCGCCTGGCGCTGGCCAGCATCATGCCGCAGATACGACGCTCGGCACGCTATGCGAAAGCTGCGTCTTATGCCGTTTATTGCTGGGTCGCCTATGCGTTGCTGGCACCCGTCGTCTGGTTATCCGCCACCCTGCTGCCGAGCTTTCCCATGCGCTGGAGCATCATGAAAACGTGCTCCCGGTTACTGGCAAAAATCACCGCAACGCCCGTCAAGCTCAATGGCCTGGAAAACCTGCCAGCCGACGGGCAACCTTATGTCCTGGTGTCCAATCACGCCAGTTATCTGGACGCCTATGTGCTGGTCGCCATGCTACCGGGACATTTCCGCTTTGTGGCCAAGTCGGAACTGGCCAAATCGTTCATGGTTCGCGTACCCCTGCAGCGTATTCACGCCGAGTTTGTTGAACGCTTTGACACCGGTAAAAGTGTACGCGACACCCGGCATCTTTCCGCAGTGCTGAAGGCGGGACACGCCCTGGTGTTTTTTGCCGAAGGCACCTTTACCCGCAGCCCCGGCCTGATGCCCTTTCACCTCGGTGCCTTCAGCGTAGCCGCACAAGCCGACACAGCCGTTATCCCCGTCGCGATCCGCGGCACGCGCTCCATCTTGCGAGCGGGGTCCTGGTTCCCGCAACGCGGCTCGATCAGCGTTGATATCGGTCCGCCCATCGACCCGACCGACATTATGCAGGGAGCGGAGAAAGATACCTGGCGTGTGGCGATAGGCCTGCGCGACCGCAGCCGCAAATTCATCTTACGCCACTGCGGCGAACCCGATCTCGGCCGATAGGGTGCAATCGATTGCCCGGTCACCAATGAGCACCTTAGATAGCCGACATCATGTCCAGTGTTCGGCCTATCGGGAATTCTGCTATAAGCGGCGGGCATCATCCGTCAGCGCGCGGGTACAGATGCTACACTTCAGGATAAGCCTTGTCCTTCACAGCTAATGAGTTGCAGAGGAGTCAGAAATGGCATTACGAATTCATTCCCCGGCCTTTGAAAATGGCGGTGAAATTCCGTCAAAGTACACCTGCGAAGCGCATGACATTGCACCGCCATTGGCGTGGCATGGCATTCCCGCCGAAACCAGGAGTCTGGTTCTGATCGTGGACGACCCCGACGCCCCCGATCCGGCCGCGCCACGAATGACCTGGGTACACTGGGTGCTCTACAATCTGCCGCCGGATAGTTCCGGCCTGCCCGAAAGCGCCACCGCAAGCGATCTGCCCGCGGGGACAGAAGAAGGCATCAATGACTGGAAGCGGACCGGCTACGGCGGACCCTGTCCACCGGTGGGCCGGCACCGTTATTTTCACAAATTGTATGCACTGGACACCGTGCTGGCGGGGCTGAGCAAACCGACCAAAGCGCAGGTGGAATCCGCCATGAAAGGCCATGTCCTGGCGCAGGGCGAACTGCTTGGCACCTACCAGAAGGGGTCCTGATAAGGGAGACGCCTTGACAGGCTGCGAGCTTGCGCCCATGAGACCAGTTCACAACGCATCGGCGCCGCGTCTGTCGGTTCAACTATCGTGGCTGTAGTAACCACGTCGCGCACCGCGCAGCAGGTCTTGAAAACCCTCTCCCCTGATACGCACCAACTGCTGGTGATCTCCCGCTTCGAAATACACATCGTCGAGACCGCTCAGGACCTCGTCCAACAGCGTTTCGACGCCATAGGCGGGCCCCAGCGGCGGCACAGCCCCCGGCTCACAATCATTGAACAGTTGCGCGATCTCGTCTTCAGTCGCAAGTTGCAGATCCCGACCGAGTTGTTTGCGTAGCTCAGCCAGTTGCAACCAGCGACTGGCAGGAATAATAATGATGGCATAGTCAGCCCCGTCTTTGACCACAACCGCCTTGGCAATATGGTCTTCGGGAACGTGGGCCGCTGCCGCCGTCTCCCGGCTGGAACCGGTATACCGGTGCAGCAACAGGTCGTATTCCGCTTTCCGCTGCACCAGAAAACGCTCTTGGGTCATGGCGATGCTCACGGTGATTCTCCCTGTGATACAGTTTTAACCCGGGTTTCAGGCGGTGCCGGCGGCGGTACTTCGGACGGTGCGCCGGGTGGCACCTCCAGCGGTGGTGGCGGTTCGGACTCAGGCACCGGCTCAGCGGGCATTTCGGGAGGTTGTTGCGGGGGCAGCTCGGGTGGCACTGCAGGAGGCACCTCCGGATCCCCGGCAGAATGTATCCGAGCGGATAACAAGACATCCATGGCTCACCTCCCTATGCCTTCGCCATATAATCAAGTTTAGCCCATTCAGAATAAAATGCCATTTTGTCAGTCTCAAACCGGGACACAGGAACAGCAGGAACAATGGTTTGTTATTGTTTAAAATGACAATAATTATTCAACGACTTTTACCACGAAAAACCTATGACCAATGTACAGCCATTAACGCCCGAAGCCATGTGTCAGCGGTGTGATCCGGCGCGGTTTTCGTTTGCCACAACCGCCGAGCTCGAGGATCTCCCAGACGTCATCGGCCAGGGCCGGGCCATTGATGCTATCCGCTTCGGCATCGGCATCCGGAATCCGGGTTACAACCTCTATGTGCTCGGCCCCGCGGGCATCGGCAAACACGCGGCGGTACGTCATCTGCTGGAGGAACACGCCCAAACCGACGCCCGCCTGTTCGACTGGTGTTACGTTAACAATTTCAAACAGCCTGCCAAACCACAGCTGCTGAAACTGCCAAGCGGCCGCGGTTCATTACTACAGGGCGATATGCAGCGGCTGGTTGAAGAATTGCGCGTCGAGATCCTGGCCGCATTTGCCAGTGATGATTACCTGACGTCCTTACGCCAGATCGAAGAAGACTTTGAAAAACAGCAACGAGACGCATTCGCGCAACTGCAGCAAGACGCAGAACGTCAGGATGTCCACTTCATTCGGAAATCAGGGCGGTTTACTTTTGAGCCTCTACACAAGGGTCATGTCTTCACCGCTGATAAGTTTGAAAAATTGCCGGAAGCCGAACGCAGCCGAATCGAGGCGGCGATCGAGGCCTTGCAGCACCACCTGCAGGGGATACTGGATCAGCGTATTCCACGCTGGCAACGGGATTCACAGGCTCGAGTGAAAAAGCTCAACGAGAAGACCACCACAACGACTGTGAATGGCATTATCGATGTGCTGAAAGAATCGTACCAGGATCTGGCGCCGGTGTTGCACTATCTCGATGGTGTGCAGGACGACATCGTCGTTAATGTCGACGCTTTCCGAAAGCCGCTGGAAAACAGTGACAGGCAACAGGAAATGCTGATCCCCGGCAGCCTGCCGCGGCGCTATCAGATCAATCTGCTGGTGGATAACAGTAACCGGAAATCGGCGCCTGTCATATACGAAGACAATCCGAGCCTTGCCGCCCTGCTGGGACGCATTGAACACACTGTGCAGTATGGCACGCTGATGACTGACTTTACCCAACTCAAACCGGGTGCCTTGCAGTTGGCGAACGGCGGCTACCTGATACTGGATGCGAGCAAGCTGTTGACTCAGCCCTATGCGTGGGAAGGCCTCAAACGTGTCCTTCTGACCGGTGCGATCAGAATCGAATCGCTGGCGCAGATGCTGAGCCTGGTGAGCACGGTATCGCTGGAACCGGAAACGATACCACTGGACATCAAAGTGGTCCTGCTTGGCGACCGCCTGCTGTATTACCTGTTACACGAACTCGACCCTGAATTTGCCGAGTTGTTCAAAGTGGCGGCCGATTTCGATATGACACTGGAACGTTCTCCTGAAACCGACCAGTTGTACGCGCGCCTGATCGCAACCCTGGCGCACAAAGAGAGTCTGCGTCCTTTCGATCGTGGTGCCGTTGCCGCCATCATCCAGTTCAGCATGCGACAGGCCGAGGACTCGCGCAAGCTGTCGATGCATGTACGCAGCATCACCGACCTGATACAGCAGGCAAACTATTTTGCCGGACAAGGCGGGCAGGAGACGGTGACGGCGGCCAACATACAGCAGGCCCGGGATGCAGAGATTGTCCGCAACAGCCGCTCACGTGACCACCTGTATGAAGCGATTCAGCGCGGCACGGTGATGATCGACTGCGAAGATAGCGTAGTCGGTCAGGTGAACGGCATGAGCGTTATCGAACTCGGTAATTTCAGTTATGGCGCCCCGGTACGTATCACGGCCACGACCCGGCTCGGAGAAGGTGTGATGGTCGATATCGAACGCGAGACCGAGCTTGGCGGCCCGATCCATTCCAAGGGCGTGTTTATTCTAAGCAGCTTTCTGGGCGCGCGTTATTCCCGCAATGTGCCCCTGTCGCTGGCCGCCAGCCTGACTTTCGAGCAATCCTACAGCGGCGTGGAGGGCGACAGCGCCTCACTGGCGGAACTCTGTGCCCTGCTGTCATCGCTGGCTGATGCTCCCCTCAGACAATCACTCGGTGTCACCGGCTCTGTCAGCCAGTTTGGCAAGGTCCAGGCCGTCGGCGGGGTGAATGATAAGATAGAGGGCTTTTTCGATATCTGCAAACAACGCGGCCTGAGCGGACTGCAAGGTGCCATCATCCCGGCCGCCAACGTCGAACAGCTGATGTTGCGCAACGATGTGATCGAGGCCGCCAGGGCCGGTCAATTTTCGATTTATGCGGTCGCGACGGTCGATGAGGCCATCGAATTGCTGACCGGTATGGCAGCCGGCAAAGCAGACGAAAAGGGGCTGTTCCCGGAAACGACGTTCAATGGCCGGGTGCAGTCACGTCTGATCGAGCTGGCCGCAATCCGTCATTCTTTTGTCGACGCAGCGAAGGGGGATGCGGAAACGTCGTCATAGTTACCGACGCCCGTCAGAGTTCCCGAACCACGCGAAAGCCGGTATCGTCACTGTGCCTGGCCGGGAAATCACGCCAGCGGTTGGCGGAACGGGCCTCCCCGGGCGGAAAGCTCCAGGCCCCGCCGCGAATCACCCGTTTACCACAGCCCGGTTTGTCAACGGCTGTTCCGTCAGCGGGCGCATCTGCAAAGCTGCTGTGGTAGCAGTCCGCTACCCATTCGAAAACATTGCCGGCAGTGTCATACAGCCCGAACGGATTGGGCGGAAATCTTCCCACCCGGGCGGTTCTGTCGCCATCCCAGAGTGAACCACAACCCTCGCAGTTGGCCCGGGCGACATCCACTTCGTCTCCCCACCAGAATCGCGTCAGCGTACCGGCCCGTGCCGCATACTCCCACTCGGCATCCGTTGGTAAGCGGTAAGTATGGCGGGTTTTCCTGCTCAGCCATTCGGTATAGGCCACGGCATCTTTCCACGATACATTGATCACCGGGCGCCTGCCGCGCCCCCAATCTGCCTCGTCCGGGCTGTCCCTGCGCGTGTCATCGCAGAAGCGGTCGTACTGTTCGAATGTCACCTCGGTAATACCGATAGCAAATGGTCCGAGTGTGATTTCCACGGGTGGTTTTTCGTCATCATCCCCCTGCGCATCACCGCGTATAAAGCTTCCTCCATCGAGGACAACGACTTCGGGGGCGAACGAACCGTCGCGCAGTCGATCTTTGAGTGTCGATGCTGATAGCGACCTCTGTTTGAGTAAATCCGGTGTAGCGTTTTTTTGACTGCTATTGAAAACGAGTGTCGATAGACTTGCAACCGGTATCTCCAGAGTCTGACCATACAGTGTCTCAACCTGGAAAGTCGTCGACGTGATATCGCCCTGATATATCCGCCCTTGCTTGAGCGAGACCTGGGTCAGCTGTTCGTCCCCATCCATCAACATTGCAAAGTCGATGCTGTCGATGTCCTGGTGTTTCAGGATATGCGTCGCTGAGGCATCGTTGATGGTAATCTCATCGGCAATAACACGGGCGAAGAAACGGTCACCGTCCCGGCTCTCCACTATATCCGCTGCCGGCCTGTCGCGTTGACGTATGGGGTATTCAGCGAATGCAATATCCGCGATGTCGGAAACCGACAGTACGAGCGTAGCTTCCAGGACACGCAGCATGGTGAATTGCTGATCCATCACACGCCCCCTGAAAGTATCACCCTGGCGGGTGAGCAGCCGGTCGGCTTGTCGCGGATTGCCGATCCCCAGCGCTGCCATCTGGCCATAGGGAATCGAGACCATTCCAAATGCAGTGTCGAAACTAAAATACTCCTGGGCGACCGTGCCGTTGTGGATGTCACCGTTGTTCATCGTCACCAGATCAAACCCAGGATTTTTCGCCGCGCTCACAGCAGCAGGCGTGCTGATGCACAGCAGCAGAGAAACCAAAAACTTTTTTACCGTCATTTGGATAGCGCGCGGACCAGCAGAAAGAATAACCAGCGCCCTGCAACACTGATTAAAGATAATACCCCTTCCCACACAGCATCTTACCAACGCGAGACTGATCATCAACATCTGGAAATAGCGGGCAAAAGAACTAGAATGGTGAATGCGGTATATTATATCCCGCTTCGCAACAATTCCATCCTCGCTTTGCCGCTTTGGGGGCAACGAACGCTGATGAGCTGGGCACTTGAATTTCACGACTCCAGGCTTGCCCGACTGCAGCAGTCGGGGCGTAAAATTATCATTCAATTTGAACCGGCCTATCTGCACCGCTCCGACGGCGAACCGGGTATCAGTCCCGGTTCCGGCTGGCATCAGAACGCGGAACTTATCTTCCGCTCCGCCTCGGTAGAGGGGCCACCGGAGTGTGAAGGGTCGATTTCTGAAGGAACGCTGGATTTTCAGGGTGTTAAACTGAATCTTGTACCGGCACCTTGCAGGGTGTGCGGTGGGGTTGCTGCCAGCTTTAAGCTTAGCAATGGTAACTCCCTCAGGATCAGGGCTGAATCGGCAGAGCTCAAGTTGCTGGGTGAACCGGTTTATATCGACAAATTCCCCGGCGAATAACTCCTGTAAATCAACCAGTAAGGGCGCGGGGCACATCATGCCGCCAATTTCATGACGACTCTCCCTGAAACATATTGTTACAGTTTTTCACTCCCCGGAAATACCGCAGAAACATCCCGCCAGTAGCCTGTGTATCAGGACAATGGGGATCCCCCCTTTTACAGGCAGCGCAAAACCGCTGTCACCCGAATGGATGATCAGCCGGAACTTTGAAGGAGGCCTAAAATGGTATTCGACATATTTACAATTGGTGGTTTCATTGCGGCTGCCGCGATAATCGGCATCCTGATTACCATGGGAATCAGGACCATGAATCATTCTCGTGACAGCGATGCGAACCAGTAAAATCTGCGCTCTGACAGCGACACCAGGTAAACGGGGCCGGGGGCAATTTCCTTAAATTGACTCCGCCCCATTGCTGCTCAACACCTGTTTAAATCGATCGGCAATCAGCCCCCGCAACGCAGCACGATCCAGTTTGCCATTCATGGTACGCGGTAAGGATTCAACTTTCATAAAAGCACGCGGCCGCATGGCACCCTTGATAGCATCACGGCAAAACCGGGCCAGCGTCACTTGGTCGATATCACCACGGTAAACGGCGACGATCCGTTCGCCCCATACCGGATCCGCCTGCCCGCTTACAGCCACTTCATCGATACCGGGACAGTCTGCCAGCAGCTGCTCTACCAGCTCGGGATACACCTTTTCTCCACCACTCAGCAGCATACTGTCGGTGCGCCCCAGCAGGGTCAGCCGCCCGGCTCTATCCAGTTGCCCGCGATCCCCCGTTGAGAACCACCGCCCGGCGAGTCGATTCCCGCTGTCATGAACCGCCGCACCACGCACCTCTATCACGTCATCGACAATCCGCAGCTCGAACCCCGGCAAGGGACTACCGACCTGCCGTGGGTTGTCGTCTTGCGTCCCGAGCCTGCGCGCCGCCAGCATGGATGCCGTTTCCGTCATGCCATAGGTCACCCAGACCGGCCAACCCGCCGCCAGCGTCCTGCCCGCCAGAGAAGGCTCGAGGGGTGCACCGCCGACAAGTACCACCTGCAAGTTTCGTGGCGGTTGCCGTGCAAGATCCAGCAGCTGCGCCAGCATCGCAGGGACCAGTGAGATATGGCTGACCTGGTGATTGTGCAGATCATCCATAACGACGGGCGCATCGAAGCCTTCGTGCAGTACAACGCTTGCGCCCGCGCAGGCACAGCGCAGCAGGATGGACAGACCACCGATGTGAACCAGCGGCAGACAATCCAGCCAGACGGATGTAGGTGACAGCTTCAGCCGTTCATTGGCAGCCTGGACACTTGTCTGAAGATTACCGTCACTCAGTTTGACCAGCTTGGGCAAACCGCAGCTGCCGCTGGTTGCCAGCAACAAGCGCGGGCGGTCGGGCGATGGCGGTGATTTTACAGCGCACACGGGCTCCGCCTGCCCGGCCTGTGCAAGCAGATTGGCCGCTGTCATAACCTCTAAAACATGGTTCAGGCGGACAGCGTCATCCTCGCTGAGGAATAGATCGGCGTATATCTGTTCCAGCAGGCGCTTACGCTGTCCGTCCGGCAGGCGTGGATCGAGCGGGAATAACACAAAATCAGCACATAAGGCCGCGTGCAGCAGAAACGCCAGCAGCCTGGCGGAACGACTTTCCACCACGATAATGGCGCCGGGTTTCAGCCCCTGTGAACGCAGTAACTGACAGAGCTGTGCCGTCAGCGACTGCAAGCTCGCATAGTCCAAGCTGCCGTCCTTCAGAACCAGTGCCGATGCCCCGGGCTGCTGTTGTGCCGCACGTTTCAACCAGTCGGTGGCTAGACGATTCGAGTCGAACGCTGTGGTGCCCACCGATTGCATACTAAGGAGTACAGAAGTTGGTCGACATAGGCTTGAGGGACCGTCGGCCGCACGAGCCCAGGGCCGGGCGAAGGTAGGGCAATGCAGGAGCAATTGCCGGGAGACGCGGCCGTCGAGCGTACAGTGATGTATTCACAAGGTGAATTGCGCAGCAAGACAAGGTGAATCGCCGCCAGGCGAGAGAGGGTCCTCTGGAGGAGAGGGTGCCCTGGGGTACAGCGTGTCCAGAAAGCTTATGTCGACCAACTTCTGTACTCCTTAGTACCTGCGCTATGCGGCTTTGCTGGCAACGTGCAGACAGGCGATACCCAGTGAATAATTGCGATAGTGCACCTGTTCGAACCCGGCCTGCTGCATGCGCATTTTCATCTCTTCCTGATCCGGAAAGCGGCGGATGGATTCCACCAGATAGGTGTAGGCGGCCGGTTCCCGCGCCACCCAGGCCCCCAGGCGCGGGATCACCAGGAAGGAATAGAGATTATAAAACGGCCGGATGAGGGCCAGCGGTTTTGAGAACTCCAGGCACAGGCAACGCCCACCGGGTTTGAGCACCCGGTGGATTTCCCCCAGCGCCGCATCCATGTCGGTCATGTTACGGATGCCGAAGGCGACGGTGAGCGTATCGGCGGCGTTGTCGGCCAGCGGCAGGGCTTCGCCGCTGCCAGCGAGGCGGGTGATATGGTTCAGGCCTTTTTGTTCACCGGCCCGCATCATGGGCAGACTGGGGTCGAGAACCACCAGGGTCCGGTCAGGGGCTGCCAGCAAACGTGCCACGTCACCGGTGCCACCGGCCAGGTCGATAATGATCTGCCCCGCCCGGGCCCGGGCCTGGCGTGCCAGGGCACGCTTCCACAGGCGGTGGATACCGAAACTCATGAAGTCGTTCATGAGATCGTAACGGCTGGCAACTGCATTGAAAACGTCGCGGATGCGTTGCTGGCGTTGTTGCGGGTTGACCCGCTGGTAACCGAAAGTTCGTTTCAGATTGTCGGCATTAGGCATGTTATGTCTGACTGATTATGGCAGGTCGCTGCGACGGAACAGGATGAACCCAAGTGCGGCGCACAGGGTACCGATGATAACCGGATAAACCAGCGCCCAGGCGAGATAGCCGACGTTACCGAAAGCATCGAGAATGATAAACGCGGTTGGCCCCAGCAGTACCAGTTGGGCGTCGAACAACATCATGGCGGCGGTGCGGAACACCTGCAACGGATTGATCAGTGAGATGGCCACAGCGGCCTCCGGTGTCAGGCTCTCGCGGATCAGGATGCCGAGCATGATCAGGTCGAGGAACAGAATAAGTGTCAACCAGACGACAAAGGCCGCACCCTGCGCGACGTCGGCCGAACGGGCCAGGGTGGAAATGAGCATGCCTATGCCAAGGAAGCACCAGGCCAGCGCCAGTAACAAGCCGGTGTAATAAACAAACATGCCCCAGGGTACCTCAGCTTGACGGATCAATCCCCACACGATAGCCAACAGCATAGCGAGGAACACCGGCAGGAACACGACGACGAAACGTCCCAGCAGTTTTCCCCAGAACCAGGCGGCAAGCGAGATGGGTAGGGACAGCATGTATTCGAACACGCCCGCCTCGCGGTCACCGGCGACGGAACGCACGGTGGTGATCAATACAAAGATGGGCAGGATGGCCATCGCCAGTTGTATATAGGTGATCAACAGGCGTGACAGCCCGGTGAATCCCATAATGCGTGACTCGGTGATACCGAACAGAAACAGCAACACGACAATACCGCCGAAGATAGCGGTGTAGACCAGGAACCAGCGACTGCGCAGTGATTCGACGATATCAGACCAGGCTGATAATAATAGGTATTTCAATTTATTGACTCTTATTTTTCATGTAATTTATTAGCTTTTTTCAACTGCCGCCTTGATTCAATTTCGAGGGCGTAGTGGCGCGCCTGCTGAAAAGTCATGCCGCCTTCTGCGGGATCATCCTGCGCACCGATGGCAAAATCCATGGGGGTCCTCTGCCCGCTGACATAGCTGGCCTTGTATCCGTCGATCCAGCGTCCGTCACGATGATCGTTCACCCATAACTCGGTGCCGGGATCGTCCTTCCAGGCTTTATTCTGCAACCAGACAATAGCGCCACCGATGTCGTCAAATTTGTAAATCCTTGCCCTGCTGCCGGCCGGACCGCCACGTATCTGTGCCGCGTGATAACGGTCACTCAATACCATGCGACAACGCTCGCAGGCATCGCGATCCCATTTGACTTCCACCGGGCCTGTGCCATTTTCCGAACAGGCGGACAGTAGCAGCATCGATAACACAATCAGCCCCAGAAACTGGCAGACGAAACCCAGACTCAGGTCAAACGTATTGGAGTAATAATTTTTCCGCATCATTCCGTGCGTTATCCTAGCAACTGAATCTTGCATCATCATCTGTCACCGCTTTCCCTCTCCCCAGCCCTCTCCCTCCGGGAGAGGGCTGGGGAGAGGGAATAAAACAGGATAACTGCTAGATTTTATCTCCCCTCATCCCAGCCTTCTCCCGGAGGGAGAAGGGGCTACAACCTTTTGCGACACCCTCCCCCGGGAGAGGGAATTAACGGTACAGCAGCGATCATCTGTAAAGATGGCGCTGGCTCAAAAGGTCCTGGCACCAACTGTTTCCTCTGCCCGTTCCTGCTGCATATGAATCGTTTTCAGCAGGCCCGCATAGCGCGACAGTACGCCCAGGAAACGCAAGCGGTCGGGACCGGCAACCAGACCTTCCCAATGAAGCTCATCCCCGCAACGATGGAAACCCCATTCGGTAACGGCTTTGACAAAGGCCGGCGCTTCGCGCGTCAGACCGATGCGGCACAACAGGCGTCCCTCCAGGTCCACGGCATCTTCGACCTGGTCATCGAGCACAATGCGTCCCAGGTCCATTTCCACGACCCGATTCACCAACGCGGCGACTTCATCCAGACGGTGGCTGGAAATCAGCATGACGGTAGGTTCGGGTTTTTCCGCCAGCAGCTGAAAAAAAATATGCCGCGCTTCGGGATCGAGGTTGGCAGCGGGTTCATCCAGGATCAGGATATCACTGTCGCGTCCGAGGGCGACGCTGATGAGGATTTTCTGTTTCTGTCCACCGGACAGCTTTACAAATGGGCGATGGCGCAGTTGCGCCAGTTCCAATCCGAGACGATGGGCAACGGCTTCCATGCGTTGCGGATCGGCATCACAGACACTGGCGGAAAAGCCAATCAACTGGCCGACCGGCATTTTCAGCGGCGGTGGCAACTGTGGAACAAAACCCACGCGTTTCAGGACAGCCCGCCGCTGAACCCGGGCATCCAGACCATCCACGCTCACCCGTCCGTCGCAGTTGTATTCGCCCAGCAGGCAGCGGATCAGCGTGGTTTTGCCGGCGCCGTTCGAGCCCACCAGCGCCACGCGGTCACCCGGCTGAATCTCGAGGTCAATGCCCTTGAGGATCTCGGCCTTGTTGAAGCGTTTGGCGACCTGCTGGAATCGGATCATGGTTGCTACGGACCATCCATGCGTGGGTCTACTTCCCTGTCCCCGTGAACCGGTATTCAAAGTTCAGGGAGTCTGTAGGACAGAGGTCCACGCACAGACCGCAACGCGTGCAATCCGCGCCGATGGCCATATCGACATCGCGCGAACGTCCCTTGATGGTGACATCCAGCACATGCGGTACCAGGCAGGCTTTGCGGCAGTCCCCTTCATGGGCGCAGTCCTGGACGTTATAGGTGACCCGCAGCGGACTGACGAGACCAACGATACCGTAAGTAATACCGATGGGACAGGCGTAGCGGCACCAGGCACGGCGCGATACAAAAATTTCGAACAATAGCAGGAAACCCACCCACACCAGGGCGATGCCCGGGCCGTAAATCAATGACCTGCTGATGATACCGGTGGGTGATATGGTTTCGAACACCGTGTAACCGGTGACAAGCGCCAGCAGGGCAAAGCACACATACAACACCGTGCGCATGCCGCGGTGAAAGGTCAACGCTTTGATGATCTTTTTCTCAACCAGTTTCAGATGCAGCTTTTCAGCCCACTCGGCGACCAGGTGATAGGGACACACCCAGGAACAAAAAGTACGCCCGCCCAGCAGCAGCCACATGATCAGCACCGTGGTGGTACCGATAACAAGGTTGATGAGTACTTCCTTGAACGCCAGCATGACTTGCAGGGCCGAGTTGAGATCCGCCATGTGGAATCCCATGAAGCGCGAAGCGGTCAGCGCGCCTTCCAGCAACTGGATATCCAGGTAATAGGAAACCACGAACAACAGGTTGACCGTCAGCAGAGTCAACCAGCGGCGGTTGCGCCAGGTGTTCTTGTGCGGCACCGAATGCAGCTTCATGATGTGTTCGCGGGTAATGACTTTGTTGACCTTCTTGTAATAATGAATTTCCTGCGCCGCCGGCAGGATCTCTTCCCTGGCCGGTTTCTTCGGTGTTTTGCCGAGCAGCTGCAAAAAGGATTCGCCGACCCTGTTCATACGGCCTCCGCCGTCTTGCGGCTGTCCACGACAATGGCGCTATCACCCTCTACGGGACAGATCATTTCACACACACCACAGCCGACACAGCCATCCAGCACCAGCGGACGCAGTTGCGCCTTGCCGTCGACGGTTTCCAGGGCCTCCAGCTTGATGGCGTGTTTGGGTGGACACTGGTTGTGGTCACCGGACGGTGGTTTGCCGGCCTCGCACTGGCCGATACGGATTTCGATCGGACAGTGGCGGACACATAAATCGCAGATCTCCAGGTCATACGGGTTATCGCGCAGGTACAGCGGATTCCAGCGGTCGATGTCGTCGTAGCGTAACTTGCCGTCGAAGTCGGCGCCGCGTGCCTGGCCCTTGAAACCTTCACCCCTGATGGCAAAACAGGCATCCGGCCGATCCAGGCGCGCAAAACCCATGCGCGTTTCGTGTGAATAATTGATTTCGTGACTCAATGCGCCGGTGGGACAGGCCAGCACACACTGCAGACCATCACAGGAAAAATCGCAGGCCTGCGCGCGCGCCCCGATAAACGGCGCACCGATGCCAAACCCTTCGTCAAGATCCGCCAGCTTGATGGCTTGCACGGGACACACCTGTACACATTGCCCGCACTTGATACAGGCGGCCAGAAACGCCTGTTCGGCCAGCGCCCCCGGTGGCCGCAAACGCTGCTGCTTACCCCTTACAACCGGTACAAAACCCAGCAGCGATGTAAGCAACAGCCCGCTGGTCAGGGCAATGGAATGCAGGAACTGGCGGCGCTGTTTCTGTTCGCGCGGGTTGAGCTTGCGCTTTTTACCACTCATAGCGTCTTCCCGGCTTCAACGAGTGGGGCTTTGTCACGCAGTACCATCTCCGGCGGACTGAACGGTGCCAGGCGTTCCAGAAAGTCGAGCACCTCCAGCATGGGTGAACCCTTGAAAAACTGCGCGGGAGGCACGTCGATCCAGATACGGTCAGCGTAGGAATAATGTTCGAAAGGTGTATCGCCAACACCGTCGTTATCGCGATCGAAGCCCTCGTAGTGGTCCCAGTAATTTCCGTCCCAGGTATTGTTATTGGCCGAGCCACCATCACTCACCACAACCTCGGTGAGGTTGCCCTTGAAGCGGTTACGCTTGAACTCATTGCCGTGCCAGCCGTTGAGAAATCGAACGCCGATATTATTGAAGGCCACCAGATTATCATGGATGCGGTTGCTGGTATCGGGCTGATAAGGCGAAACGTCGAGATAAATCCCGGTGGCATTGTAGAGGATTCTGTTGCTTTCGATGGTAACGTCGGAGGTCTCCTTGAAACCGATGCCGACACCGGTGGCACCGACCGCATTGGCGATGCTGTTGTTGCGGATCTCGACACCGTCGCTATACATCAGGAAGATACCGACCGAGTTATTCCGGTAGACATTGTCTTCCACCTTGTTGTACTGCGAATACATGAAGTGCAGCGCATAGCGACCGCCCCGGGCGTCATTACCGGAAATGGTATTATCCTTCGAATACCACACCACCGTGTCGCGTGAATCGCGGATGACGTTGTCGGTGATCTTGTTACCGAAGCTGTACCACAGTCTTACCGCATCCCCCCGCAGCCCCAGATCCACCGGTTTTGAGCTGATACGGTTACGGCGCACGATATTGTGTTCCGACTGCTGCAGGTCGATACCGAACAGACAGTTGTCGATCACATTGTCCTTGATGACATTGAAATTGCCGCGCACCTGCACCCCGGCATCGATGTTGTTATGTGATTCACCGGAATCGGTCAGACGAAGGTTTCGAAGTACCGCACCGTCGGTATCCAGGTAGATCACCGAACCCTTGCCACCGGCATCGATAGTGACCCTGCCCTGCCCGTCGAGGGTAATGGCCTTGTCAATGGTGATGGGGCCGTCATAGGTGCCCGGTTCCGGCACCACGGTCGAACCGGCTTCCGCTGCATCGATCATGCCTTGCAGCACTGATTCCGCCGACGCTGCCAGCGGCGGCGCCGTTAAGCCGATCACCAGAATGACTAGCAAGCGCAGCATGACACTCGATTCAAAGCCCTGTATTAAAACGACTCCACGAGTTAATTGGGGTCACGTTCGTTAATTGGGGTCAGAGTCAATTTTTTCGCTCCTATGCTGATTGACCCGATAAAGTGAACAAAAATTGACTCTGACCCCAATTAACGCAATTAACGGACCCCAATTAACGCAGACCGCGATAGGCGGCACATCATCTAGTCGGCGTCCTGAAACTGTTTGCGCCGGGTCAAAGCGGCGATACCCAGCAATAACGACATCAGCAGCATCAGGCCAAACCCGGTATAGGGGTAGGAGTGAGTGGCGAACTGTGCCACCTTGCCCTGACCAAATACGGTTGGCATAAACGGCTTCACGGTAAAAGCACCCATGGTGTTGAGATTGTGGCCGAAGAACCACAACCAGGCCGCGTAGTCGATAATAAAGAACAGCGGCAATGCCATCGGTACCAGAATCAACAACCAGTAGAACGGGCCACCGGTTTTGCGGCTGGCGACCAGCAACAGCAGCATGGCCACGATCAGGCCGCCAAATACCAGGTGGGCCGCTATCTTCACCGTTTTAACCATCGGCTCGATCTCTGCCGGGTTGTTGAAATAGCGCCCCAGACTCTTGCCATAGTGCCAGCTCATAACCTGAAAGGTGCTGCCGTTCCAGGCTTCGTTTTTACCGCTACGCTGCTGATCCTTCTCGAAAGTGACGCGCAGTTGATCGATGAGGCGTTGCTTATCCGACCGTGCGCCGCTATCAGCCGCGTCTGGCGCATCGACCTCGATACCGGAGGCTTCCAGCGAACGCCTCAGTGCCGCCACCACACCACTCTCGGAAGGCGCATCCGCTTCCGCAGCGGCGTCCTGGTCCAGTGAAGTGACCAGCGCCGTCACATAAGCTTCCGACTCCATACTGAAGCCATTGTCAGCGTAGATGGTCAGATACATCAATACCAGAATAACCGCGAAGCCCACACCCAAAACCGCGGAACGCAAGCCCGCTGACGTAATCACGAAGCCCAGCAGCATGACCCCCAGGAACGGCATCAGGAACTGGGAGAAGGCGCGCTCGATCGGCCCGCCGGCGGCAATAGGGTACATGCCGACATAGTGATTGATGGTATCCATTTCATGAACGCAATCGAGCGCCTCCACTTCCTGAATCTCGTCCTTTTCCACCTTCCTGCAACCATTGAATACGCCGGTCATGTGAAAATGGATGCGCACGCCATCGGGGAACGCCTCCGGTGGATAGTTGGGCGCGGTCAGCGAAACCCACCATAGGGGGCTGACAAATATCGCCACCAGTAACAGCAGCGCGAGTCCGGTCAGGCCGGCAACGATAAAATTTTGTTTCATTCGAGAATCCGTGCTCACAGCCGACGCCTTTCGGCACAACGCCTAGGAGCCTGTCTTACCCTCGCTACGATCGCTATTCTCGGACAGGCTCCTGGAGTTATTGCGTCATTCCGACCGCAATCAGAGGGTGCCGGCCAGCGCGCCTGAAAGACATCAGCTGGCCGGCGATGGTTAAATCACAGCGTCAGTCAAAATCCGGGTTGAGCCAGTCCTTGGAGGGTGCCAGATCTTCCTTCGGCGGTTTCAGACGGGAAACGTAATCGATCACCGCTATCATGTCGTCATCACTGAAACCTTCGATCTGCTTCACCATGTCCGGATTGGCGTTACGGCGTTTCCCATCGCGGATCCATTCGAACTGGCGCAACATGTATTTGTAATGCTGCCCTTCGATGCGTGGATAGAATTTCTCCGGATCGCCCCGACCGCTCTCACCATGGCACTTGACACAGTTGTCGTCGTACAGCTTCTTGCCCTGTTCGAGCTTATCACCCGGCCCGACACCGTTTTCGGGATTCATCGGCAGGGTTTCGATATAGGCCGTAACATCAGCGAGTGCCTGGGCATCGCCGATCGACTCCGGTAACGCGAAAGGATACATGGTGGGATTGTCGCGGTTCAGCGCACGAATATCGGCGAGCTGCTTGATCAGCACATTGCGGTGCTGTCCTGCCAACTGTGGGAATGTTCCTTCTTTGGTTCCCCAGCCTTCCGTCAAATGGCAGGCGGCACACACTTCGTACACATCCAGACCGTTTTCGAGATCCGGCGTCAATAACATCGCTTCGTCTTGCTCGCCACCGACCGTGTTCCACTCCTTGGGCGCCTCTGCCCAGACCGCGCCCGCCAACGCCAGTCCCATACCCAGGCTCAATGCCTGCATCATTAGCTTTTGCATCTTCAGGGTTCTCCCGTTAATAACCATACCTGTGGCCGCCACACGCCGCTCGGACCCGAATGGCATTATAAGCTCGAAGATGGCCCGCTCCCGATCGAGCAGAGTACCATTCTGTTCAGATCCAGATAGCCAGCCCATCTTCATAATACTGGCACTTCAAATATTAGCAGTCCTTGATATTGGTCAAGCCTAGGGCGTCAAACCTGACAGATATTTGGCGATCGCCGCCATTTCCTCATCATTGACCATGTGCATAACACCCTTCATCGCCGCTGTCATGCCGTTGTTACGGGCACCGCTCTTGATGTCTTTCATCTGCTGCAGCATATAAGCCTCATTCTGGCCAGCCAGCTTGGGATAGACAGGCATCAGGGGAGATTTGGCATCTTTACCATGACAGGCCGTACAACCACCCTTGGACGGGTTGCTGTACAAGGCGCCACCGTCCATACCTTCTGCACTCACTGTCATTCCTGCAGCCATCATATAAACCGCCAGCAGCGTGGAAAACACTGTCTTTATACGCATAGTTCCGTCCTCTGTTGGAAAACAAAAACGGGGGGCCGCAATTGCATGCCCCCCGGTATTACACTTGATTCACCGGATCAAGCCGTCATTTGATCTTCTTGGCATTGTTCTGCTCAAGATAGGTCTTGGCACGCAGCCCCAGATCAGCGGTCTTCACCTGATACTGCCACCACTGGTTGGCCCACAGCATGCCGTTCTGGTAGTCACCCTTGGCTGCCGCAGCCTCGGACTTCTTTTTAGCCTCGTCGGCAAAACCCAGCTGGTCAGTCGCGTCTTCGACCAGGGCCACAACCGTTGGGAAGTCCGTGTAATTATGGCTGGTGATAAAGGCGACCACCGAATCGATAACGGCCTGGGTATCCAGATTGGTCTTGACCTGCTTGTCGTAGTCAGCCTTGGTGTAAGTCACACCTTCCTGCATGCTGACCGTCTTGGCCTGGTAGCCCTTCGGCTTGACCAGCAGGTAGCCCTGCATTTCGAGGTGCAGCGCAGAGCAGAACTCAGTGCAGTAGTACGGATAGACCCCGGCCGTGTCGGCGACGAAGGTGGCACTGGCGGTCTTGCCAGGCTCGATGGAGAGCTGAACATTCTGACCAAACATGGCGAAGCCGTGAACCTCGTCTTCTGCACGCTCCAGGTTGGTGAAGTGCAGGATGACGGTATCCCCTTCCTCCGCCTCGATGATCTCGGGCGTGATATGGGAACGAATGGTGGTACCGAAAACTTCTACCGTACACTTGCCGGCGGCATCGCAGTTACGCTCGGTCTTCTCGCGGCCGGCGCGGGTCTTGAAGGGCGAGCGCGAGTCGGTACGGCTGTTCCAGCCGGACTTGTAACGCACGACGGGTTTCAGCTTATCCGCCTTGATGGCCACCACATAGTGGGGCTCACCCAGCGGCAGCGGCATGTCGTATAACAGCTCCATCTTGTCCCCACTGATATCGATCAGCTGGTGGTTCTGCGGATGCAGGGGACCCACCGGATTGAAGCGATCGATTGCCAGCTTGTTTAGGGACACCAGATACTTGCCATCGGGTGCAACGGTGTCACCTTCCATGGTCATCAAGTGGCCGATATTGTAGTGGATGGAGATCTTGTCCAGCACCTTGCCTTCGCAGTAGTTCCACTTACCCACCATGGAATCCACGTACAGCGAGGTGTAGGCGACACACTCCTGCGAATCGAACTGGGTGTGCAACGGCCCCAGGCCCAGTTCCACCTGCTTGTGCACCGTATCCTTGAGGGCAATGATTGGGATACCGTAGGGGTCCTCGCCCTCGAACGTCTTGTTCTTGATCGCGGCCATGATCTTGTCGAAGCTGTACACCGTGGTGTGGCTGTCCAGTTTGCCGGAAACAATCATGTACTTGCCGTCCGGACTGACGTCGATACCGTGCGGACTCTTCGGCTCCGGAATCAGGAACAACACACCTTCCTTGACTGCGGTTTCGATAGTGATCACATCGTGGTCATTGATCCTGGTGGCCTTGCCGGCCTTGACCAGTTCGGCGGCCTTCTTCCAGTTCACCACGTGCAGGAAGTCGGTATCCTTGGAGGAACAGCCGGCTTCAAACGGTGGGCGGCCACGTTCGATACCACCCACGTAGCGCTCGGAGCAGAAGGAGTTGGTGAAAGACCAGCCGTGTGACGGCCCTTTACCCATGTCGGACAGATCCTGACTGTAGGGCGGCGCCATCACGGTAAAGGACTGGGCAGGATTGATGCGCCCCTTCTCCATATCGAATTTCCAGTAGGTCATACCACCCCGGTAACGCTCGTTGAACTCTTCCAGCGGCACGAATTCATTCTCGTAGGGCGTAGCGTACTGGGCAGCGGTCATGGCGTATTCGGTGTTTTCCGAGACGAAGACACCGCCGTGCTGGGATTTATACACCGGGTTGACGACGATCTGCTTGGTCTCGAAATCGTGCAGATCGATAACCGCAACGCGGGGGTTGGCCTTGTCGTTGATGAACAGCCAGCGGCCGTTGTAGTCGCCACCGGTTTCGGAAATGGCCGGATGGTGGGTATCACCGTAGTTGATCTCTTTGCCCTGGATATTACCCTGACGCAGAACGGCCTTGGATTCATCGTCGAAACCGTAGCCCTGCCAGGGTTCGGGCGTGAACACACCGATGTACTTCAGGATACGCATCGAGGGAATGCCGTAGACAATGACCTGGCCGCTCTGCCCGCCGGAACTGAAGGCCAGGTATTCATCTCTGCCACCGGTGGGGGTATAAGTCTTGGCGGCCGCCAGCAGATCTTTCTGGGTCAGGCCACGTTCTTTCATGACCTCTTCAAGCGTTGCCGCTGACCAGGCAGTGCCGGCCAGCGCCAGGCCAAAACCCATGCCTGCCAGCGCAGTTAATATGCGTCTAGCGTTAAATTTCATATCATTCTCCCATGACGATAAGTAAACTGTAATAGCAAAGCTTGGCAACACCCGCGCCTGCTGCGCACCATGTCACTGAAACCCGGCACGCTCCTTGACAAAGATCAAGAAAACGCGACATTTCGCCGCAGACGGGATTTGAGTCAAGTGATCGGAAATCAATCCTGCGGCGATGGCGACGCCAACGGGTTCAGGGGAGATCGACCTGTCTGGATGGTGCCTGAAGCGGGATTCCCATGGGTTGTTTGATACTGACAGCGCCGCGCAGTTCACCGACCCGATAGCCGCGCGCCCTGTCCATAGGGTAATTACTGGCCAGTTCTGCCTTGACGCCTTCCGGCAGCTGCTCATCGCTGCCGTGGCAGATCAGACACAGCGGCTGGGCCGGAATGGGTTTCATGAAACGGTAATAGCGTACACCGGATTCCTCAACCACTTTACTGATCACCATGTCCGGGTATTTTTCACCCTGACCGGCCCGCAGCTCGAAATCCGACAATCCCTTTTGTTCCCACGCATCGGGCATGCCCAGCAAGGGGTTCCTCACCTTGCTGCTGACACGCGTCATACGCCAACCGTTTTCACGCGAGATTTTGCCGGTGATCTGCGGGGCGATATCGCGGCACACGCCGATGGCCGCTTCCGGCCCACCTTCTGCCAATGCCTTTTTGAGTGCGGCACCGAGCTGCTTGACAAATTCACCACTTGCCTGGCGGGCTGCCTGTTCACGCTCAGCCAGTTCATCAGCAGCCAGTGTGCCGGCCATGATCGTCACCGGTAATGCCAGCAAGACCGGTATCAGTGTTCGAATGCGGATTTTCATAACGACTCCTGTTGAAGCGAACTGCTTTTTACATCAAAAGAGCGTTGGATAAAAGAGACTGGACACCCCTCCCCGCCCGCTTACAAGACGCAGGTTCAAGTTCCGGGGCTTCAATTTCAGAGGCACTGCCCACCCTCAGAAGCACACTGAAAAATCCCGGACACCGTCACATTTACATAATTTACCTTTGGTTACAGCTCTGACCGGATGGTCGCCGGCAGATTCTGAAGCCGCAGCGATGCCAATGGTATTCATTCTCATTCCGCCGGCAACGGCGTTCACTCGAGGCATTGTTTGCAGACAAAGCTTTGCTGTTATACTCATGCGTCTCAATGAGTTGCCACCGTTACCATGAACCGAGCCCTGCTTTCCACCACAGACAACGCCGAGATACTGCCCTTCATTCAGCAGTGCGTGCTGTTCTCTGATTTAAATGCTGATCAAATTGACACTGTCCTCCGACATACCCGCGCAACTGATTTGTCCGAAGGTGAAACCCTGTTCGAACAGCAACAACCGGCGCGTGATTTTTTCATGCTCACCAGCGGTCAGATCAAGCTGGCGCGTAATTCTGCTGACGGCCACGAAAAAATTATCGACCTGATTTCCCCGGGCCATACTTTCGCCGAAGCCATCCTGTTTTCCGGACAGAAAGCCTATCCGGTTACCGCCAGCGCAATTCTTGACAGCCGTGTACTGTGTTTCGATATCACCAGCTATGCCGACATCCTGCACGAATCAACGGATGCCTGCTTCGCCGTACTGGCCCAGATGAGCCGCCGGCTGCACTGGTACATTGGTGAAATCGACCGACTGACATTGCACGGCGCCACCTTCCGTGTCGTCTGTTATCTGCTCGACCAGGTGCCGAGCACCCACCTGGGGTCATCGGAAATCCGCCTGACCACCCCCAAGCACGCCATCGCATCACGCCTTTCGATTACCCCGGAAACCCTGTCGAGAAGTTTTTCCAAGTTGAGCCGTGATGGACTGCTCGCAGTCCACGATGACGCAATCATACTGAATGACGTCGGCAAATTGCGCCAGTTTGCACAAGGTGAATCGAACTAGGGCCTGTTAACACGATGGAAACGCCAGCGTTGCCGCTCGCTTATGTACGGCAGGTACACTGCACTCACGGCGCCTTGTCCCGCGAAAAAATGGCCGCCGTCGCCGGTGTTTCCATCGTGTTAACAGGCCCTAGCGTACCCTGCCACAAGCCTCATAGCGCTTCCTTACAAAACTTTTGGCAGTCTTTTTTCCTGGTATTACACGCAGTTGCTGATATTATCAAACAGCCGCCGGGACAGGTGTCCAGCCTGAATCAGCTGCCACCGGGCAGGTAACTTAACGCATAGAAAAACCATGACCCAATTGACCTAAATCAAGGATGTAACTTTTAGCATGCATAATGATTGCGCCAATTGGTCGCAGACTATCCACCCCCACCACAGAAGCTCATAAGGAGACATCCATGGCTGATCCGAGTAATAGCCCCAACGATGAAAAAGAACGTATCCCGGCGATGCAGTCGTTGCTGGAAAACCCGTTCCTGCTGCTTTTCATCGGCGTCGCAATGCCCACGGTTTTCTACCTTATCTGGGGCATCATGGAAATCGTCAGCTTACCCGTTGCCCCATAATCAACTCCCAGGGAGGAGAACCCAGCCATGACTTCTTATTTACCGCCTGCCCAGCGTATCTGGTGGAAGGTGCCCGTCGGCCGCCAGGAGATCGTCTGGATCTCCATTGCGCT
>Ga0209456_10000363_pt1 | contig 24815 bp, 27 predicted proteins | sample COG_11_FD_184755 | JGI IMG/M metagenome (GOLD analysis project Ga0209456, IMG submission 184755) | Pelagic marine sediment microbial communities from the LTER site Helgoland, North Sea, for post-phytoplankton bloom and carbon turnover... | ecosystem: Environmental > Aquatic > Marine > Neritic...
GCCCGGTATCAAAAAGGTGCTGGTTGCATCCGGCCTGCGCTATGACCTTGCGGTACGTTCGCCGGACTACGTCAGGGAACTGGTTACCCACCACGTTGGCGGTTACCTCAAGATCGCACCGGAGCACACAGAGAGCGGGCCGCTGTCGAGGATGATGAAACCCGGTATGGAAGCCTACTACCGCTTCAAGGAGCTGTTCGACAGGTATTCGCAGGCGGCGGGTAAAAAACAGTATTTGATACCCTATTTTATCGCTGCGCATCCGGGCACCAGTGATGAAGATATGATGAATCTGGCGCTGTGGCTGAAGCGCAACGGTTTTCGTGCCGACCAGGTGCAGAACTTTCTTCCCTCACCGATGGCAACCGCCACCGCCATGTATCATTCCGGCAGGAATCCCCTGCGCAGGGTGCGCGCCGGCAGCGAGAAGGTGACTGTTCCCAGGGGCTTGCGTGTGCGCCGCCTGCACAAGGCGTTTCTGCGTTATCACGACGCCAACAACTGGCCGCTGTTGCGCGAGGCCCTGAAGCGCATGGGGCGGGCCGACCTGATCGGGAATGGTAAACGGCATCTGATTCCCAGCTGGCAACCGAAAGGCAGCGGTGATGGGGCCGAAGGTCAGCGCCGCGGTCAAGCCAGGGCGGGGAAACCGTTTCGTACCCGGCATAGCGGATTGCATGCCGGGCAGGATGGCAGCGGCCGGGATCCCGGCGCAGCAAAACGCAAGCGGCGCTGAGCTGATTAAGGTGTACATAAGGTCCCCTGGGGGAGAGGGTGCCCTGGGGTACCGCGTGTCTCGGCAAATCCTGCCGGGTAACTTATGTACTATCGGAGGCTGAAGGCGGCAGGGTTCAGGCGTTCTGATCCGGTGCGGTATATTGAACGGCAACGATAAAATAATGCGCAGACCCGCCGGCGGTATTGATCACCACCTCCTCATCCCGCGTCTTTTTCATCAACGCCCTGGACATGGGGGCATCCATGCTGATCCAACCCCTGGCGGGGTCAAACTCATCGGGCCCTACAATCCGGTAGACCAGCTCCTGCCCGCCTTCATCCTCCAGGGTGACCCAGGCGCCGAAGAATATCCGCCCGGGATCTGACGGTGGTTCAGACACCACTTTCAGGGCCGGCAGACGTTTCTGCAGATAACGGATGCGGCGATCGATTTCCCTCAGCTCTTTTTTACGATAGATATATTCGGCGTTCTCTGAGCGGTCACCTTCAGCCGCCGCTGCCGACAGGGCTTTGGTGACAGCTGCGCGCCGTTTCCACAGTTCATTCAATTCGTTCTGAAGCGACAGATACCCTTCCTGTGTGATGTAGAGCGATGACTGTGGAGTTGGTGGACGGTAACGTCCCATACGTGTGATGCCTCTGAAGCTGTAAACGGTGCGCATAAGATACCAGTTTCAGGCGGCGTATCATTAAACCGATAGAAACTCCAGCGCAGGAGCGGTCTCCTGGCCGCGATATCGCGCCGAAGGACGGCGCTGCTACGCGCTGCCTGTTTGATTGCCGGGCGGATAGACTTAACCGGGTCATTGCAATAACGTTCCTGTAGTAGCGGCCTCCCGGCCGCGGTTCGCGCCGGGGGACGGCGCTTAATGCAGGACTTCACTTTGGGTGAAATCCAGAAGTTATGCGCCTGTCAGGTTAATGGTTCTGTAAGGAAAATTCCAATAACATCACCATCGCGTTAATTTGGTGGCGTAGTTCGGAGTCGGCTTTAAACAGTGGTTGAATGATGCTGGAAGTACTTATGCAAATGGCCGGTCTGATCCTTTGTGGTATCGGCTGGCGCTGGTTGGAACCGGCGGGCCTGGCGCCCGTGCAGACCCGCAAGGTTCTGACATCGCTGGTTTACTACCTGTTACTGCCGGCGTTGGTGTTATCCGTGTTATGGGAAGCGGAACTGGGTAATACTACCGTTTTTATTGCATTATCAGCGACCTTTGCTGTTTTAACAGGTTTTCTATTGAGTTCCCTTGTCTGTCGGGTCTGCAAAGCGCGGCCGGCGGTAAGGGGGGCGGTGATACTGGCGGCCACTTTTCCTAATGTAACCTACCTTGGATTACCTGTGTTGGAGGCTACCTTCGGCCCCTGGGCGCGCGGCGTGGCGATACAGTTCGACTTGTTCGCCTGCACACCGCTGTTGTTTACGCTCGGTGTGCTGATCGCTGCCCGTTATGGTACGGCAGCGGTCGGTGCGCATAATATGACGCGTGAGTTATTGCGCATTCCCGCCTTGTGGGCGGCGTTTCTGGCGGTGTCGCTTAATCTGCTTGAATTAGAGATGCACACCCTGCTGGCCGGTGTGCTGGGCATGCTGGAACGCGGTGTGGTGCCGCTGATGTTAATCTCCCTCGGTCTGAGCCTGGAGTGGAATAAGGCCCAATGGCGTAAGTTACCAACGGTTGTCCCTGTACTGCTGTTGCGTCTGCTGTTGATTCCTGCCCTGGTAGCGTTGTTTGCTTCAGCTACCGGTCTGTCCGGTGAACTGCGCGCGGCGGTGGTGATGGAGGCTGCTATGCCCAGTATGGTGCTCGGCATCGTCTTCTGTGATCGTTATGACCTGGATGTGGGTCTGTATGCCACCACAGTGACAGTGACCACGGTATTGAGCCTGGTGACATTGCCCCTCTGGTATGGATGGTTGCTCGGCTAAGATTCGCTCACTAATTTGCGTGCGCCCTGGTAAACAGCATCAGGCAGCGTGCACGTTCACCAGGGACCCTTGTCTTGCGTTTCCTTGGCCGACGGCAGGAGTATTTCAGCTTTCTCAGCGTCGGGTATCCTCTCGACAGTGCCCCCGTTTATCGCTTTACGTTTTCCGGGCAAAAGGTTCTGCCGCGCCCGCACGCCATAACCGACCAGCGCGCCGCCGGTCAGGGACAGGGCAAGCACTCCCAGCGTCATGAACTGGGTAAAAAACAGGGCGACGCCTACGGTCGCCAGTCCCGCCAGTGCGGCACCGAGTTTCACATTTGAGCGGTTTTGTACGCGCCTGGTTTCACGCAGAAGCTGGCGGTGACTGTCCTTGATCTCTTTGGTTTTCTCTTTTTCACTCTGCCTGCGGATCCGGTCACGTTCCCTGCTGAATTTTTCACTGGCCCGGTTCAGTGTCTGCTGGTTGCAGTGACTGGCGATCGAGGAGAACCAGAGCGCCGCCAGCAACCCGATCAGCAGCGCGAGACAGAGCATCAGCACCCAGGTCTCCCTGAGGTTGGCTCGCAGCGCCGTAATTACCAGCAGGGCAGTCGCCCCCTGCACCAGCAATATGCCGATTGCAAATTTGATAATTGCCGGGATACTGAATCGATTCATCGACTTGCCCCTGTGCCGGCGCATCTGTTCCGGCGTACATGAGAAGACGTCAAAGATAGCACGTTCCCATTATTACTGGCATATATTACTCTGCCGGGCTCATTCCCGAACGGATAGTTCACTGCTGGATATCGATCGCTGAGGTGGCCGCTGCTGATGCAAACAGCAGGGTATTTAACAGACGGATGATCAGCAGTTCCAACTGTATTCCCGGACGCATCAATCCGGTCTGCCTTCACAGGTACATCTGTAGTATAAAGGCAGCGTAACGATTTTGCTTACCGGAAGGGGCATGACGACCAGGTGAACGGAAATATAGCTGGCAGTTTTACTGTGATACTCCTTGGCCTGCTCGTCCTGAACGGCTGGATGTATCTGCAGCAAGCGGCCATGATTTTCTTTCCCGACCGCCTGCTCAGTGCCACGCCGGCAAGCTGGGGGCTGGCGTATGAAGACGTTTTTCTGAGTGCGGAAGACGGTGTCAAGTTGCATGGCTGGTATATTCCACGGCAGGGATCAAACCGGGTGTTGCTGTTTATGCACGGTAATGCCGGCAATATCTCGCATCGCGGTGAATCGATCTCGGTGTTTCATCGGCTTGGATTGAACGTGCTGATCATCGACTACCGTGGCTACGGCAAAAGCCAGGGCTCACCCAGTGAGCAGGGGCTCTATCAGGATGCAGCCGCTGCCTGGCAGTATCTGGTCAATACACGGGGTTTCGACGGTGAAGACATCATTCTGTTCGGACGTTCCCTGGGTGGCGCTGTGGCCGCCAGACTGGCATCCGAGGTGCAGGCGGGGGCAGTGATCCTGGAGTCGACTTTCAGTTCCGCCAGAGACGTTGCCGGCTCCCTGTTTCCGATTCTGTCACGGCTGGTGCTGCTGCGTTATAGCTTCGATACCGCAGGATACCTCAAAGGTGTGGCCAGCCCGTTGCTGGTACTGCACAGTCCTGAGGATGACATCATCCCGTTTTACCTGGGTGAAAAGGTTTTCCAGGCCGGCGGTGAGCCAAAGGTTTTCGTGAAAATGCAGGGTGATCACAACGGCGGCTTTTTGCAAAGCCAGCCGCGCTACGAACAGGAATTGAGGCGTTTTATTGACAGCTACTAATGCTGCTCCTCGATCAGCGGAAACATGTGTGTGTTTTCGTAATTAATCCGCTCTTTGACCAGGCGGAAAAGCTCACTGCTTTCTTTCAACAATGCATCGTGGTCAGCATCATCGACTGCAGGTCTACACCAGTGCTTCACATAGTGTGAAAAACATCGTCTGATTTCCTTGGCGCTGTCGTGAAAGCCGCGGGCGGTGTCGCTGATGGTTTTATCATTGTGGCGGATCAGCTCTGCGTAAATGGTGTTGTCCTCAAATACCAGGTGCATCCACACCTTCTCCCGGAAGCGTGCCATGAGTTCGCAGACGTAGCTGTTGTTATGCAGTGATCTGTGTTCAATAAGCACTGACAACACGTCACATAATTCAGAAATATCTTCATTCTGTTTTTTCAGGTCATCCACGGAATACATGCCATGTCACCTCGGTTATTACAATGAAACTGACAACACTATCAACACGTTACCATTATTTCTCGAATAATTCAGGTGCTAGAAGGGTAGTGGGCTTGATACACTCACAATCAAACGGCTTGGAGCGCCTGGATATGTCAATATTACATCGTATGATCGGCTTCATGGCATTGGCTGCCTGTCTGTTGTTTGCAGTGGCACCGCAGTGGTCACAGGCGGCCGGATGGTCGGCTCCGCTGGTGGGTGGCGGCGAGGTCAGGGTCGATCCGCGCACCAACCGGGCAACCGTCCTGAGGAACGGGGTGGAGACGCAACTCTGGGATGGTGCGCACAGACTGCAGGATGGTTCGACACTCATTATCCAGTCCGGGCAGGCGGTCCCCAATGCCGCCATTCTGGGTTCCCGCCGGCTCCCCGCTCAACCGGAACGGCCCAGGGCCGAGCAATGGATAGGTGTTCCGATAGCCGGCTATTCCCCCTGCGAGCGGCTGGTGCGCCGGGTGTGCGGCCTGAGCCAGGAATGCAGCAGTGAAAAGGCCTGCGACCCTGCGCGGCAATTACTCGAGATGGAGCAACAGGAGCGCAAGGCAAACGACAGCCCGAACTACATGACCCATGCCAGCGGGCAGTGCCAGGAGGCTGACCAGGACAAGGCATTTTTTATCAGCTGTGGTCAGGAACCCATACCGGGTCAGGCCAATTTATCGCCGGGGCAGACGGGTGAAGACGTCGGCCAGCGGCTGCCTTCGGCGTGTGAGCTGTTGGTGGATAAGGTCTGTGGTCTGCAGGGTGACTGCAGTGCTCAGACGGCCTGTCACGCTGCACAACAACTGCTGCAAATGGCCCGGGAAATATCCGCTGACCAGGGGGTCGGAACCGGCTCAGGGGTGAATCCAACCCGGCACCAATGTGTGGAGGCACTCAGCGACGAGGACTTTTTCAAACCATGTTCGGGCAGTCGCTGATGCAGGTCAATGCAGCGCCGGCAGACGGCTATAAAAAAACCTATACAGGAAGGCAGCTGCCTTTGTTATAGGGCCACAGGCTGTCATAATAGTGGCCATGAAATGCAACGTGGAACGACTGATCGAGGCGCTGGTCGGCGCTGCGGTGATGACCGACCGCAAGAACAGCAATGAGCCTGCCGAACAGAAACGCAAAATTTATGTTGTCACCGTTTCCCGCAACTATGGGGCGCTGGGTAAGGCCGTTGCTCAGCTTCTCGCCGACCGCCTGGGGGTACGCTGCTGTGACCGCGAAATTCTTCAGGGCGTTGCACGCCGCGCCAATGTTGATGTCGATCTGGTCAAAACACTGGATGAACATGTTAAACGGATTAAGGGCAACTGGTGGCATGGCCTGATCAGCGGCAAAAGTTTTTCCCGTGAACAGTACTTTCATCACCTGATCAAGGTTGTACTGAGTGTCTCCCGGAAAGGCGGGGTCATCGTTGGCCGCGGCGCCCATCTGATCCTGGGACCGGAGAGGGCTTTCCGTGTCCGGATTGTCGGTACCTTGCCTCGTTGCGCAGAGCGTATCGCCGCAAGGGAAAATCTGGGCATCGCAGACGCCCGCCAGCGTGCGCTGGAAGTTGACAGGGAACGTTCCGAGTACATCCGTGAACTCTACGATGTCAACATCGAGGATGCCGGTTTTTACGATCTGCTCCTGAATTCGGATCGATTTGACGTGGAAACCATGGTAGACAGTATCCTCTTTGCTATGCAGGGCGCCGGTTATGTGATTCCGGAGGCGGCGCTGAAAGTACCGTGCCCATGAATCCGGGATGGGTTCGGATATTGATTTCCACTACAATAATCAGGGGCGGTGTGGACGCTTAGTTGGATAGGGAGAACAGATCAATGGCAGTTTTGTCACGGCAACAGAAGATTCCTGGTATTGTAGCGATCGTATGCGCTGGACTGGCTTTATCTTCACCGGCGAGCCTGGCAGAGTTCGACCGCGGTCAGGCACTGTATGAGAATCACTGCATGGAGTGCCATGAAAGCTGGGCCCATACGCGCGATGGGCGGCATGTAAATTCGCTCGATGTACTCCGCAAACGGGTGAATGCATGGAGTATTCACACCGGATTGGGCTGGGGTGACGAGGAAGTTGATGATATCACCGACTATCTGAATCGGCGGTTTTACCAGTTGACGAAGTAAGCAATGTCAGCGTTGGCTCGATAGTATAGTGCTGATCTCCCGGTGATTATACAGCCTCTCGATGAGCAACAGCACGAGCAGGTGCGGCGTGCAACAGTGAACTGTCTTCAGCAGGCTGGACAGCTGTTCCAGTTTTCACCGCAATCTGTTGCTGTGACATTCGATCTGACCGGCAGTGCCGCCGGTATGTACCGGGTTCGCGGCGCAGAGCGTGTTATTCGCTACAACCCGTATATTTTTGCCAAGTTTTTTGCCAACAACCTGGCTGTAACCGTGCCACACGAAGTGGCGCATTACGTGACGGACCGCTTGTACGGATTGCGCAACATTCGACCCCATGGTGCGGAATGGAAGACGGTAATGCACTCATTGGGCGCCGATCCGAGCGTGACCGCCCGTTACGACCTGAGCGGTGTGCCGGTGCGGCGCCAACGGCGTTACAGTTATCGCTGTGAGTGCAGCACGCATCAGCTCAGTAGCTGCCGGCATAACAAAATCCAGCGCGGACAGTCGAGTTATCTTTGTCGGCGGTGTGGTTCGGCGATTTATCGAACCAGCGGCGAATGAACTGGCATGTCTACATCATTCTGTGCAGCGATAACACGCTGTACACCGGGATAAGCAATGACGTCGATCGACGTGTGTTGCAACATGCCAGTCAGCGTGGAGCCAAGTACTTTCGCGCCCGTCGGCCGAAACGGCTGGTCTATCTTGAAAGTGGCCACAGTCGCAGTACCGCGAGTCGACGCGAGGCAGCCATTAAAAAGCTGCAGCGCCCCGATAAGGAGCGGCTCATCGACTCGGAATGCAATGAAATTATTTTCAGTCCCGATTAGGAGGGCGTGAGCATGCGTATGTCAGCTGGTTTAAGTTCGACAGTCTGTACTGGAATCCTGTTATCATCAGCGGCGTTTGCCGGCAGTGCTGTAGTGGATGCCCGCCTGATGACGCTGGAGCTCGCCAGTACCATTGCTCGTGCGGCGGTAGCATCCTGCGCCGACGCAGGTTATCAGGTCAGTGCCGTGGTTGTGGACCGCAGTGGTGCGCCGCAAGTGGTCATGCGCGATGTCTTCGCCAGCCGCTTTACTATCGAGATTGCAGAACGCAAGGCCAATGCAGTCGTTCTGTCCGGCGTCAGCTCGTCGGAGTTCCGCGTCAATCGTGTCGACATAGTCGCGGAAATGAACGAGGTCAATGGCATCCTGGTACTGGACGGCGCGGTTCCGATCCGGGCGGGCGGTGCGTTGCTCGGGGCTGTCGGTGTGAGCGGTGCGCCAGGTGGTGACAAGGACGAGGCCTGTGCCAAAGCCGGTGTCGAAAAAGTCCAGGAGCAGTTGGATTTTCTTGATTAGTATTTTCCCACAGCGCTTTTGCGCGGGCGCTTTCAGTATAAATATCTATTGTTAGGAGAGGCTAGATGAGCGGTTCCAGGAAGTATGTGTTCGCATTCGAAGCGGGCGACGGCAAGGACAAAATGCTGCTGGGTGGCAAGGGTGCCAACCTTTGCGAGATGACCCAGATCGGTCTCAATGTCCCTCCCGGTTTTGTTATTTCGACGCAGGCCTGCCTGTCTTACCTCGATAGTGCCGCGCACGATCTGCCGGTGGGATTGATGGATGAAGTACGCGAGGATATGAGGGCGCTGGAAGAAAAAACCGGCAAAACGTTTGGCGGCAGCAAGAATCCTTTGCTGGTATCCGTGCGTTCCGGTTCGGCCATGTCCATGCCGGGCATGATGGATACCATCCTCAATCTTGGGCTGAACATCGATACCCTGAAGGCACTCATCGCACAGACCAACAACGAGCGTTTCGGCTGGGATGCCTATCGCCGCTTCATACAGTTGTTCGGCAAGGTGGCGCTGGGCGTGCCGGATGAGGCATTCGATGCCGAATTCGAAGCCGTCAAGGAGAAGGCCGGAGTCAAGGAAGACATGGCGCTGAGCGCCCGCGATCTGCATGAAATTTCCGACCGCTTCCTGGATGTGGTGGAGCAGGTCACCGGCAAATCTTTCCCCGACGATCCGTTGGAACAGCTGGAAATCGCCATCAAGGCGGTGTTCAATTCCTGGATGGGCAAACGCGCGGTGGACTACCGGCGTGAGTTCAATATTACTCCGGAGATGGCCAACGGCACCGCGGTCAACGTGGTAACCATGGTGTTTGGCAACCTGGGCGATGATTGTGCAACCGGTGTGGGCTTTACCCGTTACCCCGATACCGGGGTCAACAATCTGTTCGGTGAATACCTGGTCAATGCACAGGGCGAGGATGTTGTCGCCGGTATTCGCACACCCAGGCCGATCGATGAACTGCAGACAGAAATGCCGGATATGTACGGCGAGTTGCAGGAATTACGCGACCGGCTGGAGTCGCACTATAAGGAAGTGCAGGATTTCGAATTCACCATTGAAAACGGGCGTTTCTATTGCCTGCAAACACGCAACGGCAAGATGAATGCTGCTGCGCTGGTACGCAGCTCGGTGGATATGGTGCGCGATGGACTGATCAACAAGGATCAGGCCTTGTTGCGTATCCCACCCGAGATGCTGGAGCAACTGCTTTTTCCACGTCTTGATCCGGCTTCCAGATCAACGCCGGTGGCGCGTGGTTTGCCGGCCTCACCCGGTGCCGCGGTTGGCCACGCGGTATTCGACGCTGATCGTGCGGAACAACAGGGCCGTGGTGGGCATCGCGTCATCCTGGTGCGCGAAGAGACCAAACCCGAGGATATCCATGGTTTCTTTGCGTCACAGGGTATTCTTACCGCGCGTGGTGGCAAGACATCCCACGCGGCAGTGGTTGCCCGCGGCATGGGTAAACCCTGTGTGGCGGGTGCCGAGGGTATCCATGTCGATGTTCAAATGCGCAAGGCATTCATAGGTGAGCACTCCATCAGCGAGGGCGACCTGATTACCATCGATGGCACGACGGGCGATGTCTACCTCGGTGAAGTGGCAATGATAGAAGCCGACTTCAGTTCGGAACTGGAGACTCTGCTGCAGTGGGCCGACGAGACCGCCAGGCTCAAGGTGTTCGCGAATGCCGATACACCGCACGATGCCGAACGTGCGCTCAAGTATGGCGCTATGGGTATCGGTCTGTGCCGTACCGAACGCATGTTCAACTCAAAAGACCGCTTACCGGTGGTTATCGAAATGATCGTGGCCGAGACAATCGAGGACCGGCAAGTGGCGCTGGACAAGCTGTTGCCGATTCAGCGCGAAGATTTCAAGGGGATATTTAAAGTCATGGCACCACGGCCGGTGACTATCCGCCTGCTCGATCCGCCTATTCACGAGTTCCTGCCCAGCGAACAACAGTTGGTGGCTGAACTCGAACAGTTGAGCCACCTCAAGGACACCGTTCTGGGCATGAACGTCCTGTCCGAGGCGGTGGCAGTGATGTATCGGGAGGAGGGTCAGCAACCGGATGTTCAGTGTCTGACCGATCCGCGCCTGGTGGACGAAGCCATCGACAGAAAGGAAGCCATGTTGAAAAAAGTGCGCATCCTGTACGAGGTCAACCCGATGCTGGGGCACCGCGGTGTGCGTCTCGGTATCTCCTTTCCGGAGATCTACTCCATGCAGATCAGTGCGGTGCTGGAAGCGGCTGCCGAGTGCGCCAAGGAAGGCTTTGATGTCCATCCTGAAATCATGGTGCCACAGGTCTGTACAGCCCAGGAACTGAAGCGGGTCAAGAGTTACGCTGACGCAGTGCACACGGTGGTGGAGGACAAGTACGGCATAAATGTTGATTACAAATTCGGTTCTATGATGGAAGTGGTGCGTTCCTGTATGCGTGCGGGCAATCTTGCCGAGCAGGCGGAGTTCTTTTCCTTCGGTACAAATGACTTGACACAGGCCGCGTTCTCCTTTTCCCGTGAAGATGCCGAGAACAAGTTCTTACCGATGTACAACGAAAGAGGCATTCTGCAGGACAATCCCTTCGAGGTGCTGGATGTCAAGGGTGTTGGTAAACTGATGGAACTGGCAATCGGCTGGGGCCGGGATACCCGCCCGGATATGAAAGTGGGTATCTGTGGCGAGCACGGCGGGCATCCGGCATCAATTCGCTTCTGCCACAGTATCGGTCTGAGTTACGTCTCCTGTTCCGGTCCGCGGGTTCCTATTGCGCGCCTGGCGGCGGCTCATGCCGTGCTGGCCGAAGATGCCGGGGCAGGTAGACAGTCCCTGTAGCCTGTCTCGGACTTCAGCTGACGTGTGTGGCCAAAGGTCTTGAGGAACGGCCGGCTCACGGCGGCGGACGCCAGGGAACAGCTATTGCGCAGTGGGTTACGTATGAAAACACACCGTCGGAACGTGTTGGCGCTGTTTTGCCGCAACGGTTGCAGTGGCTAAAGCGTTCCGACGGCAGCTGGCAGAAACGGTGCATCAACGCACAGGCAATTTTTGCAGGCTGTCAATAAGAATAAAATAGAATGTTTGTATGAGTGGATTAGTCTATCGTACAGCGCCTGTTGCGACATCCCGTCTGCCGACCGGTATACCTTTTATCATCGCTAATGAAGGCGCCGAACGTTTCAGTTTCTATGGTATGCGCGCCATTCTGGTGGTGTTCATGACGCAGTATCTGCTGGGCCCCGACGGGGCGTCGGATACAATGGGACAGGCGGAAGCGAAAGGCTGGTTTCATCTGTTTGTCTCGGCGGTGTATTTTACCCCGTTGCTGGGTGCCGTGCTCTCCGACGGAATCCTGGGCAAGTATCGCACCATCATTTTGCTCTCCCTGGTTTACTGCCTGGGTCATTTAACCCTGGCAATCGACCATTCCCGTATGGGTCTGGCAATAGGTCTCGGCTTGATCGCACTGGGGGCGGGCGGTATCAAGCCGTGTGTTTCAGCACATGTCGGCGACCAGTTTGGCAGGAGCAATGGATACCTTCTGTCGCGCGTATTCAGCTGGTTTTATTTCTCTATCAATCTGGGGGCGTTTGCGTCGATGCTGGCGACACCCTGGTTGATGGAAAAGTATGGAGCGTCTGTGGCGTTCGCCGTACCGGGTGTGTTGATGTTGATCGCAACGCTGGTGTTCTGGTCGGGACGTTACCGCTTCGTGCATATTGCGCCCGCAGGCATGGGCTTTGTCCGGGAGGCGTTGAGTGGCGAGGGTCTGCGTACTCTCGGGCGCCTGTCAGTGATCTATGTGTTTGTCGCCGTGTTCTGGGCCCTGTTCGATCAGACCGGATCGGCCTGGGTACTGCAGGCGCAGAACATGGATCGACACCTCTTTGGTGTGGAGGTGTTACCTGCGCAGATTCAGGCGGCCAATCCGCTATTGGTGATGGTATTGATCCCGCTGTTTTCCTATGCGGTCTATCCTGCTATTGACCGGATCTGGCGGTTGACGGAGCTGCGAAAAATAGGTGTCGGGATGTTTATAACGGTGCTGGCTTTTGTCATCCCGACCTGGATTCAGGGGCAGATCGACCAGGGCGGCACCCCATCCATAGCGTGGCAATTGCTTGCTTATATGGTGCTGACTTCAGCGGAGGTGATGGTCGCCATCACCTGTCTGCAATTTTCCTACACCCAGGCGCCCAGAACCATGAAGTCCTTTGTGATGGCTTTTTTTATGATGTCGATCGCGGCCGGGAACCTGTTTACCAGTGCGGTGAATTTTTTCATCCAGCAGGAGGACGGCAGCAGTAAGCTGGCCGGTGCCGAGTACTATGAATTTTTTACACTGCTAATGCTGGTAACGGCGGTCTTGTTTATGCTGGTGGCACGGTTTTATAAGGGGGATACCTACCTGCAGGAAGAACTGTCGGAGGCGATGCCGGGCAGAGACTGACCGCTATCAATTTTCTGAATTTAGCGATCAGTCGTGATGATGCCCGCCAGGACCGTGCACGTGTCCGTGTTCGATTTCTTCCTGCGAGGCTTCGCGAACCTCGACAATTTCAACAGCGAAATTCAGATGGACGCCGGCCAGCGGATGGTTACCGTCAACGGTGACGGTATCATCCTCGACACTGGCAACGCTGACAACAATCGTTTCACCGTTTGGACCCTGCGCATGAAACTGCATGCCCGGTTCTATTTCAGCGTCCTCGGGGAACATTTCTTTCGGTACGCGCTGGGTTTTGGAATCATCGCGTTCACCATAGCCTTCCTGAGGCGATACGGAGACATTCATCTCGTCGCCGACCTTTTTGCCATGCAGTGCATTTTCCAGGCCGGGAATAATGTTACTGGCGCCGTGCAGATAGGCAAAGCTGCTATCGGTGGATTGATCAATGACGTTACCGTCGTTATCGGTCAGGGTGTAATTGAGGATGACGACCTTCTGGGATTCTACTTGCATGAGGCTTCCTTGAACCGCGTATGATGGGTTTCTATTTATGGTAAAGGCCGGGCACGATACAGCAAAACGGCTGTCAATGGAAATGGGTCTGCCTGGTACAGCTATTCCAGCTTTGTCGTAAATACTGCATAATCAAACGATTTTCGACCATCTGGAGTATCGACAGTGAAGTTCAGCATCGAACAATTCCGGGCCTGGGAAAACAAGAAAGTGACATTGCTCGGTATGTCCGGGGTCGGCAAGACTTATCTCTCGACATTGCTGTGTGGCCATAACTGGTTTCATTATTCGGGTGATTACCGAATCGGTACCCGCTATCTGGATGAACCGATTCTGGATATTATCAAGCAGCAGGCCATGCAGGTGCCTTTTTTACATGACCTGCTGAGACGCGACTGGATCTATATCCGCAATAACATCAAAGTCGATGACCTGGGATCGGTGTTGAGTTTTGTCGGCAAGCTGGGTGATCCGGAGCGGGGTGGTGTCGCACTGGAAGATTTCGTACACCGCCAGGCGCAGTACCGGGAAGCCGAGATTGCCGCAATGCACGATGTACCGGAGTTTATCCGCAAGTCACAGGAGATTTACGGTTACCGGCATTTTGTCAATGACGTGGGCGGCAGTCTTTGCGAGCTGGATGAGCCGTCAGTGATCGATCTGCTGGTGACGCACACGCTGATTCTTTATATCCAGGTCACCGATAAGGAAGAGGAACAGAAGCTGATCGAAAGGGCGCAGAGTGATCCAAAGCCCTTGTACTATCGTCCGGATTTTCTCAAGCAACAACTCGAGATTTACCTGGAGGAAAACGCCTTAAGCTATGCGGCGGAAATGGATCCGGACGAATTCACGCGCTGGATATTTCCGCGATTGTTTCATTCACGCATTCCGCGTTACGAAGCGATTGCGGAACCGCATGGCTATACCGTGACATCGCGGGAAGTCTCCGAAGTTCGCGATGAAGCGGGTTTTCTCCAACTGCTTGAAACCGTGATATCCCGCACCGCTTAGTCTGGAGTATCTGAATGCCGCTGGTCGCCCATAACAAATTACCGACATTCGAACGCCTGCGTGCTGAAGGCACCAGCGTACTACCGCCGGGTCGTGCATCACACCAGGATATTCGTGAGCTGCACGTTGGTTTGCTGAATATGATGCCGGATGCTGCCCTGGCGGCGACCGAACGACAGTTTTTCCGCCTGGTCGGCGAGAGTAACCCGATCGCGCAGTTTTATATGCACCCATTTACCTTGCCCGAGCTGGAACGCGGGCCCGGGGCGCAGGCGCATATCGATGAATATTACGAACCGTTCGACAGGATTCGCGAGGAGGGGCTGGATGCCCTGATTGTCACCGGTGCGAATGTCGTCGGATCCGAACTGGCCGGCCAGCCGTTCTGGGAACCGCTGATCGCTGTGATCGACTGGGCGATGGACAATGTGACATCGACCTTGTGTTCCTGTCTGGCTACCCACGCTATGTTGCAGTTCCGCCATGGTAAAAAGCGTGTCCCCCAGCCGCACAAGATCTGGGGTGTCTTTCCTCACCACGTGCTCGACAAGTCACATCCACTTGTCAATGACGTGAATACGCGTTTCGATGTGCCGCATTCGCGCTGGAATGCAGTAACCCGCCAACAGTTCGAAGCAGCCGGTTTGCATGTGCTGGTGGATAACGAAGATATCGGTGTGCATTTGGCAACCAGTGCTGACGGCTTGCGCGTGATATTTTTTCAGGGTCACCCCGAGTACGATACCATTTCCCTGTTAAAGGAATACAAACGTGAAGTCATGCTGTATGCAAACGGAAAGCGGGATGACTATCCTCCGTTTCCCGCCAACTATTTCCATACCCGCGAAAAAGCCCTGTTCAATGAATACCGTGGACGAATTAAAACAGCGCTGGCTGACGGGTCTAAGTTGCCGGAATTTCCGGAACGTCTGATCGAAGCGCGACTCGATAACACCTGGCATGATACGGCCGAGGCCGTGGTTGGTAACTGGATGGGGCTGGTGTACCAGATTACCCACCGGGATCGCCGCCTCCCATTTATGCAGGGCATTAATCCGGACGATCCATTGGGCTTGTACGGAGACCCCTAGGGCACGCCATGCGCGAAATCATCCAGCTGGAGACAACTGCGCGTGAGACACTGGTCGATATCACTGATCAGGTGCGGGCAGTGGTGGGACACAGTGGTATCCATGACGGTCTGGTATCCGTCTACGCCCAGGGCGCGACCGCGGCCATCATGATCCAGGAAAACTGGGATGAAAGCGTGCAGACCGATGTGGTGAATTTCCTTGCCAGGCTGATACCCAAAGGCGTCTGGTTGCACGATGCTCAGGATGGCAATGGCGATGCCCATCTCAAGTCGGGACTGGTCGGGCCGTCGGAAACCATTCCGCTAATCGACGGCCAACTGGGTCTTTCGACCTGGCAGAACATTTTTTTTTGCGAGTTTGACGGGCCACGTGCCGAAAGACACATTGTTGTTACCGTGATTTCAGGTGCTTAGCGATGCGTCTAGGCGACGGCTGCTATTTCCGGGAATGATTTGGTGTCCCGGGCGAATTCGTCAGATCCTTAATTCTGGGTTCCCGCCAGGTTAGTGGTTTATACTGTTGATAGTTCGGCCGAGTGTAGCGGTGCCGCAGGCACTCGACGGCCGGGGTGGGGAACTGTGCGCGCTATTTGCAGGAAAAAGTATTTACCCATGAACCTGTCAGTGCCAACACTGTCACTGGTATTGCTGCTGTGGCTGCTATCCGGGTGCGCGACGCAAGCGGTGCGCGATAACAATGCTTCAAACGCCGAAGCGGGCGGCGGTAACACGGGCGATGTGGCTGAAGGCGTTGCCGGGCCGACACCAGCCACATCGAACAGCCCCAATAAACCGCCAAACCAGCTGCAACACGACAAGCCGGCTGTTACTGAACCGGCACAGGAGGGCGGCAGCGCTTTCGCAAGCGCAGTGGACAACGCCGCAGCGACTTCGGCGACAAAGTCCGAGGCAATGGCGCGCGAACACCGCGTCGCGCTGATCATCGGCAATGGACAATACAGTTTCTCGCCGCTTCTGAATCCCGTCAACGATGCCCGCGCGATAAGCGAGGCCCTGCAGTCCATGGGCTTTCAGGTCACTCTGCTCGAAAATGCCACAATCAGGCAGATGTCCGATGCAGCGCGGGAATTCGGTGACACGCTGCAGAGGGGTGGCGTCGGGCTCTTTTTCTACGCTGGCCACGGGATGCAGATCAAGGGACGCAATTATCTGATTCCCATCGGCGCCGATATCCAGCGCGAGGACGAGGTCTCATTCAATGCGTTCGACGCCGGGCGGCTACTGGAAAAGATGGAGGTGGCGCGCAGCCACGTCAACATTATCATCCTCGATGCCTGCCGCAACAATCCGTTTTCACGCAGCTTCCGCTCGTCCAGCCAAGGCCTGGCGCAAATGGATGCTCCGGTCGGTTCATACCTGTCGTTTGCCACTGCGCCGGCCAAGGTCGCCAGCGACGGCAAGGATGGCAACGGGCTTTTCACCCAGCATTTGCTCAAAGCGATGCGCACGCCCGGGCTCAAGATCGAGGAAGTGTTCAAGCGTGTACGTGTCAACGTGATGGTCGATTCCGACGGGCAACAAATTCCCTGGGACAATTCGTCGCTGACAGGCGATTTTTATTTCATTCCGTCCGACGCCGCCAGGATTGAAAAACCCACGAAGATAGCCAAACCCGCGAAGATAGCGAAACCCGCGAAGATAGCCAAACCAGCGCTGCCTGCCGGCACGGTAGTCGAATCCCCGGTAGAAATCTCCGGCAAGCAACCGGATGCGGAACCGGCAGCCGATTCCCCCGCCGCCAACAGGCTGGCAATGGCAGCGCCGGTCAGCCACCTGCCTGGCTCGGCCCCCGCAGAAGCGCAGGCGGCTAGTCGCCACACTGACATCATGCACCTTGACCGAGCGTCATTACCGCTGTCTTTCGGCCGGCAGTGGGTCCTGGACCGACGCCCCAACCCGGTGACGAAAGAAACCCAGTGCATACTGGTATCGGAGGCCGTGAATATCCCTGACGGTTACGACAGGAGCAATGTGCAGGTGCTGCTCACACTCGATTCGATCTACGTTACCGCCGATTCCAACATCGACCTCAGTTATCCTCAGACCGGCATCCGAATCGGTGCGGGCACCTTACGCCCCTTCGACAGACTCGCCGGTGAAACCGCAGCGATGGTGGCCGGTGATGATGTGTCGGCTCTGTATGCCCGCATGACGAGCAGCCCGGACATGGTGGTCAGACTCGGGTTCTGGCCGACCTGGCCAATCACCGAAACGCGCGAAGCAAGCTATTCCCTGGAAGACTTCCGGACAGCCGTCATGGCGCTGCGTGCTTGCACCCGAATGTAGCGCATACCATAATCAACAAGTCGAAGCCGGATGCGATAGAACCATGTCTTTGAGACTTAAATTCAATCTGATTCTTGGCTTTGCCTCCTTGCTGGGCATCCTGGTCTCGGGATTTTTAGCGCACCATTTTCTGCAGCAGAATGCCCGTGAAGAAGTCCTCGACAGCGCACGTATCATGCTGGAAAGTGCCCGCGCTGTGCGCGGCTACACAGTAGCTGAAGTTCGCCCGCTGCTGGAGCTTCAGCAGAAACGCCAGTTCCTGCCGCAAACCGTCCCAGCCTATTCGGCACGCATTTACATCAACAAGCTTCAGAAACAGTATCCCAATTATAGTTACAAGGAAGCCACACTGAACCCCACCAATCCGGTTGACCGGGCGGCAGGGTGGGAAGTGGATGTTGTCGACTGGTTCCGTAACAGACCGGATGTCGAGGAACTGGTCGGGGAACGCGACACGCCGATCGGCCGCTTTATGTACCTCAGCCACCCCATTCAGATTACCAACGAGGCCTGCCTGGTGTGTCACAGCACGCCGGCCAATGCCCCGCCGACCATGATCGACAAGTATGGCAGTGCCAATGGCTTTGGCTGGAAACTGAACGAGGTGGTCGGCGCACAAATCGTTTCCGTGCCCATGTCGCTGCATTTGCAGCGCGCCGAGGCGATGTCCCGGACATTTATGGCATCGATGATTGCAGCGTTTATGTTGATCGGGCTGCTGTTGAATGTACTGCTGCACCTGGTTGTCATCAAGCCGGTAAAAAATATAGCGGACAACGCCAATCGGGTAAGCAAGGGCGCGCTGGATGTTGCTGAACTGGAGGTCAAGGGCAAGGATGAAATCTCGTCACTGGCGCAATCCTTCAATCGCATGCGCCACAGTCTTGCCAATGCGAACAAGAGGCGCGACGAATCAGGCACCTGATCGGCGCTATATACTGTCCACCCCCAGCCACCGCCCAGTTTACAACCAGACCCCGCCTCGGGTTTTCATGATTCCTTACGCACACTTCCTCATTCGACTACAAACCGAACCTCCGTTTCAGTCGCGCGTTCTTTGGAGTCGGCTATACGGAGAAACAATCGATGCTTTCCGGGAGGAATCTCGGCATTCTCAATCTTCAGACCTGACTTTGCGACGCGCACGTTCTTCAGAATTCGCTCGGTGAGATCAATCCGGAGGAATCCGTAATACGCCCGGAACGTCCCGGGGTCGATATCCGCGTCGGGTGTGCTGGAAAACTGAAGCTCGATGCGAATGGGGTTGTGCAGAGGCGCCCCGGAAATCACGGGTTGCAGAACGTGGATCTTCGGAGCCCCCGGTGCGGGCAGCGAGCGCGTGCGTGGCGGCTCTTTGATCCGTGCTTGGCTTTCTGCGAGAACCTCTTCCTGGGTGACAAGAGCGAGGGGACCGGCCAGCGTCAGCGTTGTTGTAGACAAGCTCGCAACTGTCAATGCGAGCGCGGAGCCCGCAATCGCAGCAATACGCGCTACGACTATTCGACCATGCCGACCACAACCGCCGGTTAAGAACCCACGTCCGAGGTGGGCGCGAAGCCTGCACCATAACTTGCCCATAGTCCCCCCATGTAATAGGCATTATCTGCTATGATCAAGCGAGGGGCAACTGACAGGTTGCCGAGGCAGGATCGCCCGACGCGCGAAAAGAGGCAGGATCAATTGTCCAATCCGTCAATCGTGAGAAAAGGAGCGATGCCATGCTAAACCGGAACAACATCTCCTTTCATATCAGGGGAGTCTCCAGCCTTGGGATCACCCTGCTGTTTTTGGGTGCGCTCTTTCTGGCCGGCTACCCCAGCGATGGCGGCGGAGCAGGCGCGAACAATAACCAGGAGCCCGCCAGCGCCGAGTTAAACCTGTTTGACTCAATTACTTTTGATATTCAACTTTCCAGTTCTCTGGCGGCAAAGCTGCCAGCTGTCACCGTCAAGTTGATCGCTCCATTTACCGTCAACAATATCCCGGAGCGGATCGACAAGTGGCTCAACGCAGTGCGTAAATATGGCGGAAAAGTTGAGTTGAAACCGGACCCGGACTATCCGGCCAGCCGCAATTTCGGGCTGATCCTTGACCTGCTCGATAAAGTGTACGATCTGGCCAAAGATATGCTGATCTACAGTAATGCCGAGAATTATAATGTGGCTGTACTCTACAAACCGGCCTCCGGAGAAGTGACCAGGTTTGTCTTCACTTTGAAAGAGGACATGAAGTAGTAAGGCTGGTGCGAGGGCTCCACTCAACTCTTGATGATGCCGCTGTAATCCATGCAACGGCTCTAAGCGCTGGCGCCGCTCCCGTGTTTCTGTATTCAAACTGCAACTCCACCTCCGTTGGCGGAAAGGCCACTGAAGGTGTAAAAGTCATCACAAAACTCTGGCTTACTTCAGGCCCAATCGCCAGGGGGATATTGGGCGTCCCGGTGAGGTGAAGCAGTGTCAGTTGGCCGAATAACCGTGGACTTTAGGGAAACGGGCTATTATTCTTTTATGCTCCGCACCGTTTCGCTGGCAGCCATGGTGATGCGTAACGTTCCGAACGACAATGATGTTTCCGCTCAACACTGACCGTCAACCACGAAGCCGCGGAAGAAATTCACTGATCTTGCCGGCGCTGGTGTGGCTGAGCGCCGTTCTGTCCGCTCACGCTGCACAACTGCCCCTGCATACTCAACGGTTAACGGTCGGCAACGAGGTCTGGAATCTGCAGGTGCCGTCAGGTATGCACCTGGAATTACTGACCACCGACCTGGATACGCCGCGGCTGCTGACCTTTCTGCCCAATAGCGACCTGCTGATTGGTTCGAAATCCGGCAATGTCTACCGGCTGGCACCGCCGTATCGCGAGCCGCAGGTACTGGTCAATCTGCCGAACTACCCGCATAGCCTGGCCTATCGAGACGGAGAACTGTTGATCGCCCGGACGGACGGACTATACCGTGCAGCGTATCGCCCGGGTCAACGGCGCATCGACCGCAATGAGCTGGAACTGCTCGCGCCACTGCCCGCCGGTGGCGGTCATTCCAGCCGCAGCGTGATCGTGGGCCCGGATCAGCGTGTGTATGTTTCCCTTGGTATCAGCGGAAACTGCAGTAACGAGTATCTTGATGAAAGCTATCCCATCGAGGACAGGCGAGGTGGCGTGCTGGTGCTCGACGAATCCGGCCCCCGGGTCCGCTTCAACTCTTTTGCCAGCGGCCTGCGCAACCCGGTGGGATTCGACTGGCATCCGGAAAGTGGCGACCTGTACGCCAGCAACAACGGCCCGGATCACCTGGGCTTCGATCAGCCACCTGAATACTTTTCCCGCCTGACGCCCGGTTCCTTCCACGGTATGCCGTGGTACCAGTTCGATGGCCGGCGGATCCGCCGCGACAACTGTATCGAGGTACAACCGCCACTGCGTGCTTCGGACGTAACGATTCCGGCAGCCACCTTTCCGGCTCGCAACGCACCCATGGGTGTAGGTTTTGTACCCAGGGGGGCGCTCGATCCGCGCTTCGAACACAACGCCATCGTTGCCTTCAGGGGATCCTGGGGAACCCGGCCAGACGGCGGCGTCCGTGGTGAACCGGCCAGCCGGCGCCCGCCACGGCTCATGATGGTACGCTTCGAGGACGGAAAAGCAGCGGAGGTGATGGATGTTATCCAGGGCTTTCAGCGCTCGGACGGCACGCGACTGGCACAACCGGTTGGTGTCGCGATCGGTCCCGATGGTGCGCTGTATTTTACCAGTGATTCGAAAACCGAAGGGCTTTTCCGGCTTTCACCCAGGTAAGGGAAAATCGGTTTGCCCCTTCTGTGAGCGTGTCGGGATGCGGTACATGGTTATAATGAGCGGGTATCCAGCCCGGAGCATGGATACGCCGGGTTTAATAGCCCGCTGCGGTACAGGCATGCTGGCACTGCGCCTTAGCCTTCGAATCGGCACGGGTTATCGTTATTTTAAACGTTGGTACATTTAATGAATCGATCAATGAAATCGGCCCTGCTCTCAGCTTTTGTATTTCCTGGCATCGGGCATTTTTACTTAAAGAGGTATATTACAGGCGCCGTATTGGCGGGCGCTGCTTTTATAGCGCTTTATTTTATGATTACTAGAGCGCTAGAGCGGGCTCAGCAAATCGTCGATAAAATTCAGCGTGGTGAAATTCAACCGGATATTGCGGTAATTACGGAATTAATCGCAAAGCAACCAATAGGCACTGAAGCTCGACTGACAACTATCGCTACGGCCGTTTTGATCATTGCCTGGCTGGTTGGTGTTGTCGACGCTTATCGAATTGGTCGTTTACAAGACGGCCGCGCGGTAGCAGATGGCTAACAGGTCATCGGCAGGCCCTCGCTTTTACGCGGTACGATTCGTTTAACAAACACACCTGGTTCGCCGCTTCGCGGCGGGGACGCCGCAAGATGTTGGAATACGAGAAAATAATTGGATCGGTACAGTCTTGGGTGGAATCGCTGGTGGTGGGTTTGAATCTCTGCCCGTTCGCCAAACGTGAATTGGTGAAGAACCGGGTACGTTTTTGTGTGACAGAAGCGGTAACTGAAGAACAGCTGTTAGTTGATCTACAAGCCGAGTTGGAATTGCTTAATAGTGACAAAACAGTTGAAACCACTTTACTCATTCTCCCCAGGGTGCTGCAGGAATTTTACGATTACAACCAGTTTCTGGGCTATGCTGATAGCTTGCTGGCACAGATGGGGCTGAACGGTGTTTATCAGATAGCCAGTTTTCATCCGGATTATCAGTTTGGCGGTACCGAACCGGATGACGCAGAGAATTACACGAACCGGTCTCCCTATCCCATGTTGCACCTGATTCGGGAGGCGAGCCTGGAACGGAGTATCGCCAATTACCCGGATTCTGATCAGATTCCCGAGCGTAATATTGCGTTACTGAATAGCCTGGGACGGGATAAGATGCAGGCTTTATTGGAAGCCTGTTTCAATGACGCTGAAAAACAGGAAATATGACAGTCCTGCACTGTTTGCTGTGGCTATTCCGCTGCGCGCCATAGTCGCAAGTGAAAGCAGCCGTTATAGCGCGAAACAAAAAGGAAATCAGGATGACATCGGTAATTTACGCCTCACTCTCCGCTTTTCTTATTGTCTGGCTGTCTTTAAACGTCATCAGGAAACGAAGAAAATATCAGGTAAGTATTGGGGATGGAGGAAATGAAGACTTAATGAGTTCCATGGCAGCACAATCAAATGCAATTGAATACATCCCTATAGCTCTTGTTTGCTTTGGAATTCAACAATGCAAATAGTTTAATTATTCATTTATCAGGCTTGGCATTAATTAGCGGGCGGATAATACATGCAAAAGGTATTTTATCTTCAAATCTAAAAACTCGAGTGTTGGGGATGCAAATCACAATATATACAATAATCGGTTTGGCGGTTATTAACTTTGTCTACCTCCCGTATGCAGAACTGTTTAAACTTTGACAAAGCAGATTCACTCGGGCGGTCAAAAGCGTCGCCTGGCTCCGTTTTCACTGCCAGTGGATATGGCCCTCTCTGTTTACATTGATGACCATACTCGGGGAGAATGACGGAATAGATAACGTGTCGCAATGCAAGACCTGACCCCTGCATGTTGCGTACATGCCTACAGCGTCTTGAATCCTCCATTTTTGAAGCGTTCGTCTACCAGGACGCCGTCCAGTGGTTCGCTGACGTTAGTACCCCTGCACGAAGTCGCAACCCATACCACGGAGTGTATCGTAGGTTGCCCGGTCTTCCGCACCCTCCGCGACCACCTGCAAGCCCAGGTTGCGCGCCATATTGATGGTTGAACGAACAATCACCAGGTCCTGTTGATCGGTCAGCATGCCCGTCACGAAAGACCGGTCGATTTTGATGGCCTGCACGGGCAATCGTTTCAGATAGCTCAAAGAGGAGTAACCGGTGACGAAATCATCGATCGACAGTGTGACACCAAGCGAGGCGATTTTGTGCAGCGAGGCCTGGGTTCGCTCCGGATCACTGATCAGGGATGATTCCGTGATTTCAAGCTCTATGCAGCTGGCCTCGACCCTATGCTTGTCGATTAATTCCTTCAGAGTATCCGGGAAGGCCCGGTCGAGCAGATTCCGTGTGGAAATATTGATGGCAACGCATAAGTCAAAGCCAGCATCCTGCCAGCGGCGTAACTGGGCCAGTGTGGTACCAATCACCCAGTTTGTCAGCGCATGAATCATCTCACTCATTTCCCCATCAAAGTTCAGGTGTCGTCCGCGCTGAGCGATTCAACATCCGCCTGATGTTGCACCGATGCGTTGGTACGTAGCCATTGCCACGCCGCCTCTTCGCTCATGTTTTCGATTTCTTCCTCAGATAACTGGCCTCTCGATCGCAGTACTGCCGCAAGCCTGTCACTTGCCATGAATAAACCTCCTGCTTCGTGACCCATATGTTCATACACCAACGCCACATACGATTACCTAACTGGCTGATACTCTACACACAGACCGCTGGGTTTGGATTATCCCTGAATGCCAAGAGCTTGGCCCTGCATACACAGGATGGGTCGAGTAGGCTGGGAACTCCCGGAGAAAATCTGAAAATGGTTAGTTCGGGAGAATGGTGAGATTAATGAATGGAGCTATTAATCAGAAGCAAGATGATGTTAAACGCTCGAAAAAATGGGATGGTGCACACAGTAAAACTGCTTTCAAGACGAGGTTTTCTACGAGCCATCCTGTCGTCAGCCAGTATTTTAAAAATAACTACTTGGGGGATGGGGCTTTTGGAACTGGCTTGTGGTCGTGGCGAGCTGGCGTGGCCGGCGGCCACAGGCTGTACCCCGTCAGCCCGAATACGGCCTGCGGAACAGCCAGGAAAGCATGAGCTGTTTCGTGTCGAAGGACGTGCTGCCGATACTATTGAGGTCGTAGGACGCACCTTTGGCAATGGCGTCGGCGGCCATGAGGCCGCTTTTGACCGCCGGCCCGATACCTTCGGCCATGTCTTTTGTCGACAGACCGGCAGCATCGCCGGCGATGAAGGCGTTGCCGGTGCGG
>Ga0209456_10000364_pt1 | contig 24799 bp, 21 predicted proteins | sample COG_11_FD_184755 | JGI IMG/M metagenome (GOLD analysis project Ga0209456, IMG submission 184755) | Pelagic marine sediment microbial communities from the LTER site Helgoland, North Sea, for post-phytoplankton bloom and carbon turnover... | ecosystem: Environmental > Aquatic > Marine > Neritic...
GGCTCGCGATGTGCGGCACAGCGAGCGGGGGGGAGGCTAGCCGTAGTTCGACGTAAAGAGACGGCCGAGCGGGTCCCGCTCGCGAGCACGTGCGTCGCTAGCCGTTCTCCGGTGATGTAGTTGAGATTCGCCAGGGTGTCGCGTTCCCCCGTGCCCCGGTGGGATGCTAGCCTCTTACGCATGGTTCGTGTGGCGGCATTTGGGGTTTTCTTGGTTGTGCTGCATTTGGGGCAGCCGATCGTCATTCCTATTCTTCTCGCCACGCTCATCGCGATCAGCCTCTCGAAGATTCTCGACCTGACCGAAAAGGGGCTTCCGAATTGGGCTGCGGTGTCGCTGGCGGTTTTCGCGGCGGTGGCGGTGGTCATGACGCTCGGATTTCTCACCACGCGGGCCGCTACCGACTTTGCTTTCGCGTTTAGCGAGTACCGGGACGACTTCAATCGTTTGCAGTTCGAGACATCCTCATGGCTCTGGAGCCAGGGGCTGGGGATTCCGGCCACCGCTGTCGAGCTGTTCGACCCGAACGAGCTCGTCCGCGGGTTGACGGTTCCGGGCCTGACGCTTGCCCTCAGTGTGGTCACGGCGGGCTCGCTCGTTTTGTTGATCACGGTTTTCCTCGTCGTTGAAAGCAGCTCTATCGCTCAGAAGCTCAGGGGCACCAATCGGCTCGGTCGGCTGGATGTTCAAGCGCTCAAGGCGGCGGCGCGCGATGTCCAGCGCTATCTCCTGATCAAGACGGTAACCAGCGCGGTCACGGGCTTTCTCGTAGCAGGGCTGACCAGCATCGTTGGTCTCGGACACTCTCTGCTGTTCGGCTTGATGGCGTTCATTCTCAACTACATTCCGAGCGTCGGCAGCATCCTGGCTTCGATTCCAGCGGTCGCACTGTGCTTGATCACGCTTGGCTGGCTTCCGACGTTTGGCTTGGCGGCTGGCTACTTCATGATCAATTTGCTCATCGGAATCGTGATCGAGCCGCGATGGGCAGGGCAGGCGACCGATCTATCGCCTTCGGTGGTCGTTCTCTCGATGGTCTTTTGGGGTTTCGTGCTCGGACCGATCGGCGCGCTCGTGTCGGTCCCGCTCACGATCATCGTGCGGATGACCGCAGCGCAGTCACAGGAATGGACGTGGCTCGCGATGCTCCTCAGCTCCCCACGAAGTGTGCGAAGCTGAGGCATGGTTTGCTCTCCTCGGACTTCGCTACTGTGCACGGCCCAGCTCGTCACCGTTCTGGCGTTGGCGTCCTGTACCGAGTCGAGCAGCGTCGTGTACGAAGTGCCCGCACCGCCCGTGGAAGCGCCGCTTGCGGCTGAGGTGAATCCCTTCATCGGAACCGCCGGCGATGGGCAGACGTTTCCTGGCGCGGTGCTTCCATGGGGAATGGCTTCTCCGAGTCCGCATACCACTCTCACCACCGCCGCGGACGCGATCAACGGGTTCTTCGTCAACTCGGGCTATCAACATGGCGCGCCGACGATGCGCGGCTTCGGCTTGACGCACCTGAGTGGCGTCGGCTGTCCGGACCTCGGCTTGCCTGTAGTCGCGCCGACCTTGGGGGCGCCCCCGTCGACGCTCGATGACTATGCTTCGATTTATCACAATGAGATCGCTCATGCAGGCTACTACGCGGTCGAGCTTGGCGACCGAAGCATGACGGCCGAGATGACCGCAACCGCGCGCACCGGCGTCTTTCGCTTCTGGTTTCCAGAAGGAGAGCCGGCCAACATCGTGGTTGATCCCGCTCGCGGGGTGAGCTGGGCTCGCAACGAAGCGGAGTTTCCCGAGGCACTGAGGACTGACGAGATCGCCGGGTCTGCGGGCTTCGGTGGGTTCTGCGCGATGTCCGGCGGTGGCCGATTGTACTTCGTAGCTCGGCTCGACCGCCCAGCGGATCAGGTGGCGCTGCTCGACCCCCGCGGCGTCCCGACCGAGGCGCTCGCGTTTTGGCGTTATGAGCGCGCGCCGGCGCAGCCCGTCACGATGTGGGTTGGGCTGTCCTGGGTGAGCATCGAAGAGGCACGCGCGAACCTCGACGCGGAACAGCTCGGCTTCGACGAGGCGCGTGATGCTGCGGCGCGCGCGTGGCAACAGGAGCTCGGCCGCATCGAGGTGAGCGGCGGCAGCGAAGCGGACAGAACGCGTTTCTATACTGCGCTCTATCACGCACTGATTCATCCAAGCATCTTGCACGACGTGAGCGGAACGTATCCTAGGTTCTCACGCGGCGAGGTTGGCCAAGCAGGCGACGCTGCGCGATATACGGTGTTCTCCCTATGGGATACGTACCGAACGATTCATCCGCTTTTGACGCTCGTCTACCCTGAGACGCAGCTCGAGATCCTGCAATCGATGCAGGACATGCTCGTCGGCGCGGGTGCCCCGCCGAAGTGGGAGCTCATCGGTGAAGAGGTGCAGATGATGGTCGGCGACCCGGCCGCCATAGTCTTCGCCGATTCTCAGGCAAAAGGGCTGACGGGCTTTGACGCCGGCGCGGTCTACGAGGTGCTGCGCGACGCGGCCGACCGCCCGGAGCATCGGCCGGGAAGCGAGGAGTACCTGGATCTCGGTTTCGTTCCGATGGAGTCAGCCGACACCGTGTGGGGCCCTGTGTCGACGACGCTCGAGTACGCGCTGGCGGACTGGTCGCTCGCCGAGCTCGCGCGCGCAATCGGCCGCGACGAAGACGTCGACCCACTCCTAGAACGCGCGTCGTCGTATGCGGGGTTCTACGATGCCGACACGGGAACGCTCCGGCCGAAGAACCGCGACGGCTCGTTCCTCACGCCCTTCGACCCGGACGCGACCGAGGGCTCGTTTCCTTTGCGCCTCGGCGGGCCAGGCTACGTCGAAGGGACGGCATGGCATTACGCCTTCTTTGCGCCGCACGACATGGCGGGCTTGATCGCTCTGCACGGCGAGACGATGTTCACCGAGCGCCTGCAGTGGGTGTTCGACACCGATCGGTTCGTGATGTGGAACGAGCCTGACATGGGGTATCCCTACCTGTTCACGTTCGTCGACGGCGAGGCGCACCGGGCGCAACGTGAGACTCGTGCGGCGATGGCCCAGCACTTCGGTACCGGACCCGATGGTCTGCCAGGCAACGACGACGTGGGAACCTTGAGTGCGTGGTTCGTGTTCTCGGCGATGGGATTCTACCCTGTGACGCCAGGTCTGCCCGAGTACCGTCTCGGGAGTCCGTTGTTCGAGCGCATCACGATTCACCTCAGTGGGGCTCATCATGGCGGTGAAGCTTTCGTCGTCGACGCGTTGGGCAATTCGTCGGAAAGCATCTTCATCGGCGAAGCGAATCTCAATGACAAGCCGCTGGCGGTACCGGTGCTTTCCCACGACGCGATTACGGACGGTGGCACGCTCCGTCTTCTGATGACTGCTACGCCGAACTGACGGCTCTCAGAGTCCCACGGCCTCGGACATGCCGGCGAGGATGTATGCCCCGGCAGGGACTTCCTGTCCGTCCGCCTCGATCCCCTCCACGCACCACCGGGCCGCGTCGCGCACGTTCGCGAATGCCTTGTTCGGAGCGGGTTGCGGCGAGATCCAGCGGAGCGCCGTGTACGCGCCTCGGACCAACGAGTTCGACAAGACGATCGCGCTCCCGATGTTTCTCTCGCGGATGATCGGCCGCCTACCGTCTTCGAATTCTTTCATCCTGCGGCGAAGGGTCGCGTCTGGGATGCTTTCGAGCGGCGTGGTGTCGACCACGAGGGCGTGGCGCGTCGGCGCAGCGAAAACATGCTCGTACGAGTCCTGGAGATAGACGATGTCGTCGATCTCAAGTCTCGCTGGCATCGACACCAAGACGAGCGGCCACATGGACACATCGAATTCGATGCCCACCCCAGCGGGCTGCGCGCCTACTTCAGGACGTCCCACCATTGAGTAAATGTTATCGAACATAGCCACCGGCCTGCAACGAATTCACCCAAACCAGGGTAAGCGTCCCATTCCGGGCCTCAGGAGGCACTGATGTCGGAGCGGCGAGCCGCCTAGCCGACTGCGGGGTTGCTTGCGAGTCCGGCGAGCGTGTAGGCGGCGATCGGCACAATCTGCCCGTCTTCCTCGATCCCCTGCACGCACCAGCGGGCGGCAGCCTCCACGGTCGGGAAGGCTTTGTTTGGCGCGGGCTGCGGCGAGATCCAGCGCAGTGCCGTGTATGCGCCGCGGACGACCGTGTTCTGGATGATGATCGCGCTGCCAATGTTCTTCTGGCGAATGATCGGACGCCGGCTGTCTTCGAAGGCCTTCATCTGCCGTCGCAAGGTGGCATCCGGCACCCTGACAATCGAAGTCGTGTCGACGATCAGCGCATGGCGTACCGGCGACGTGAAGACATGCTCATAGCAGCGCTGCATGTACTCGATGTCGTCTGGTGTCGTGACTGGCGGCATTGTGATCACCACCAGCGGCCACATCGAGACGTCGAATCCAAGACCAACCCCCACCGGCGGTCCGCTAACCCTCAGTGCTTCCCCCATGCTGTGATTATCGGCATTACCCGGGGTCGAGGCAAGCAAGGTGCCACGGCTCACACAGAACCGCGATCTGTAATGATCAGCTCGTGAATGCGAACCCCGTGCCAGAGCGCCAGCGCTAGAGATGTTTCAGGGCGGCCCGGTTGATCTTCGCCTCGAACGCGTCCTCGCGGAAGCCGATGTACACCTGCGCGTCGATCTCGAAGGTGGGGATCGATTTGCGCGGATTGAGCTCACCAAGCCGCTCCCCAGCGACTGAGCTTTCGTCGGTGTCGAGCTCGACGAAGTCGATGCTGTTGGTCTCCATGTATTCCCGCGCCTTTCGGCACACCCCACACCATTGCGTTGCGTACATGGTGATGGAGACGCGTCGACGAGCAAGGTTCCATTTCCATTCGGGGATGCCTGCCTCGGTCGCGGCTCCCTCCCCGGGAGGAGTTGGATTGAGCTGCGTACCCTCCGGTGTCGGCTCGGGAACAGGAATGTCGTCACCTGGGACCGGCGGCGGCGGCCGCTCGGGAGCGGGAGCGGGAGCGGGTTCGGGCTCGGGCTCGGGAGCGCGCGGTTCTTCTGCGGACGGCTCTGGAATCGCCGGTCGCGGCGCGGTCGTTCGAACGCCTCGGGGCGGTGCACGTTCGGGCTCGGGTTCGAATGAAGCAAGTGCCCAAGCGATGCCCGCCATCACCAGCATGAGAGGGATAATCAAAGCCCACCAAGCGCTTCGGGCGGGCGGGGACTTCGAAGGCATGTCGCTCAAGCGGCACAGCTCACATTCCCCATTCCGGTCCAGCGGGAGTTGGTGCTTCTCGCAGATCCCCATCGGTTCCACCATCCGGACCTCAGTCTATCACGGGCACGCAGGTCGGCTAAGTCATCATTGGATCAACCAAGCCGCCTTCGAGGCTCGCATGGCCGAAATCGTCGACCGGATCGCCGTTGGCTTTTCGCAGGCCGACCGCGGTTGCGAGCGTGTTCAGGAGCTTGTTGTGAGGGACGTCCCCCGCGTCGACGTACGCGCCGGTTCGTAAGAACCCGTCAGCAGTGCCCGCGAGCACGTAGGGAAGGTTGTTGATCGAGTGAGGCGGCCCGTTCGAGAGGTCGTTGATCCAAGCGCAGACGCCCTTGTCGAGGAGGGTTCCCGTCTCCGTCGTGTAGGCCGATAGACGGTCGAGCAGCCTCCCGAAAAGGCGAGCGTGGATTCGGTCCACCGCGTTGTGCTTGGCCTGTGCATCGGGGATCGGATCACCGTCCGAGCCGTCGGCGAAGATCCTGTGCGAGATCCAGTGATAGGAGGGGAATTCCTCGCCCTGCCACCGGTAGCGAGTGCCGTCATTGCCGTTGCCGATCTGAAGGGTCGCCGCCTGTGTGTAGCCGCAGGAAAGCGCCAGCGCGATTACGTCGATGTGCAGCTCGGCGACTTCGACGACTCGGTCTCCGTTCTGATGATCTCCATCGATGGCGTTGATCGCGCTGACGGTCGGCGCATCGAGTGGTGAGCACTCGGCAAGCCGGATCTCCAGATCCCGAATCGCGGAGAAGTGCAAGTCCAGGCGGTTCCTGTCCTCCGAGCTGAGGTCGCTTCGATTCAACAGCGTCTGCATCTGGTCGCGCACCAGGTCGTTGACGCTTTGGCGGCGCACGGCGATTGACTGGGCCGAGGACTCATCCAGATTGACCAGCCCCATGATGTCGTCGAAGGCGACCTTCGGGTTGGTCTGCGCGCCCCGGCGGTCGTTCGGCCCACGGTAAGATAGAACGCTGTCGAGGAAGTTATATGGGCGCATCGCGGCGAGCGTGAGCGGACCACGGCCGGCGGGGTTGAGCTCACGCGCAATGCGATTGTCGAGCGACTCGCCGAGCGCCAGCGAGTTGTTGGTTGCCTCCGAATCACCGGTTGGCTGAGCTGTCAGCGCTTGGAGCGCGCCGCGGGCGTGACCACAGCCCGAGATCGAGAAGGCCCCTCGGACGCCCCGCACCATCAGTAGTTTGTCGGCGTGTGTGCTCAGCTCGCTGGTTGCGCGATCGCTGTCGGCAGCCATCGACGCGGCGGTGAGGGCTCCCAGATTCCGAGGCCAGAACATCTCCGGCTCGGCCGGGTTACTGAAGGACAGCGCCTGTGAGCAGCCGTTGCCCTGGCGCATGAACACCACGAAGCCCGGGTCGTCGGGGCTTGCCGCGCGCGCCATCTTCGTCGCGAAGGTCTCCAAGAACGGCAAACCGACGGTCACACCTGCGGCGCCGGTGAGAAAGAGGCGGCGCCCAAATGGCCGCCTACCGAAAGCGCTCATGAGCCACCCCCATCGCGTACCCGGAACTCCTCGCTCTGCACGAGCCGGAGGATCAACGCTTTGACCGAAAGCCCGTCGAGGGAGGCATCGCCCAAGTCTTGAATCAGATCGAGGTCCGATCCGGCGGTGTCTCGCCCGAACGCGTACTCGACCCAGTGCTTGGTGTAACAGTCGTGCGTTTGTATGCGTGCGACCATGCTGTCGTTGAACTCCGTCGCTCCGTCGAACGAAACTGGACCGTCCGCGAACTCGAAAGTGGCCGACGCGTCGATCGACATCCCGAACTCCTCGGTGCGGTATTGCCCCAGTCCGTCGAATCCCTCGAATGCGAACCCCACCGGGTTGATGAAAGTACCGTGGCAACTGGCACCACAGGTGCCGGGGCCGGTGTGCATTTCGATCCGCTCGCGAGAGGTCATGGTCATGCCGCTGTCAGCTGGAATCGGTGGCAGCGCGTCCGGCGGTGGCGGAAGCTCGGTACAAAGAACACGGTGATTGATGAAGACTCCGCGGCGGACGGAGGCCGTGAGCCCGCCGTGCGACGCAAGGAACCCGAGCTGCGTGAGCAAGCCACCGCGCTCGGGTTGCTCTGCGGAGTTGAAGCTCGCTCGCGAGAAGGTGTCATCGAAAGCGCCTTCGAGACCGTAAATGGCGGCGAGATCGGCGTTCACAAACGTATAGGGCGCCGTCAGAAGCTCGGCTAGATTGCCGTCTTCCTCGAGGACCACGCGTTCGACGAAGAGGCGAGCCTCTTCGTACATGTCGTCGCCCACGCCACCGTAGGAGAGCGGGAACTCCAATGGGTCCTTGCTCAGGTCCCCCAAAAGATCCCAATTGAAGAGCTGCCCGTGGAAACGCTCGAGCATCGCCTGGCCGCGCGGGTCGTCGAGTAAGCGTGCGGCTTGCGCGGCGATTTGCTCCGCGGTGTTCAACTCGTTGTGTTCGGCCGCGTCGAGCAGCTCGTCGTCGGGCATCGTGTTCCAGATCATGTACGAGAGCCGGGAGGCGATCTCGAAGTTGCCGAGTTGCACGGTGTCGCCGTTCTGGCTCTGCCCGAGCTCAACTCGGTAGACGAAGTGGGGCGACTGCAGAAACGCCTCGAGCAGCATCCGGACGCCGCCATCGAGAGGATCCATGTCGGGAAAATAGGTGGCGCCCTGTTCGAAAAGCGCTCCGTGGGCGTCGATCTCCTCGTTGGAGAGCGGGCGTCGATAGGCGCGACGCCCGAGATCGCGAGCGATTGCGCGCCCGCGTTCGACGGCGTCGCTCGGTAGCTCGCTTGGGAGCAGGCCAATGAGCACCGCAGCATCTGCCGTCACAGCCTCAGCCAGCGTCTCTGCAGCTGCCTGGTAGTTGCCCCAGAGGTCACTACTTACGCGAAGCGCGCGGACGTTGTTGTCGAAGAAGCTGAGCCGCGTGTCCGGCTCGAAGCTACCCGACAGATTGGGCGTTGCCGCCAGGCGGAGTAGGTCGCGGACGCTGTTTTCCCATTGGGCGTGAGTGAGTCGTGGAAACGCGCTCCCCGCGGCCAGCTCGCCGGTCGCGCCGCAGACCGACCGGCCGCACCGCGGCTCGGATGTGCCGGATGTGCCGCCTTCGCCATTCGGGTTAGCGTCCCCGATCGCCCCATTGCAGCCGAAGAGCAGCAAGGTGCAGCAAATCGGTAGCCATCGATTCAGTACAGAATTAACCCTCAAGAACTATAGTTACATCCTAAAGGGCAGGGCCGTCAAGACATACAGCACCCTACACAATAGGTGAGTGGGTCGTCGAAATGCCATGCTAATTCACCGAAGTGTCCAATCTCAAAGGCCTTCTCGAGCGGCTCGATCTAGAGCGGCTCGACACCGATCTCTTCCGCGGATTCAGTCCTCACGACGGTCGCCCGAGAATCTTTGGCGGCCTCGTTGCTGCGCAGTCGCTCATCGCAGCCTGCCGGACGGTCGAAGGGCGGGTCGCACATTCACTGCATGGGTACTTCCTCCGCGAAGGCGATACCTCCGTGCCCGTGATCTATGACGTCGATCGCATTCGTGACGGCCGCTCCTTTGCGACCCGGCGCGTAGTCGCCAAACAACACGGCAAGGCGATCTTCAACATGTCGGTTTCCTTCCAGGCTGAGGAGGAAGGGTTCGAGCACCAGGCGCCAATGCCCGAAGCGCCAGCGCCGGAAACGATTCCCAGCAATGAAGAGCGCTTGCGCGCCTATCAGAAGGGGTCGAGTCATCCGGGGATCGATTTCTTGTTGTTGCTTGATCGCCCAATTCAGCGGCGCGAAGTGGACCACGTCGACCTCTTGGAGCCGAAGGCGCACAGCGGCATCAAGCGAACCTGGTTTCGCGCCGAGGCGGCGCTAGGAGAGGACCCCGTGATTCACCAGGCGGTACTCGCGTACGCCAGTGACTACGGCCTGCTCGAGGGCTCATTCAACCAGCACGGGCACAGCTTTCTGACGGATGAGCTGATCATTGCTAGCCTCGACCATGCCATCTGGTTTCATCAGTCGTTTCGCGCGGATCAATGGATGCTTTACGTCACACAGAGCCCGCGAACGTCGGGCGGCCGGGGGCTCAATTTCGGGCATATTTACTCCCAGGAGGGGGCGCTCGTCGCTTCCGTTGCCCAAGAAGGTCTGATGCGAATTCGAAAGCCCCGATGAGTAGCCGAGACGAAACACGGCTGGACGTGATCGCGCTTGGCCTCTGGCTGGCGGTCATCCTGTTCTCGTTTCCCGCGAGCGCTCAGCAAAGCCCGCTGCAGCCCCCCGAGGAGCCCGCCACTGCCGAGGCATCGCCGGAGCTGACCGAGGTCGAGCGCAAAACGCGGGAGGTTCAGGAGCGACTCGAGGAGTGGCAAGCCAAGGCAGCAGAGTACCTCCTTGCCGGGCAGGAAGCACAAGCGCGCACCACAGTCATCGACGAAGAAATCGCACGCCTCCAGCAGCGCGACGCAATTGCGATCCCCCTGGGCGCAAGCGCCGCCGAGCTCGATGCGCAACGACGTGAGGCTGTGCAAGACCTGGCGGCGGCCCGACGGGAGGCCACCGAGCTCGATCTCGAAGCCGAACGACGGGCAGAGCGGCGCAAGCGGATCCCGGAGCTGCTGTCGATCGCCAAGCAGCGACTCAAGGGGCTCGATGATGCCTCGCCTCCTCCCAGCGGTGACTCTTCGATGGCCGAAGCGCTTCGGGAGCTGCACGCTCTCAAGCATAGGGCTGTGGAAGCCGAGATCGCAGCCTATCAGAACGAGCTCGGGAGCTACGACGCACGCGGCACGCTCCTCAGCAAGCAGCGTGACCGGGCGACTCTGCGGATCGCGTACTTCGAGGCGTTGAGCGGCAAGCTCCGCGAGGCAAAGCAGGAGTCGGAGCGGCTCGCGGTCGAGCGCGAGAACGAGGCGACCAGGCAGTTGCTTGAGGAGCTGACGGCGCTGCCGGCCGGGTTCAAGGAGAAGCTCCAGGAGCTCTATCAACGAAACGAAGCGCTGACTTCGGTTTGGACCAGCGCTGGTGGGCTTCACGAGCAGATCGAGGACGTGAGCAAAAAGCTCCGGCGTGCCGAAGCCAAGGTCGCCGAGCTCGAGACAGAGCTCGCTCGGCTGGCCGCGCGCGTGGAGGCCGTTGGGCTTGCCGATTCGGTCGGGGTGCTCTTGCGGCGCCATAGGGCCGAGGCTCCGGACATCGGTATGTACCGCCGGTTCATCCGCATGCGCCAGGAGCAAATCGGCGATGTGCAGCTTCAGCAGATCAAGCTCCGCGAGCAACGGGAGGCATTGGCCGACATCGATGCGCTCGTGGACGAAGTGATGGCGTCGATCGAGGAGCCGGTGCCCGCCGAAGGGCAGCAGGAGCTCGAAAAGCTCCTCCGCCAGCTCTTCGAGACCCAGCGCAAGTACATGGACGCGCTCATCGAGGACTATGAGACGTACTTCCAGAAGCTCGTCGATTTCGACGCGCAGCAGCAGGAGCTGATCGCGCGCACCAAAGACCTCCTCGACTTCATCGACGAACGCATTCTTTGGATCCCAAGCGGCAGGGCGGTCCAGCCGGAGCTTCTGTCCGACGGACGGGATGCCCTGGCCTGGCTCTTCGGCCCGAAGTACTGGGCACAGCTTGGGACCGGCGTTCGCGACGCCGCAGCGCGGCGGTGGCCCGTAAACCTCCTCGCATTGCTCTTGGCGATCCTCTTCGTTCCCTTTGTTCGACGGGTCCGCCCGCGGATTCAAACGCTAGGAGAGCAAGCCAAGAAACAGGATTGCACCCGTTTCGGGCCGACTAGTGAGGCACTTGCGCTGACCTTGCTCCTCGCGATCTGGTTACCGGCGCTCCTCGCCTATGCGGGCTGGCACCTGGGTCTGTCCCCCGTGGCGACTCAGTTCACCCGAAGCGTTGCGCACGGATTGCTCGCCGCAGCGGGACTTTGGGCGACCCTGCGCATTTCGCGGCAGCTGGTTCGTCCGGGCGGAGTTGCCGAAGCGCACTGCGCCTGGTCGACCAAAGCGGCCCATGCGCTTTGGCGCGACCTGCGTTGGCTCACTTTCGTGATCGTTCCAGCGGTCTTCGTCATCTTCGTGTTCGAGATGCGCGGAGAGGATCTATGGAGTGAATCGGTCGGCCGGCTCGCGTTCTCGGTTTCGATGCTGGCCGTAGGGGTATTCAACTATCTGGCCCTTCGCTCCGGAGGTCCGCTGTCCGAGGTGCTGCGAGGCCGAGGCCGACGGCGCCCCTGGGCTTGGCGAGCGGTCCAACTCTCGTCCTTGCTGATACCCCTTGCCCTGATCGCTGCTGCCCTCCGAGGCTTCTATTGGACGGCGCTCCAAATCGCGATTCGGCTGCACTTCAACCTAGCCATTGTCTTCGCGCTGGTGATTGTCCTTCAGCTTGCCGCCCGCTGGTCACTGATGGCGCAACGACGCGCTGCCCTCGAGGACGACGCCCATGAAGAAAAGGATCCGACGCCGGCTCCGACCATGGAGGTCAGCCGGATGATGATCGGCGCCGGCCTCCTTCTCGCGATCCTAGCCACCCTGGCGATCTGGGCGGACCTGCTGCCCGCAGCGAGAATTCTCCAGCAGGTCGAGCTGTGGACCACCACCGAGACGATTACGGTGTCCGAGCTAGACCCGTCTGGCGTCGAGCGTTCCACCACCGAAGAGCAGTTGGTGGCGATCACCCTTGCCGACCTGTTCCGCTCACTCCTGATCGGTTTGCTCACGCTGGCGCTGATTCGCGCGCTGCCCGGGCTGCTCGAGGCCACGCTATTTCGCCGGGTTGGGCCGGGCGAACGCTACGCGTACTCGACCATCGTCAAATACACCGTCGTGCTGGCCGGCTTGGCCATCGCGTTCGATGCGATCGGCATCGGCTGGTCGAGCATTCAGTGGTTGGTGGCCGCCGTCGGCCTGGGCCTAGGATTCGGGCTCCAGGAGATCTTCGCGAACTTCATCTCCGGGCTCATCATCTTGTTCGAGCGGCCGATCCGTGTGGGCGACACGGTGAGCGTCGGTGAAGTGAACGGCACGGTGTCGAGGATCCGGATCCGGGCCACTTGGATCACGGCGTTTGATAGGAAAGAGCTCATCGTGCCCAACAAGGAGTTCGTCACCGGGCGACTGATCAACTGGACCTTGTCCGATGCGATTCTTCGGGTTTCCATCCCAGTTGGGGTTGCGTACGGCTCGGACACCGACCGGGTGATCGAGGTGCTGAACCAAGTGGCTCGTGAGTCGAGGCGTGTCCTGCGGGATCCCCGCCCTCAGGTTTTGTTTCTCAGCTTCGGAGACAGCTCGCTTTCGTTCGAACTTCGGGTGTTCGTTCGCAACGCCGAGCAGTTGTTTCCTGTTCGGCACGACCTCCACATGAGCATCGACAAAGCGTTCAGAGAAGCCGGCATCGAGATCGCGTTCCCACAGCGGGACCTACACCTACGATCGATGCCGGCCGACTGGCGCGGGCCGCGCGGTGGTCCCGAGTGAGTCGCAGCCGGGGATGGCTCACTGCAGGCTGTAGTTGACCATCATCGATTGACCGCCGCGGCGGATCGACAAGGTGAACTTGTCAGCCGTTCTCAAGGTCGTGTACGCGCCCAGTGCTGCGTCTGGGCTGCTCAAGGACTGGCCGTTGACGCTTTCGAGGATATCGCCGTTCTCGATTCCGAGCTTGGTCAACAGGGTGCCTGGCCGAATCCCCCTGATCTCCATGCCGACCGACTGGCCATCTTCCACCTTGGGTGCGACGGCGGCGATGCCGATGATCTTGCCCGCATTGTCGAGCACCTTGTTGAGCATCGAACGAGAGAGATTGTAGTTGGTGTCGTTCACCTTCTCGATGCCCTCGGCGATCTCTTCTTCGGTCAGACCAGCGTTCCGGTCCGCGCGTGGGCCCGATTTGGGAGGCTTCTTCCGGGCCGCTGGTTTCAGCCTGGGCTTGGCAGCGGCACCCTCGACTTCAAACATCGCTATCCGACAAAGGCCGCTCGTGCTCTGAAGAACCACAGCGTCGGAATGAATCGCGCGGATCCTGGAGCCCTCGACGTCCGTACCGCCCCGGTGGAGCCCCGCTTTCTTGTCCGTACCGACGATCGCGGCGAGCGAGCCCTCGAGGTCGCCGGGAAGCACGACCGTGCCAATGAGTCGCAGCGCTCCCTTACAGGGCGTTTCGACGTCTTCTGCGGGAAGGTCCTCCAAAGGCAGCTCGGGGTTCTCGATGGGCGCCTCGGACAGGTCGCCCAGGGCAGAGTCGAAGATGTTTCGCTTCAAGATGATGCCGGGATCCCGTTTACGCTGGCCCCCTGCGGTCGCGATGGCTCTCCTCGATGGAGGCGGGGTTGCATCCGCTTCGGCGTTCAGGACCTTGGCAGCAAAAAGGGCTGTCGCGCCCTGCGCGACGAAAAACGCACACACGGCGAGCGTCGTCAGCAAGAGCACGTTCCTGAATCGGTTGTTTGAGGCCGTCGCCATGGACTTCAAAGCTTAGCCTACAATCGGCCTGGTCAATCGGTTATAGTCCCGCGCCCCAATGACGAGAATCAAGCTGTTTTTCCGCCGAGTTTTGCTCGATTCGTGGCGAGATGCGGACGCGCAAGCGGACACCGCGGGTGCCGAGGAGCTAGACTTCCGGCCGATCGTCATCCTCGTCACGACGGCGGTCATCCTCACGCTGGCCCGATACTTCGGCGGCAACGCGACCTTCTCCGAGCTCGTCCCGTATGACTCGAAAGTCTACAGCCGCGACGAGTGGGACCTGATGGCGAGGGCCTGGTGGTCGGGCGTTCGCATCGTGACCTACGTGGTGATTCCCATGCTGACCATCGTGTTGATGCCCGGAGAGCGCATTCGCGATTACTACGTCTCGTTTCGAGGCTTCGGACGGCATCTCTGGATCTACATCGGGCTCTATCTCCTCGTTCTGCCATTCGTGGTGTTCGTGTCGACGCAAGATCAGTTTATGGGGACGTACCCGTTCTACAAGTACGCCAACCAATCGCTCGGCCACTTCCTCCGCTGGCAAGTGTTGTACGCCGCGCAGTTCCTCGCGCTGGAGTTCTTCTTCCGCGGCTACATGCTTCAAGGCCTCCGCCACAAATTCGGCTACGGCGCGATCTTCGTCATGGTCGTGCCCTACTGCATGATCCACTACCCAAAGCCGCTTCCCGAAACCCTCGGCGCAATCCTGGCGGGCATTGCGCTCGGGACGCTAGCGATGCGCACCCGCTCGATCTGGGGAGGCGTCCTCATCCACGTCGGCGTGGCCCTCACAATGGATTGGCTGGCCGTCGCCCAATGTCCGCCCCCCGGCGAAGGCCCCTGCCGCTCCCGTTAACCCCCCGAAAAAGGGGACAGTCCCCTTTTTCGAAGGGTTAATCTTCGAGAGTAATCGCGTTGGTCGGGCAGTACTTCACGGCGAGCTCGACCTGCGCGCGAAGCTCTTCGGGAGGTTCTTCCTGCAGGATGTTGAGGAACCCTTTGTCGTCCACTTGGAAGACCTCGGGCACCTCGCCCATGCAGTTCGCGTGCCCCTGGCAGAGATCGAAATCCACTTTAATTCTCATCGGCATTTTCCCTCGTAATAGATCGACGAAAGCCTGATATACGAAAGTCGACGATGGCACCAGCACAAACCACCGCAACGCCTCTCGCGACGGGTAGGCTCGAAAGGCCTCCCAAGCTCAAGGGTGGGCTTCCCTTGATCGGTCACACGATGGCGTTCGTGAAGGACACGATTGGCTTGCTCCAGAAGACGTACGACGAGTGCGGTCGCGTCGGGCGGTTCAAGCTGTTTGGCAAAGACATGATTCTCTTCACCGGCCCCGAGGCGCACGAAGCCTTGTTTCGGCAACCCGATGAAGTGCTCAGCCCCAACGCGGCGTACAAGATGATGGTTCCCGTGTTTGGCGAAGGCGTCGCGTACGGCGCCGAGCCCGCGAAGATGGCAGAGCAAATGCACATGCTCTACCCGGCGCTTCGCAACAACCGCATGCGGACGTACACGGAGATCGTCGCGCGGGAGACGCAGGATACGATTGCAGATTGGGGCGACGAGGGAGAAATCGAGGCGGGCGAGTTCTTCGGGATGCTCACGAACTACACCTCGAGCAGCTGCTTGCTCGGCAAAGAGTTTCGCAACGAGATGAACGAGGAGTTTTCCAAGGTCTACTACGACCTGGAGCGCGGCATCGTCGCCTGGGGCTACATCCATCCCTACTTGCCGATTCCGGCGTTTCGTCGGCGGGATAGAGCGCGCGCGCGTCTCGGTGGCATGGTTGCGGAGATCGTCGAGAAGCGAAAACAGTCCGGGTACCACGGCGAAGATTTTCTTCAGACGCTCATGGACGCTGAGTACTCCGACGGCAGCAAGCTCAGCGACCACGAGATCACCGGGATGCTCGTAGCCGCAATGTTTGCCGGGCATCACACCAGCTCCGTCACGACCGCGTGGACCCTGATCGAGCTACTGCAGCACCCGCGATTTCTCGGGGAAGTTCGCAACGAGATCCGCGCGCGCTATGACGACGCGGAGGACTACTCGTTTGAGTCGCTGCGCGACCTCGAAAAGACCGAAGGCGCTGTGAAAGAGGCGCTACGCATCCACCCACCCCTGTTCATCCTGCTCCGGGCGGCCCTCGAGGACTGCGACATTCTCGGATACCAGGTCAAGAAGGGCAACTGGGTGGCGGTTTCGCCGATGGTCGCGCATCGCGACCCGGACGTCTTCGAGAACCCACTCGAGTTCGACCCGGACCGCTACGGCCCGGGCCGCGAAGAAGATAAGCGCCCGTTCGCCTACATTGCTTTCGGCGGAGGGCGACACAAGTGCATGGGCAATGCGTTCGCGATCTTACAGATCAAGACGATCATGGCCGTCCTTCTCAATCGCTACGACTTCGAGCTGGCAGGCGATTCGATCGAAACCGACTTCCAAGGCCTAGTTCTGGGACCCAAACCGCCGATTCGTATTCGCTACCGCCGACGAGGAGCAACCGATGCCCGCCTTTCCGCGTGAAGAGCTCGAAGAGATGATGGAGCGGTGGCTCGAAGCCAACCGCAATGCTGAACGAGAGGGTGATTGGAGCACGTACCTCGGGGCGCACTACACCGATGACGCCGTGTACCGTTGGAACGTCGGTCCGAATGAAGAGTTCTGGGCCCGCGGGCTCGAGGAGATCAGGGAAGTTGCGCTCGGCTACCACATGAAGGGCTTCGAAGATTGGGTATACCCCTACGACACGGTGCTCATCGATGAGAAGCAAGGGCAAGTGGTAGGGTTCTGGAGGCAGGTCGCGCCCTTCAAGCGTGCCGATGGGAGCGACTACGAAATCGCTGGCGTTGGAGGCACCTGGTTCAAGTATGCAGGTGACTTCAAGTGGAGCTGGCAGCGCGATTTCTTCGACTTCGGCAATGCCAAGGCGATCTTCATCGAGCTCGCCGGCGCAGGCCATCTGAACCCGACAATTCGCCAAAAAATCCACCAGCAGGCCAAAGCCGGCGCCCAGCTCTTGCCCGGGCACGAACCGCTTCGTCCGGCGCCGGGCAAGCTCGAGAAGCTCAGGAACCTACGAGCGATGATCCGTATTGCTCTCTTTGGCTGAGCACGATGCCGACCGACCGCACTCCACGCTGGTTCTCCGAGAACCCGAGCAAAGCGTGGGGCGAGAAGTTCTTTCTCGCCTACTCGCCGGTCTGGATGACGATGATGGGGCTCGTCATGGGGCTCGGTGTCACCGCTCGGATAGGCGAGTGGGGGTTCTTGGCGATCGGGTTGGCTGCGGCGCTTCCATTGGTGCTGGTCCCCGCCCTGATCCGCGATGAGAGGCCCATCGGCCGACGCTGGTATCAAACGTACTGGTTCAAAGCGAACCTCTACATCGCGATCTTCAACTTCGCCGCGAACTACTTTGGCAGCGAGTACTTCTTCGACATTCTCGGGATGGTCTACGACTACCCGATGATCGAGCTGAATTTCGATTCGACGCTGGTCGGGTCGGGGGAGCAACGTGTCCCACTCATCATGTACCTGCTCACGCAAGCCTACTTCGTCACCTATCATACGACCGCGGTCATCGTGCTCCGCCGAATCCGTACCTCCCGGATTCCGATTGGCAGAATGCTCTGGCCAGTTCTGGTCCTGATCGTCGCGTACTTCTGGGCCTGGATGGAAACCAAGGCGATGGCGAACCCCTGGATCGAGAGTCAGTTCTACTACGAGGACATGGAGCGCATGCTCACCTACGGCTCGCTCTTCTACTCGCTCTACTTCGTCGCGAGCTTCCCGATCTTCTATCGTCTTGACGAAGAGCGCGACGCGAATTGGAGCTTGACGATCACGGCGGCCGCAGCGTGCACCGCGAGTATGATCATGATGTTCCTGTTGGATTTCGCGGCGGCGATCTTCGGGCCCCTGACATGACGCGATTACTGCGCTACGCACAGTCCAAGTAATGTCTGACAAGGTCGAAATCAAGGGCGTGTACCAGCCGCGGTTCGAACCGGTTGCAGAGCACCTGCGCAAGCAAATCAACTACTACGGCGGTGGTGCGGCTGCGGCGGTGTTCTTGGAAGGCAAACCCGTCGTCGACATTTGGGCCGGCCCGGCTCGCAAAGATGGCACGCCCTGGCAGCAAGACACCATGTCCATCTGTTACTCGGGCACCAAGGGGATCGCTGCGACCGCAATCCATATGCTCGCGACCGATGGCCTGATCGACTACGAAGCGCACGTTGCCGACTACTGGCCCGAGTTCGGCTGCAACGGCAAAGAGCAGATCACAGTTCGACAGTTGCTGTCTCATCAGGCGGGCCTCCACAAGGTCGCGCACCTCGTGGACAAGCTCACCGACATCCTCGACTGGGATCTGATCGTGTCCCGCATCGCCAAGACGGAGCCGGACTTCCATCCAGGCACTGCCAACGCCTACCAGGCCTTCACGTTTGGCTGGCTAGTCGGGGAGCTGATTCATCGAGTATCGGGCTTGACGGTCCCCGAGTTCGTCGAACAGCGAATCGTCGAGCCCCTGAAGCTCGACGGCTTATACATCGGCAACGCCGACACGCAGATGCACCGCATCCCCGATTTCAAAGGGCTGCCCGAGCTCCAGCGAGATGGCGCCAAGCCACTGTCCACGGACTACCGCGTCCCCTTTTGGGTTCGACCGAAGCAGATGCGAGACCTCTGGAGCCGCGGTCTCACGCTTGGGCACGCCAAGGAGCTCTACTCACATCCCGCGTTCTGGAAGGCGTGCCTGCCCGCGATGAACGGCGTCGCGACGGCACGTTCGCTGGCCAAGATGTATGCCGCCCTTTCCATGGGCGGTGAGCTCGACGGGGTGCGTTTGGTTTCGGAGGAGAACGTCCGGAAATCGGCTGAAGTTCAGACGAAGCGCGCGGACAAAGTCACGTTCTACCCGCTTCACTGGAAGCTCGGATACCACCGTAGCGACGCATTCTTGATGGATGTTCCCGAAGCCTTCGGGCATTTCGGTTTGGGCGGCGCTGGAGGATGGGCCAACCCGGAGCTGAAGCTGTCGTTCGGCCTCGTCCACAGTGGTTTCCCCATGTCGATCGTCGGGCAGACACGAACGGTGATGATGACCGCGGCGGTCTATGAATCGCTCGGCATCTACAAGGGTGTCTGCCACACACTGCGGCATGGACCGATTGTCGATTTGGTGCCGAAGCACTCTTAGCGAACAGCTCCTGGGGGATATGCATGACTGAGAAGGTAGGCGTCATCGGAGGTGGCATTGCCGGCGTCGGAGCGGCTTGGTCGCTTCACCGCGCTGGTTACGAAGTCGAGCTTTTCGAGAGGGGCCCAGCTCTCGGCGGAAACGCAAAGACGTTTCGCTGGACCGTCGAAGGCGGCCACGCGGAGTCCCCCTTGCTCGTCGTTGCCTGGCCGCAGATGTATTACCATAACTACGAGTTGCTACTGGGCGAGCTCGGCGTCGGAATAGAGCCGCTGCCGATCTCGTACTTCGTGCAGACCCCGGAGGGGCACTTCTGCCAAGATGGTCAGACAGCGGTCCAAAAGCGCTTCGCCCGCGAGTTCAGGCGCTGGAAGAAGCTGGTTGCCTTCGTCACCAAGGTGAACGCGATCTTCTTGCCGAAGAACAAGCGCGACTCGATGTACCACTTTTCGTATTTCAACCCGATGAATCTCATTCCGCTCTACTGGCTGGCGAGGCTCTTCGGGATCTCGAACGCCTTCTGGGACACGATCTTCGTTCCCATTCATTGCGCGAGCTTCATCACGACCTCGATGCGCGGCGTCCCTGCGGTGATCCTACCGCTGCTCGAAAGCATCGTGCCGCTCGAGGAGCCCACGCAGATGGGCACCTGGCAAGGGCCGCCGCGTCAGGTATTCGATCGGATGACCGCGCCATTCGCAGACAAGGTGCACACCGACCACGAGATCACGAGCGTCAAACGTCGCAACGGGCGCTTCGTGATTGGAGACGCACACGGACGGACGTACGAAGCGGACAAGGTCGTTTTTGCCTGCGACGCGACCTCCGTGTTGAACGCGCTCGACTCTCCGACCTGGTTGCAGAGGCTCCTCTTCAGCAAGGCGCAGTATGTCGACGATGTCGATCCGACGTTCGCGAGATTCGTGGTGCACTCCGACACCAGCATCCTTCCGGAGAAACATCGCCAGCGAATTCTCTCGGACTTCAACACGTACTCCGAGATCGATGAAGTGGGTGCGCTCGAGTGCACCTTCGTAATCTCGGCGCAGAATCCGAGCCTCAAGGACAAAGGCGTGCCTATGTTGGTGACCTTCAATTCGAAGAAGGCGATCGGCCAGGTTCAGAAACGCATCGAGCTACCCCATCCGACGCACACGATGTCGCTTCGGAACCTACTCATCATGTCGATGATGCGCTTCCTGCAAGGGAAAGACGGTATCCATTACTGCGGCACCTTCACGACTCCCGAGGGCGGCCACGACCTGTCGTTCATGTCGGGGCTCGTTGCGGCCCACTCGATCGGAGCTCCATATCCGTTCTCGCGAGACAACCCTAACGCCGTCGCGGACTTCAACCAGATGCAACGGATGATGCTGAAAGCAGGGACCCGCGAGCCGCTCTAGAGGAAGATGCCGTACGAGCCGTCGAGGATCATCTGGATGCTCGCGTACAGCCCCCAGAGTGGGAAGACGAACCACATGGAGTTGCTGATGCCGACGAACAGCAGCAAGTCTCTGACCGAGTGTCCATGGTGGCGGCCATTGTTGAAGAACTGAAAGAAGTAAACAGCGGTTCCGTAGAACATCTGCCAGAAGATGATGATGCCGATGATTCCGAGGACGCGGGCCGGCATCAACTCGAACGTCATTCCAAACGCGAAAATCACCGCGGGGACGAGTGTCGTGAAACCATTTCCGACGTCGATGTTGTAACCGAACGAACGGCGGTCTGAATAGCCGGGATCGAATAACGAGTAGCCTGACCAAATCCCGGTCCATTGGCAGGGCGCGAGCATTTTGAGCAAAGGGATCGGTTTCACGAAGATCTCGGCAACGCGCGTGAGCTCTCGCCCACGGTATGGTTCCTTGGTCGCTTCGTACTCAGCGTGAATCTGGTCTTGGCAGAAGAAGAGCGCGATCTCCCACCAGGCGATCATCACGTTGATCACCAAGAAGAATGCCAAGCCGATCTGTGTCGCGTTGTAGACACCGTGAGCGCGCTGGTGCAGCCAGGTGTGAAACACGGTGCCGATGAGGACAACGGCTCCGACGATTGCTGCGGTCGGGATCGTGAGGCCTCGCGGCTGTGTAGTGGATTCCATCAACTTTCTCCGTAGCCAGATGGGGCCTCCGTACTATGATCCGCCCGGAGGCGCAGCAAATGACTTCGGTGAAGCAGTTGGGATACTTGGTTTTCGAGGTGAGCGACCTCGCGGCATGGGAGCATTTCGGGGCCAAGATTCTCGGCCTAGCGGTGGTCGATTCACGCGGAGACGCGGGTTTTTCACTGCGAATGGACGACTATCAGCAGCGCTTTTTCATCGATCGCGGGCCCGCCGACGACCTCGCGGCAATCGGTTGGGAGGTCGAAGGGCCCGCTGAGCTCGAAGCGTTCGCACGACGCTTCGCGGAATCCGGGCACGAAGTCACACAGGGTACCGCAGACCAAGCAGCACGGCGAAACGTGGAGGCACTGATTCGCGTCAACGATCCAGCCGGCAACCCAAACGAGATTTTTTATGGCCCCAAGAAGACCGATGAGCCATTCGTTTCGGACGTTGTCCGATCGGGCTTCGTGGCTGGCGAGCAGGGGTTTGGGCACGTCGTCGTCGCGGCGAAGGATCAGGATGAGCACGAAGCGTTCTACGCGTCGATGTTCGGGTTGAAGCTGAGCGACTACATCCGGTGCGAGTACTTCGGACACAAGATCGACGTCACCTTCATGCACGCCAACGCGCGACACCACTCGCTGGCCTTCGGGGGAGGGCAGCTCAAACGGATTCACCACTTCATGGTGCAAGCCAAGTCCATGGACGAGGTCGGGTTGTGCTACGACCGCTTTCTCTTTTCCGGCGGGATGGTCCACCAAACGCTTGGGCGTCATCCGAACGACAAAATGTTTTCGTTCTACGGGTACACGCCATCCGGCTTCCACTTCGAGTTCGGCTCAGGCGCCATCGAGATCGGTGAAGGCTGGGAGAGCACGACCCACGGCAAGGTGAGCGAGTGGGGGCACCATCCGCCACAGCTCCTCACCAAAGCGTACCGCCGCGCCAAGGAATCACGCGACGAGAAGGGCTGACCGGCCGTTGGACCGGCTCCCGCCCTTGCGCTAGAACACGTTCTACTCCGAGGTTTGAAGCATGGTCGTAGAAGCAGTTCCCGAAGGAAAATACGCCGATGTCGGCAGCGGCATCACGATGCACTTTCACGAGGCAGGCGGTGGCGATCGCGGTGTCGTCCTATTCGTGCATGGCAGTGGCCCCGGGGCGAGCGGCTGGAGCAACTTCAAGGGGAACTACCCGTTCCTCGCCGAGCATGGCTACCGGACCATCGTGCCCGACACGATGGGCTACGGCTATTCGACCAAGCCCGAAGAGGGAGCGTTCAGCCTCGACGACGTGGCCGCTCAATACAAGGCGCTCCTCGACACGCTTGGCGTGGATGGAGCGACCGTGGTGGGGAACTCACAGGGCGGAGCGATCGCGATCACGATGGCCCTCAACTACCCGGATCTCGTCGAGAAGCTCGTCTTGATGGCCCCCGGAGGCCTCGAGGCACGAGAGACCTACATGGAGATGGAGGGCATCAAAGCGATGATTCGCGTCCTCTACAAAGAAGGCATCAGCAAAGAGACCATGCGAAAGGTCTTCACGCTCCAGCTGCACGACGAATCCAAAATCACCGACGAGGTCATTGAAGAGCGATATCAGGTCGCCATGACCCAGCACAAAGACAACATCGCCCGCATCCGAGTTGCCAACCAGGAAGAACGGCTCTCCGAGATCCAGTGCCCGGTGCTCTGCTTCTGGGGCGCAAACGACAAGTTCTGCCCCTCGAGCGGCGCATCCAAAATCGCCACGCGCTGCGCCAACTCCCGTACGATGCTCATCGCTAGCTGCGGCCACTGGGTCATGGTCGAGTACGCCAAACTCTTCAACGAGCTAACCCTAAAGTTCCTCACCAACGACCTAGGGTGAAAAAGGGGACTGTCCCCTTTTTCGAAGGGTTAATTGTTGGCTATGGCTTTTTCGACGGCTTCTAGGAGGCTTTTGCTGTAGACGCGGCCGGTTAGGTTCTTGCGTGCCTGCATGGCTGCGGCGTCCCAGGCCGCCTGGTGCGGCGTGGTATCGACTTGGATGATGCCACGTTTGACGAGGGACTCATACGCTCGCCCATCATCGCGTCGCGAGACCTTATCCGTGGCTCTGGCGGCCCGCTCACTAGTCTCCAACAAAACCTTCTGGTCGTGCTCGGTCAACTCGTCGAACTTCTCTTTCTTCATGAACGAGCCGCCCACGATGATCCCGAAGTTCTGCTTGGCCATGTAGTTGAGGCGCGTGTACCACTGCATGCCGACTGCCAAGATCGCGGAGCAGGGCACTGTGTCGAGCATTCGCGTTTGAAGTCCGCCGTACACTTCGTTCGCTCCGACTCGGACGGGATTCGCACCCATGACGCTGACAAACTCGGCAAAGACCGGATCGTCCTTCCATGCCCAAGGGCGCAGCGATTTCAGATCTTCCGGTTTGGCGAAATTCTCGATCGAAAAGATGCGGTGCTTCCCGGCTTCGCCCCAGTTCAATTGCACGAAACCGTTGTCCTCGATCAGCTTTTCGAAGCGGCCGCTGAGCTGGGTCCGCGCCCTTTCGAGTTGTTCGTATTCGGTGATCAAACCCGGCGCAGTCAGCACCAAGACCGGTCGCGCCACCAACCCGATTCCAGTGGTCGACACCCCGGCCGCGTCCATCTGCCCCGCGCGAATCTTGCGGACGAAGTCGCGCTCGTCGCCCTGACTGCCACCGCCATAGAAGCGAAATTCCACCCGGTTTTCGGTTCCGGCTTTTAGGCTCCGGTTCCAAGCCTTCATGACCTTCATGAATGCCGACCCTGCAGGGGCGAGAGAGGCGAAACGGATGATGATCGGTGATGCGGCGTTTGCCTGCGGGACCGACATTGCGCCGGGCAGCAGGAAAGCACTCGCGGCGAGGAATGCGACGAAGACGGGTTTGATTTTGCTCATTGGTTTCTCGACGGGGGAAGCGGACACTAGCGCAATCGCCGCGGAGCGACACTCATCTCCTCGCAGGATTTCCCTGGTCCGACGTCATTACCCGTGGAGGGATTCAAGTTGGGCGGTTACCTACTTGTAGGTAGCGTCACTTCGGATGAGTTTCGCGGCGCGATACCCGATCAGCATGCTCGGGGCGTTGAGGGCCGAGACCGGAGTCCAGGGGATCGTGGAGGCGTCCGCGATCCGCAGACCAGTCACACCTCGCAGGCGAAGCTCGGGGTCCACGGCGTACGCTTCGCCCGTTCCCATGCTGCAGCTGCCAGCGAAGTGATAGGTCGTGATCGTGTTCTTCCGGACGAATTTCGCGATGGATTCGTCGCTCTTCACGCGCGCACCGGGCATGAGCTCCTTGGCGCCCCATTCCGAAAGACCGCTCGAGCCACCGATCGCTCGGGCGATCCTCACGCCTTTGATCATCGTTTCCATATCCTCTGGATCCGAGTAATAGGCCGGGTCGATCAAGGCCTGCCGGTTCACGTCGGTCGACTGCAAGCGAAGGGTGCCACGGCTCTTGGGTTTTCCGAGGATCAAAATAATGCCGAACATGTGGTCGGTGAACCGCTGCAGGGCGCCGATCTTGAAGGCGCCGCCGACCATGCTGCGAACCATCTGCCGCGACCGCGGGCCGTAGAGCGCGTGCGGGACCACCATGGGAGGAAGCATGCGTTGCATCATGTGCCGCATCGCCGAAGGGGCGGGCCAGTACGTGTAGCAAGTGTCGCTTTGTGAGGCCGGCAGATCGCTGTCCGCGTTCGTC
>Ga0209456_10000366_pt1 | contig 24725 bp, 24 predicted proteins | sample COG_11_FD_184755 | JGI IMG/M metagenome (GOLD analysis project Ga0209456, IMG submission 184755) | Pelagic marine sediment microbial communities from the LTER site Helgoland, North Sea, for post-phytoplankton bloom and carbon turnover... | ecosystem: Environmental > Aquatic > Marine > Neritic...
GCCGAGGAAGCCATAGCGAAGGCCGTTGACCATGTACAGCAGCGGGTTGAGACGGCTGACCGTATTCCAGGGCTCGGGGAGAAGATCGATCGAATAGAAGACGCCACCGAGGAAAGCCAAGGGGAGCAGCACGAAGTTTGGAAATATCGCGAGGTGATCGAACTTCTCCGCCCAAAGCGCGGCGACCATTCCCAGGAGCGCGAGCGTCGCGGTCACGAAGATCGTGAAAAAGAGCGTCCAGCCGACGTGGTGCAGGGGAAACCAGGTGAACGAAAGGGCGACCAGGTACACCAGAGCGCCGACGATAATCGCCCTGATCATCGCGGCGCCCACGTAGGCGAGCACCATCTCCAGCGCGCCAATCGGCGCGACCAGGATGTCGGTTATCGTTCCGTTGATCTTCGACTGAAACAGGCTCGACGAGGTGTTTAGGAAGGAGTCCCGAATCATCGTCATCATGACCAGGCCGGGCACCACGAATTGGATGTAGGGGACGCCGGAAATCTCGCGAAGTCGGGAGCCCAGAGCGACGCCGAAAACCAAAAAGTAGAGGCTCGTCGTCACGAGAGGGCTCAGCACCGTCTGCAGCCAGACTTTGCTGAAACGCCGCACCTCCTTGAGGAATAGCGTCTTGAGGGCGATCGCGCTCATGCCGCGTGTCTTCCGTCAGCCTTGCGGATCAGCTCCAGGTAAATCTCCTCGAGTGAGCGTCCGCCATGGCGTTCCAACAGGCTTTCACGGCTTTCAACCAGAAGCAGCTCGCCCTTGTGCAGAATGCCGATGCGGTCCGCAAGCTTTTCGGCTTCTTCGATGTAGTGCGTGGTCAGCACGATGGTGGTGCCCGCGGTTCGGAGGTCCTCGACCTCTCGCCAGAGCTCGCGGCGCAGCTCGACGTCGACCCCGGAAGTCGGTTCATCGAGGAACAGGAGCCGCGGGTCATGGACGAGGGCCTTGGCCACGAGCAGGCGCCGCTTCATGCCACCGGACAGCGTCCGCGTGTAGGCGTCGCGTTTGTCGGTCAGTGCAAAGGTCTCGAGCAGGCTCTCGGCACGACTGCGATTCGGTTCGACTCCCATGAGCCCCATTTGAATCATCAAGCTTTCGAGAGGAGTGAAGAACGGGTCGTAGCCGATCTCTTGGGGCACCAAGCCAACCAGGCGGCGCGTTGTCCGGAAGTCGTTCACCGTGTCGAAGCCGAGGACCTCGATGCTCCCGTCGCTCTGCTTGGCCAGCCCCGTGATGCAGTGAATCAGGGTCGATTTGCCGGCTCCGTTTGGGCCGAGAAGGGCGAAAATCTCGCCTTCGTAGACCTCGAGCGACAGGTCTTTGAGCGCCGTAAACTTCCCGTAGCGTTTTGTAACGTGGCGGCAGCGGAGAACCGGCGGCTTCATCGGGGCCGACTATAGCGACCCAGACAGCGATGACCAGGCTACCCGGGGCTGTGCCGTAGATGGAACGACTTGGGTCGCGTGAGCTGCGCATAGCCGAGGGTGGACAAGCTACAGCCTCGGCCCGAGTCCTTGACCCCCACCCAGGCGAGCTCCGGGTCGAGGTAGTCGCAGCGATTCATGTACCAGGTTCCGGTTTCGACGCTTGCGCCGATCCGTTGCGCGCGATCGAGGTCACCCGTCCACACCGAGGCAGTGAGGCCGTAGTCGCTGTCGTTCATCAAGGTGATCGCTTCGGCGTCGTCCCGCACCTGCATGATGCCGACAGCCGGGCCGAATGTTTCTTCGCTCATGATCCGCATCGAGTGGTCGACGTCCACCAGCGCCTGCGGCGCCATGTAGGGAAGACCGCGTTTGGTTCCTTCGAAATGGCTCGGGTCGAGTAGGGCGCGTGCGCCGGCCGCTATCGCTTCGTCGATCTGGGCCTGGATGCCTTCGGCGTTGCGGATACGAACCACAGGGCCGAGCGTGGTCGACGCATCTCGCGGGTCGCCGAGCATGAGCTCGTTGGCCACGGCGATGAAGGCTTCGAGGAAGGGTTCATACACGTCCTGATGCACGTAGATTCGCTCGATACCGCAGCAGGATTGCCCTGCGTTGTAGAACGCACCGTCGACGAGATTCGCTGCGGAGCGCTCGATGTCGGCATCGCCGCACACGTACGCGGGGTCTTTGCCCCCTAGCTCGAGCGCAGCTCCGATGAACCGCTTCGACGCGGCTGTCTGGATGGCGTGACCCCCTCCAACCGAGCCTGTGAACGCCACGAATGCGACCCGTGGGTCTGCGATCACGTCTGCAACGCCGTCGTGATCGAGATAGAGAACCTGAAGGACTCCCGCAGGCAGCCCGGCTTCCTTGGCCGCACGCCCGATGCGTTCGGCGACGAGCGGCGTCTGCTCCGAGTGCTTGAGCACGACCGTGTTGCCGGCAACCAGCGCGGGCACCAGGGCGTTGACCGCGGTCAGCCAAGGGTAGTTCCATGGCGCCACGACGAAAACGACGCCCAAGGGCTCCCTCCGAATGAATCGCGTAAAGCCATCTCGCCCCGCGAGCTCGATGTCGCCGAGCCCCTGAGCCGCAAGGTCGATCATCGTTCTCCCGCGAAGCAACCACCCACCCACCTCGCCACCGCCGTCGCGTACGGGCCTGCCCATTTGCATTGTGAGCTCCTGCGCCACGGTGTCCGCGTCGTGCACGGCAAGCTCTACGAAGCGCCGAACCATCGTGCAGCGTTCTTCGAGACCGAGCTGTCGCCAAGAATCGAAGGCTTTGCTGGCCCTCGTCAGCGTTCGTTCGATTTCCTGCGCCCCGTCCAGCGCGCGTTCGAAGACGATGCTTCCGTCCACCGGAGAAATCGTTTGGAAACGCCCAGTCATGGCCGCTAGCGTTTCTCAGCTCAGGGGTCGGGTCAATCCGGGCTTGCACATTCGTCCACCCCGGGGCACGACGTGGCCATGGCGATGCCAAAGCTCGAAGGGAAGGTACTGGTCACCGGGGCGAGCGGTTTCATCGGTGGCCGGCTGCGGGACGAGCTTCTTGCCTCCGGTTCCGATGTCGTTGCGATTCGCCGCCCGGGGTCGCCGCCTTCGAAAGCGGGGCGCTCGGTCGAGGCGGACTACGCCGAGGTCGCCGGACTCGAACGCGTGATGGCCGACGAGATGCCGGACTACGTCCTGCACGTGGCCGGCGTGACCAAGGGCAGCTCGTACGAGGACTTTCGCACCGGCAACGTCATGCCCACGCGCAACTTGCTCGCCGCGCTACGTCGCGAGCATTCAAACGCCAAGCGATTCGTCCTGGTGTCTTCGCTGACATCGTACGGGCCGTCCGCTACCTCGGCACCTCATCGAGAGGAGAATCCGCCCAGGCCGATCGAGCACTACGGAGAGAGCAAGCTCGAAGCAGAGCGAGTCGTCGAAGAGGAATCGGGCGGCCTGCCCTGGACGATCTTGCGTCCGTCAGGTGTCTACGGCCCCGGCGATGTCGACTATTTCAATCTCTTCAAGAGCGCAATGCTCGGATGGAACGTGTACTTCGGAAACCGCGAGCGACTCATGTCGATGATCTACGTCGACGACTGCGTTCGAGGAATCCTCGAGGCCGCTCAGCACGAAGCGAGCGCCAACAATGGTTACTTCCTGACGAGTGACGAGCAGGTGACCTGGGAGCAGTTCCAATCCGAGGTGGTTCGAGTCGTTGGCCGCCCAGTCCGAACGGTCGATCTACCGGAGCATCTGATTTCTATCGCCGCTCTCGGTGGAGAGCTTGCCACCCGTTTCGACAAGAAGCCGAGGCTATTGAACCTCCAAAAGGCCAAGATGGGCGCGCAGCAGGCCTGGACTTGCGTGGGTGACGCGGCCAGCCGGGACTTCGGTTTCAAGGCTGAAGTCGACCTCGCTGAGGGCATCCGACTGACCCACGACTGGTACGAAGCAAACGATTGGTATCAGAGCCCCAAGCCGAAGGATCTGCGCTCGGTGCGGTCACTCCGCGGCTTGGCTCGTCGTCTCGGCCGGTTCCGGTGAGAGCTTTTCCAAAAGGCGATGGCCAGTGGACGTGATCTGGTCCAGCAGGTAGCGCGCCCTGGGCTCGGCCCGCTCGAGGTGCCGTTCGAGAACATCGGCTCGCTCCGGGTGTTTCTCGGCTTGCGCCAGGAGAAGCTCGGCGATCGCGGTGTCGCTGAGAAGCTGGATTAGTCGCTCGGCATGCAGCATCGCAAAGGCGAAGTCGCGCTTTGGATCCCAGTTTTTGGTGAGCTCGTCGGACCATTCACCGATCGGCTTGCGGCGAAGGCCCTTCACCTTGTTGCCTGCCGTCCTCAGCACCAGGTGTTGCTGCGCGCTCAGTGAGACTGTCTGGAGTTGTGCGACCCGTCGTTCGAGCGGATTGCGGCTCGAGAGCGAACGCCAGCGCGTTTGCGCCAAGCGCTTTACGAATGCCTGCGGATGCTTGATGATCCCGCCGAGCGTATCCTTCATCGCCATCAGCGCCTGAATTTGGCTCGTTCCTTCGTAGATCGGCATGACGACCGCGTCGCGAAGCAGCTTCTCCGGCAGGTAGTCGCGGGTGTAGCCGTTACCGCCGTGAATCTGAAGCGAAGTGCGAGCGTGCTCGACCGCCTTTTCCGCGGCAACGTACTTGAGCAGCGGTGTGAGGCGGCGCGCCATCTTCTGATGGGACTTCAAGCGTCGTTTCGTCCTCTTGTTTTCATCTTCGCCGAGGTCCCCGTAGCGAACGGCGAGGGCCAGCTTTTGCGCCATTTCTTCGTGGAAACAGGCGGTCACGGCCAAGGCGCGAATGCCCTGAATCTCAGTCCGCATCGTTTCGAGGTACTCGGCGATCATCTCGTGGCGGTCGATCGTCTTGCCCATCGAGCCGCGCTCCGAGGCGTACTCTGCGGCCGCCCGGTACGCGGACTCGCTGAGCCCCAGGCACTCGAAGCCCACGCCAAGCCGGGCGTTGTTCATCAGGGTGAGCATGTACATGAAGCCTTCGCCCCGTTGGCCTACCAGCTCTGCGGGTGCCTTGTCGTACACGAGTCCGCACGTCGCAGAACCGTGATGGCCGAGCTTCTCTTCGACACGGCTCAGCTGCACGATGCGTGTCCGGTTGCCTTCGGCGTCGTCTTCGTAGGCCTTCACCAGGAACATCGAAAGCGCGTTGAGGCCGCCCATTGGATCGTCGGGGTCGGCGTCTTCGGTGCGCGCGATGACGAAGTGATACTTGCCGTGACCCGAGGTGATGAAGATTTTCTCGCCGGTGACATACCAATTGCCGTCGGCGCCTTGCTCGCCAACCGCGCGAATCGCTGCCATGTCGGACCCGGCGTCGGGCTCGGTGATGTCCATGCAGCCCCAGGCTTCGCCTGCCACGATTTCTTCGACCATCTTCCGCCAGCGGGTTTCGTTGATTCGGCCGGTCACCGTATCGATGTCCGAGCTTCCTTCGTGCGCAGAGAAAACGATCGCCGCCATGGCAATGCCCGCGTGGAACCCATGGTGCGCCATGGCGGAGACGTCAGCTCGCGCCATCAACTCGCTATTCATGAAGTACAACATCATCGGCGCGTTCATCCCGCCAAGCTCACGCGGGATCGGCAGACCATGAAGGCCGAGCTCGTTGATTCTCTGGAAAATTCCGGCGAGCCGCTCGGGGAAAACGACCTCTCCGTCGACGAAATCGACGCCTTTCTCGTCGATTTCTCTCTCGTAAGGCTTGATCTCTTCGGCGGTGAATTGTCCGAACATCTCGATGATGTCCCGGTAGAACTCGACCGCCTCCTCGGTGTTCCGAAACCCTTCTCCGTCCGCATCGGTGAAGTCATGTTCGGTGATTTGCGCGAGCGAGTCCCAGTCGACACCCTTGTCGAAGTAGTATTGAAGATCGTCGTTGTCTTTGAAGAAATTGGCCATGCTCAGTTCTCGCCTTCGCTCTCGGTGTAGAGGCTTGACCGCGCGACGCGGATCAGCTCGCGCGCGTGACGCTTTCGCGTGCTCCCTAGGGCCGGATCATCCGGCAGAATCGTTTGCAGCGTGTCGATGACCGCGGTTCCCGCCACCGCCATCGTGATCACCTCGACCGCGTACGCTTGCGGGTCGACGTCGGCCCGGACCAAGCCTTGCCGCTTCGCGCGCTCGAGCTGCCCGCCTAGTAGCTCGACCCAAGGTCGCACGAATGTCGCGAGCATCGCTTGCATCTGCTCGGGCCGGTCGAGAGTCTCGCGTAGAAATAGACGTGCGCGGTCCGGGTCCTCGATGAAAAACTCACTGAGCGCCTGCATCGTCGCGTCGAAGCGCTCTTCGGTGGACGCCTTCAACAGAAGGCCGGGCAACACCGAGTTCCAGTGCGCGAGCATTTCGGCGAGCACGTTTTCGCGAAGCGCATCTTTCGACCTGAAGTGGTAGAGGAGGCTCGGCTTTCGAATGCCCACCGCGTCGGCGATCTCCTGGACCGAAGTCCCGTCGTACCCCTGCTCCGCGAACAATCGCGTTGCGTGGGTCAGAATCTGGTTGCGTACGTCCATTTTCTCTACCAACTGGTCGTCAAATGCCTACCAAATGGTAGGCAGAATGCAAGGAGAACATCCGTGAAGCGTCAATTTGGGGCTATCGGAGTCCGGAAAACGCCCATTTTAGGCTAGTCTCCGCGAAGCTCGCGTTGGGACAGATAGACGGGGAGGGGAGCGTCGGGTGTCGTTGAGTTCGTGGTCGGAGCATTGGGAAATCCTTCTAGTCGCGCTCATTCTCGGCGCGGCGCACGTCGTCGCGCCGTGGGTCAAAGGGCTCGTCAAATACCCCGAACGGCAGCAGGCCTTCGGCGGAGGGCTCTCCGTCGCCTATCTGTTCCTCCATCTCATCCCGAGCCTCGACGCTTCGGATTCGGTCGTCGGTCCTCGAATCTATTTCGTCGCCTTGCTCGGCTTCGTCGTCTTCTACGGCTTGGACGTGATGTTCCAACCGCCCAAGCATGCGCATCCAACCAAGTATCATGCCTATCTGTCGGCGTTCTTCGTTTACGATGGGCTCCTGGTTTTCACGCTGGGCCTCAACCTTCCCCCGACACCCATCCTGACTCTGGTATTCGCCCTGTCGCTTGCGCTCGATGTGCTGAACACCGATCTGGAAATGCAGGAGGACTTTGGCGATCGCTTCTTCAAATGGGGACGTTGGGTACTGCTTGGAGCCGTGGCGATCGGCTATGGCTTAGGCCTCTTTCGGCGTCCGCACCCCGCGGTGATCGATCTTGTCACGGCCGCACTCGCCGGCTTCATGATGTTTCACACCGTCAATGGGATGTTCCCAGTATCCCGGAACAACAAGTTCTGGGCGTTCTTGGCAGGGCTCATTGCGTTCGCGCTGTTGCACGTGTTGCTGGGCGCAGTCGACTGAGCTGCCACACACGGCGATCGACGGGCGAAGCTAGCTCTGGTCTGCGCCTCAATCGATCGGATCGCCGATCGGGATGAGCGGCTCGGTTGCATCGCCCGAGTTTCCCAAGGGCGATTGCCGTTCGATCGCGGAGATCGTTCGCCACCATGTTTCGACGCCTTCCACCCGGGATGGCTCTACCGGCGCGCCGATCATCGGCATCAACAAGTGCGTATCCAGGCTGGGCGCGATCTCGAACAATCGCTCCGCAGGTTGGTCCCAGTCGTGAATCGCGAGGTCGAATGTGCCCCAGTGAACCGGTAAGAAGCTTCCACCGCCGAGGAGCTTCAAGGCCTCGAGCGCGTTGTCCGGGCCGAGGTGGATGTGGCCCCAGGCCGGATGGAAGGCGCCAACTTCGAGCATCACGAGGTCGAACGGGCCTAGCCGGCGGGCGATTTCTTCGTACTCGCGGGTGAGGCCGGTGTCGCCACTGAAGAACGCAGCGTGACGCGGGCCGCGAAGCGCAAAGGACGACCAGAGGGTGCGGTTGCGATCGGCCGCGGCACGCCCCGAGAAGTGTTGTGAAGGCGCCGCTGTGATGCGGAAGTCGGCATGCGGCAGCTCGGCGCTCTCCCACCAATCGAGCTCGGTGATGCGCGCTGGGGGGACACCCCAGGCTTCCAGGTGCGCGCCGACGCCGAGCGAGGTGTAGAAGGGGACGTCTTGTCGAATCAGCTCGACGATGCTCGGGTAGTCGAGATGGTCGTAGTGGTCGTGGGAGATGATCACCGCGTCGAGCGGCGGGAGCTGAGAGATCGGGACCGGAACCGGTTGAAAGCGTTTGGGGCCGACGAGGCGGCTTGGCGAGACACGCCGACTCCAGACCGGATCGGTGAGGACGCGGACGCCGTCGATCTCGAGAAGCAGCGTCGAATGGCCCAACCAGGTCGTGCGGAGTCCGGTTTCAGCGGGCTTGGCCCAGGCGTCGAGGGGGCTCACCGAAGGGAGTGGTGCAATGGGCACCCGCCGACGACCTCCGAAAAGGAACTCCCGCATGACCGGGAAGGTCGAGCCCTTCTTGAGATTGGGGCCGACGCCGGAGGTGTTGCGAAAGAACCCGTCGAAGAAGCGCGGGGACGCGTGCATCCGTTCGCGGCGAAGGCCGCTGGTTCGTCGGCGGAAGGGAGACATCGGTCGGAAGTGTATAGGGCAATCGCCGACGGTGTCACGGTGTGTCAATCGCAGCGTCAGTGCCAGCGTCAGTGCCAGTGCCAGCGCCAGTGTCAGCGCCAGCGTGGTACCCTGTTGGCATGTCGCGCCTCGACGATGCACTGAGCGGGTTTGACGCTGCCAACGCAGAGGATCCGAACACAGAGACGGTGAACGAACAGTTGGTTCCCAAGGAGCTCGTTTACGGCCAACGGATGTCGGTGCGCCTCACAGCCTTTGCCCCTGACGCCTCCGAAACCGTTCAGCTCGCGGCACGCGCCCAGCACATACGGCGTTGGGAAGTGCCGCGGGATAGCTATCCGGACGGCCGGGCCGGGTATCTCAAATGGCGCACGGATCTCTACAAACGACATGGCGAAATCGCCGTCGCGATCATGAAAGACGTGGGCTACGATGCCGATGCGATCGAACGTGTGAAGACGCTGCTTCGCAAGCGCGGATTGAAAACCGACCCAGACGTGCAGCTGCTCGAAGACGTCATCTGTCTGGTGTTTCTAGAGCACTACTTTCATGACTTCGCGCAGAAGCATGAAGAGGAGAAGCTGATTCCGATCGTCCAGAAGACTTGGAAAAAGATGACGACCGAGGCACACCAGGCCGCGCTTCAGCTCGACTACGCACCTGAGGACCTCGCTCTCATTCGGAAGGCGTTGGGGAGCGACTAGCGTCGGGTGGGATCGAGTAGGTTACGGTTGCATGCGCGACCGGGTCGTCGCTTCCCGCGGAGTAGATCGTGACTTGCCCCACCGCCAGTCGACTACCGAGCTTGAGCATTTCGGTTTCCGCGATCACGTCAGCAGGCTTTGGCGCGCGAAGGAAGTTGATGTTGAGGTTGGTGGTGAGCGCAAGGGCGACAGGGCCGATCGTGCCGAGCACCAGGTAGTACATGGCCGTATCTGCGATCGTCATGAGGAACGGGCCCGAAACCGTGCCGCCTGGACGAAGGTGTCGATCGGTCACCGGAACTCGGATTCGCAGAAACCCGTCGCGCAGCTCTTCGATTTCGACCGGCATGCGAGCTTGCGGAAAGGCCTTCTGCATGAAGTTCTTGATCTCGCCGGCGGTCATCCTCGGCATCAGAGCTTCAAGCGCCCCTCTTTGACATCGGTCCAGCGGTCCACGGTGAGCAGCTCGTAGCCGCGGGTGGTGCGAACGTAGAGCGGGTCGCCGACCGCAGCGGGGTCGACGCCTTCTTTCCTCAGGTCATTCTTTTGGATTTTGAACGTTCCGGTCTTCGCCAGGCCGCCCATCACTCTAACGAATCGCGGTTGCGCATAGGGTGGGAGCTCCGAAACGGCATTCCAAAACCGGTGCGGGTCGAACTCGCCCGCGGGAACCACCGCGGCAAGACCTGCTTGGCCTTCCATGTTGGGAACGGGCACCCCGATCACGGTCGCTTCGTCGATGCCGTCATTGTGCGTGATGACGTCTGCGACCTCGGCGGTGGATACGTTCTCGCCTTTCCATCGAAAGGTGTCGCCGATTCGGTCAACGAAGTAGTAGAAGCCGTCGGCATCGCGACGGAGGAGGTCGCCCGAGCGGAAGTACTGGTCGCCTTTTTTGAACACGTCGTGGAGCAGCTTCTTTTGCGTCGCAGATTCGTCGGTGTAGCCCCGGTACTCGAGCCCACCTGTCGAGACTCTCGGCACACGGATCAGCAGCTCTCCGGCTTCATCATTGCCGCACGGAATGCAGAAGCCCTTCGCGTCACGAAGGTGTTGGTCGAGGTCGACGTCGTACTGGACAATCCGCAGCCAGCCGGCGAGCCCTCCGAGTGGGACCCGTCCAACCGACCCTTCGCGGCCGCTGATGTTGGCGATGAAGCCCGGGGCTTCGGTTGCACCATAGAACTCGCGGATGTTCTCAATGCCGAATCGCGCTTTGAACCTCGGCCAGATGTCGGGGCGAAGCCCGTTGCCGACGGCGACGCGTACGGGGTTCGGCAGCTCCTTCGGATGCGGTGGCGAGTTGACGAGGTAGCGACATAGCTCCCCAATGTAGAGAATCGCCGTCGCCTTGTAGCGATGAACGTCCTCCCAAAACGCGCTCGCGCTGAACGAGCGGCGCATCGCCATCGGGACGCGCGCAATCATCGCTGCCGACGCGCCCAGGAGAAGCCCGTTCGCATGATAGAGCGGAAGCACGCAGTAGAGCTTGTCGCCCGGTCGGAAACCGTACATTAGTGGCCCGAAACCTGCGCCGGCGAGGATTGCCCGAGCGTGTGAGACACGGCATGGCTTGGGCAGACCTGTCGTTCCGGACGTGTAGATGTAGACGAAATCGTCCTCTGCCTTGACCGGGGCAGGGGGGTAGGCCGTGGCCGGCGTGTCGGCAAGAAGACCTGCGTACGGATTCTGGTCGAACACGAGAATGCGATCGAGCGATTGGCACAACTCTTCGCAATCGCGCAACCCTGGCTCCAAGGTATGGCTCGCGAGAACCACTTTCGCTTTCGACACCTCGATCGCATGGGAAAGCGGGCGCCCGCCAAGATTGGTGTTTAGCAATGCCGCTGTGGCACCGACGCGGGATATGCCAAGCACCGACGCGATGTAGAAAGGCGAGTTCTCTGCGAGAAGTGCGACGACGTCTCCGGGTTTGACGCCGGCGGCCGCCATCACGTGCGCGACCCGCGAGCTCGTATTCGCGAGCTCGGACCAGGTAAGATGTTCGCGCTCCATTTCGTAGGCGAGGTCATGCGGAGCTTCTTGAGCGTTCTTCAGCGCGACGTGAAGAAGGCTGTCGATTTGCCTCAGTCGCGTGCGGAGCAACCAGGGCACGGTTTCCTTCAAGGCTTTTGGCCCGAAACTCAGCTCCGCCAACACCGAAGACCGCCATGACGACGAAGCTAGGCGTGAAAACATGTCGGGAAGTGTACGCGCTCCAAACCTAGATTCGAGACGTTTTTTTCGGGCTCATGTGGTACAACACTTGGCCCGTGCCGACGTGGACCGACATTAAGGATCACGCGAGGTCCAGCTATAGGCTGGCCGAGGAGCACGACCACAGCTTCAAGGTCGTATTCGCATACCCTGGCAACCGTCTCCAGGCCGTGATCGTGTCTCACTATCAAGCCATGGGTCGTTCCTGGGTGGACTTTTCGTCGGCCTGTTGCCGAGCTGATCGCATGGACCCGGAGGCCGCGCTTCAACAGAGCTTCAACTTGGCCGTCGGCTCCCTGTGCTTGGATGGCGATGTGTTCGTCGTTCGCCACACCGCGATGGCAGACCACATGCATCTCGCCGATCTCGAAGTGTCCATGCACGCGGTCGCCCGTGCTGCAGACCAGATCGAACAGTCGCTGCCCCTTTACGAGCCGGCCTCTGATAGACTCCCGGACGTGGGAGACGTGGAACAGGAGCGCGCCTAACTTGCCGTTCGCGGTCGAGATTTCGGGTTTCTTGGGGGCGTTCACCCTCTTGGTGGGGGTTTGGGGCATTCTCGTGCCCGCGCGCCTCGCGGACTTCGTGACTCGTTTTGGCTCCAAAGGCGGACTCTGGTTCGCAGCGGGGATCCGTTTGGTCTTTGGGCTCGCGCTGTGGTTTGCGGCCCCGGCGTCACGAGCGCCGCTCCTGCTTCAGGTCCTTGGCGTTGCCGCCTTGATTGCTGCCGTGGTCCTCCCTTTCATGGGCGTCGACCGATTCAAGCGCCTCATCGACTGGTGGACGGCGCTCTCTCCAAACGCGATGCGCTTCAACTCCCTCTTTGCCGTCGGGGTTGGGGCCGCCATCCTTTGGGCGCTTCTCCCCGTGGCTAGCTGATAGAAGACCTGCATCATGCCTCAGCTAGAGGTCAGCGCTTGGGACTTGGCGATCCTAGTTGGCTACGTCGTGCTCACGCGCATCGCCTTTGGATGGTTCTTCGCCAGACAGACACGCGGGGAGGGCGCCGAGGGTTTCTTTCTCGCAGGCCACCGCATGCGCTGGCCCATCATCGGTCTCTCTTTCTATGTCTCGAACATGGGAGGCAGCAGCTTCGTCGGGTTGCCCGGCGCCGGTTACCAACACGGCGTCAGCGTCTTTCACTACGAGTGGATGCCGGCGCTGCTCCTGATCCTGTTCGCGGTGTTCTTTCTGCCGGTGTTCTTGCGTGCTCGGATCTACACGGCGCCTCAGTACCTCGAACAGCGCTTCGGGCGTGCGCCAAGGCTCGCGTTTTCAGCGATGCTCTTGTTGACGAGCATGCTCGTCGACGCCCCCGGCTCGCTCTACGCAGGCGCGATGGTTCTCAAAACGCTGCTTCCGGGTGTGTCGATATGGATCACGATTACAGTGGCTGCAGTCGCGGCCGGTGTGTACATCACGTTTGGCGGCCTCGGCGCCGTAGTGGCCAATGACGCCTTGCAGGCAGTCTTGATTCTCGCCGGTGGCATCGTGATCTCGGTTCTCGCCTGGCAGGCGGTTCCATCATGGGATGCAGTCGTCGAAGCCGCGAAGCCCGGTGCGTTGAATCTCATGCAGCCCGCCAGTGACCCGGTCATGCCTTGGCCCGGGATTGCCGGAGTGTTCATCGTCGGCATGTACTTCTGGTGTACCAACCAGTTCATCATTCAACGCGCGCTCGGTGCACAAACGCTCGACGACGGGCGCTGGGGTGCGCTCTTTGCAGGGCTACTCAAGCTGCCCAATCTCTTCATCTTGATTTTACCCGGTGTCTTCGCGACCGTGCTGTACCCCAATCTCGAAAACCCGGACATGGTGTTTCCGATGTTGGCTTTCGACCTTCTTCCGATCGGCCTGCGCGGCTTCATGCTCGCGGTGCTCGCTGCGGCGATGCTCTCGAGCCTCGAGGCGATCCTCCACTCTGCTTCTACCTTGTTCACGATGGACTTCGTGCAAACCGCACGCCCAGACATGGATAGCCAGCAACTCGCGCGATGGGGCCGCGCCGCGATTCTGGTCTTCATGGTGTTCGCCGTCGTTTGGACGCCACAGATTTCGCGCTTCCCCACCCTCTGGCAGTACCTGCAATCGATTCTCTCGTATCTGACGCCGCCGGTGGTTGCGGTGTTCCTGCTTGGTCTCTTCTGGCGCCGAGCCAATGGCGCCGGCGCGCTCGCAGGACTCGCGCTTGGCGTGCCTCTGGGGGTTCTGGCTTGGGTCTCAGTCGAGCTGCTGTCTCTCTTCGAGCTTCAGTATCTCTATGCAGCGCTGCTGATGTTCGGGTTGGGCGTCGGCCTAGTCGTCGGGGCGAGTCTTTTGACGCCCGCACCCGCAGCCAGCGAAGTCGAGCCTCATCTCTGGCGCAGGAGGGATGCGGCTGTTGCGCCTGGCGAGCTTTGGTACCGGGATTACCGACTTCAGTCGGTCGTGCTCGCGACGATCACGCTCGCTCTAGTCGCCTGGTGGTGGTGACTAGTAGCCTGTTCCGCCGAATCGGTCCGTGTCGCCGCGATAGATGAAACCGATGAAGGGTTCGGCCCACCACGCCCGGCGCTCGAAGAAATCGCGTGTGCCACTCATCGAGTACTGAAACCCGACGTCCAGGAACATCGAGCCTTTGAGGTGAATGCCGAGGCCTGCCTTGCCGCTGAACCCAGGTGCGAATTGCCCGCGGCTGTCCTCGCGGCAGTAGTACCAGCCGCAGCCTCTTCCGAGCGCTGCGAAGCTCCAGAGGTTCGCGTCGAATGACCCTGTGACGTACGGAAGGACCGCGTCGAACAATGGAATTTGGAACCGAACGCCGGGCGAGAAGGACAAGCGTACCAGCGGTTCGAGCCCCGAAGGGTTCAGCACACCCGGGATCTTATTGGTGTCGATCGGCGTCCACTGAAGACCGAAAGCAAATTCGAACACCACCCAGCCGATGTCGAAACCTGCCCAGCCCGTGAAGCTCGCACCGGGCCTGACAATTTCGTGGTCCACGTTGAAGTAGTTCGGCACGCCAACCTCGACCCCGCCTTGAAACCGGAGCGCAACGCGTCGCTCCTGAGCCGAGGCGGACGAAGCGAAAAGGCAGACGGCCAGGACGATCCAGAGAGGCGACAGGCGAGCTTGCACGGGGCGGACCTTACGTCAGGGGTACGGGCAGTGCCACCCCGTAGAGCGACTCCGTCGCCACGGGGCTTCGGCCCCGGAGTCAGGCGTGGGCGTGGGTGTCGATCCAGGTTGAGAAGCCCTGGTATCCGATTTCTTCGTGCCGCTTTTCGATTCGTTCAGCCAGCGCCCTCATGGCATCCACCGACATCACGACGCCCGCCGCGGCTTGTTTGGCAACCGCGTCGACGTCTGCCGAGACGCGGTCCGGCGTTTCCTCCGGCTCGTCCCCAACACCCAAGTACGCCGCCACCACCTTCTCGATGATCTCGATCGCGTTGGTCCTGCTGTCTTTGATGTTCCCTTTGCCAGTCAGCACGTTGCCTAGCCCGAACACGCCGGGGAGGCCGTGAACCTCGCCTGTGTCCCAGCTGTCGTAGTAGTAAAGCTCACCCTTGGTTGGGATGCCTTCAATGGGCTTGGGGATGCTGCCGATCGAGCTGATCACCGTCGACGCGTCCACATCGACCTCGCTGCCTTCTAGGCCACGCACTCTTCCGTCCACGACTTCGGTCCTCTGAAACCGAATCCCCGCCAGACGGTCGCCTTCGACGATCGTTTCAATGGGCCGCGAGAGCTCTTCGAACTTAACGAAGTACTTACGGATGACCCGATCCATGATTTTGACCCGTGCGTTTTGGAGCTTGGCGAGCTGTTCCGGAGTCGGGTTGTCCGCGCTCGCGAGCGGCATGTCTTCCTTGCGGCGCCGGTAGTAGAGCGTGCAGCCCTTGACCCCGAGCTCTTCGGCACTGAGGCCGACGGCTTCGAGCGTCCGTGGAATGCCCTTGATTTCCATCTCCACGATGTCGACCTCGATGCCGCGTGCTCGCAGCGCGCGCGCGTAGAGCTCCAAATTGACGATTTTCACGACGTCTATCGACGCTAGGCCGCCACCGACGACGATGGTGTCATCGGGGATCTCGAAGACCGGCCCATCGTAGCCTTCGTCTTCGTAGTGGTTGAACCAATACACGAATTCGTTTTGGTACACGAGCCCCCGCCCTTCATAGGCATCGGCTCCTTCGACCGGCAGTCGGCGGTCACGCCAGGCGCCGTTCGCAAGCACGACCGCACTGAACCCGATCTCGCGGTAGAGCTCGTTCCAGGGAAGAGCAGCTCCAATCTCCGTGTTCGGGACGAAGATCACGGCGTCGCTACCGAGGTTTTCGTTGATCTTCGCATACTCTTTGTCACGCAGCTTTTTGTGCCAGCGTGGCAGGCCGTCTTCGATCTTTCCGTACGGCCGCGCGCCCTGCTCGAACACCACGGGGATCGCCCCTCGCGCGGCGCAGGCGGCTGCGGCTTCCGACCCTGCGACGGCTCCTCCGATGATCGCCACCACCGGCTTCGGCTCCGTCGCGTCCCTCAATGCTTGGAGCGCATTCACGAGGCCCGATCTAGCCCGATTCGATGGCCGGAACAACCGCGGGATTAGATGAAACGGGATGTTCCGCGTACGCCGGTGCTCTGCAAGTCGTCGCTGAACTGATACTCGGGATCGAGCAGGTCGTTGATACGGTCCATGACGAGATCCACCGCGCCTTGAAACTTATCGCGATACTTCTGCTCGGCCTCCGCAGAGAACGGCGGGTAGTCCTCGTGGATGTGGAACTCAGCGAGCTCATCGTAGGGGATCGGATCACCAATTCGATAGACGATCGTCCCCGCCTTTCCGATTGGCAGCGAGCCGGTGTAGACGTGGTCGCAGCCGTTGCAGCCGATGGGCACGATGGTCTTCCTATGGCGGAGCGCGACTTCCATCATCCCAATTCGGCCACGAGGGAGCCGAATCGATCGCGTGCCCTGGGGAAAGACGAGCAGGTCGAGCCCGAGCTCGAACGAGCGCTCGTTGAGCCTGACGAACTCGGCCATCATCGCGGTGAACACTCGATTGATGCCGACGGCATATGTGGACACGCGCGGGTCGAAGTCCAAGCCGAGAATATTGCGGGGCGACTCGAAGAGCTCTTTCGGGATTGCAGAGACGTCGACGGTGCTCGAGTCCTCGCCAGGGGTGGCGTCCTTGTTCACGAGCGCCCGTAAAGTCTCGTACTCAGCTTGACTTGGCCGTCTGCCGATGGTCAGCGCGAAGTCCTTGGTGATGATGTAGCCGCGCGATACCGTCGGAAGGTTGCTGGTGAGCTCCATGAACGCCGCTACGATCGGGCTTTCGTAGTACTTCCCCTTCACCCAAACCGTGATGTAGCGCCCTTTGAGCTTCCACATCTTGTACATGAAGGGGAAGTAGTTGAAGCGGTCCGTGTGGTTCATCGCATAGATGACCGGCTCGTTCGGTATCTTTTCGATGCCCTCGATGCGGATGTCGACGCCTGGCAGGAAGTTGTAGTTGGGCGTGAGCACGGCGTGGCCGAAAAACATCTGGCCAATAGGACGCTTCATGAGCCGGATGCGTTTGAGTCGCGGAAGATCGAGCATCGAACGGTCACGATGTGGTCAGAAGCAAGCCTCCTGTCAATTTGCGAGTCTCGAGGGCTCGGGCCCATGCGGCGATGGGAGGGAGGGTTCCGGCTGACTTTTCCGGCGGGGGTGCTACAAAAAGCTTTACGCCTGAGGTATCGAGAACGATACCCGCCAAACTGGCGAGCCGCTTCGAGAGGACTTAGGTTGCGGCGAAAGGAAAAAGGAGACTGAGTGGCGAGAAGAAGCCCAAGAGGTAGGAAAAAGAAGTTCGAGCGCAATTTCGAACAGGAAGACAAGCGTGACGACCACATCAAGCTCAACGGCGTGGTGAGTCAGGTCTACGCTGGCGGCCAGTTCGAAGTGACGACCGAATCCGGCGCTGCGGTGCGCGCGCAGCTTTGCGGCCGGATGCGAAAGTTCAGGATCCGCGTGATCCTAGGTGACCGTGTAACGGTGGCGCTGTCCCCGTATGACCTCACGCACGGCATGATCGTGTTTCGCGACAAGTAGCGCCCAAGGTGTACGAAGGAGCGTTCCGCATCCTGAGAGCACTTGGCGATGGTCGATCGCGGTCTCGGGATGAAGTCGTTCGTTCCGCAGGCGAGGCGTCGTCGGTCGTTCGAGAAGTGACGGAGCGCTACGCCAAGTGGTTTGAAATCGACGAGGGCAGGGTCCGTTGCTCGGATCGCGGGCTGGCCGCGCTGGCAAGGGAGCTGGTGGCCCGAGGAGAAGGCGAGACCCGGGACTCGTCGTGGCGCGAGGCATATGAAGCGATGACTGCCGAACGCGGCGCGCCGAAGCGTGCGCTCGACCAGATTTTCATCACCTCCGACACGGCCGTCCGACGCGCGGAGCTCTTGATCGAGGCCGGCGAGCACCAACGAGGGCTCGTGTTCCTCGGTGACGATGATCTGACCAGTGCCGCCGTGCAGCTCGCCGGCGCGGGTCGGAAGGTGACCGTGCTCGATACCGACGACGAAATTCTCGGGCTCTTGGCCCGCCATGCAGCGGAGCGATGCTGGGAGCACCAGACGGTGCACCACGACCTGCGGCAACCGATTCCGAAAGCGCTGCGCGCGCGCTACGGTGCGGTGTTCACCGACCCGCCGTACGCCCTCGAGGGCTTCCGGCTCTTCGTGAGCCGGGCCGCCGAAATACTCAAACCCGATGGCAGGCTCTACGTCTGCTTCGGTCACAGCCGACGCGCCAGCGAGCGAGGCCTCCAAAAACAGCGTGTGCTCGCCGATGCAGGCTTCCTAGCTGAGGCGGTTTTCCCAGACTTCAACGAATACCAAGGAGCGGAAGCGATCGGCTCGCGAAGCGCGCTCTGGCGGTGCCGGGTGACGCCCGAGACGCAGCCCTTGGTTCGAGGAGAAGTCGATGGCGAGCTCTATACGAGTCGCTCGCCCAGCAGTTAGGCTCGAGCCGCGACGATTTCGTCGCACCAGGCGATGAAATCATCGATCACCTCTTGGCGATTCGTTTCGTTGAGCGTTTCATGTCGCGCGTCGGGATAGAGCTTGAGCCGAACGTCGAAGATCGCGGCGCGCTTGTACGCATCGTAAAGATTCTTCATGCCCTTGCCGTTGTCGCCGACGGGGTCCTGGTCCCCTGCGAAGAGGTAGAGAGGCTTGTCTTTGGGCACCTTGGCCACGTTGCTCGGCTTCGAGATTCGGTCGAGTGCGTTCAACAAGTCAAGCCAGGTTTGCGTCGACACTGCGAAGCCCATCAGTGGGTCCGCGACGTACTTGTCGACCTCCTCGGGGTCGCGTGAAAGCCACTCGAACTCGGTGCGCGCCGGTTCGAATGGCTTGTTGTATTCGCCAAAGGTGAGCTTCTGCAGCACCGGGCTCGGATTGTGCTTCCCGACACGGGCGCGTTCGATCCGCGCGAGCAATTTGCCGACCATGGCAATGGGAGGTGGCTTTCCATTCGAACCGGAGAGCGCGGCGGCGACCATGTCGTTGGGATGCTCGAACAGGAGCTGTTGGAGCACGAATGAGCCCATCGAGTGCCCGAGTATGATGATCGGAAGGTCGCGGTGACGCTTGGCGATTTCCCGATTTACCCCGTGCGCGTCTTCCACGATGCGATTCCAGCTATCGCTGTCCGCCAAGTGGCCGGGCGGGTCACCCTCGGGAATGCTCTGACCGTGCCCACGGTGATCATGGGCATAGACGCTGTATCCTGCCGCAGCGAGCGCCTGCGCTAGACGCGCGTACCGGAAGCCGTACTCCGCCATCCCGTGCAGAATTTGCACGATCGCCTTAGGGTTTTGGATTACCCAGCCGTTCACGCGAAGATTCGCGCCGTCCACCGTCTGAAACGTAAAATCCGCCGACTTCATATCAGCGGCAGCATACTCGAAATGGCCGCTTAATCGATCGCTAGGAATCGGGCCCAGAGATGGAGACCTTGGTCGCAGTAGCTTTGCAATACGTTCACCATGGTCGAGCGCTTGTCCGCATCGACCAGCGGTTCGGGAAGCAGCGGGTCCAGCACCACGTGGCGAATCCCCTCACGTCCCAGCAGAAACGCTTCGCGGACCGAATCGTTGAGCGGTAGCTGCTCCAGGCGGTCCATGCTGACCTTCAGATCCCCGTGCAGCTTCGAATAGGTCTGCTCCAGCCCTGGGCTGTCCCAAAGGGCCCGCGCGCGGTCTTCTTGCTCGGGATTGAGCTCTTCCATTCGAAACACGGATGCCTCCGGTTCGAGGCCGAGCGCCACGAGCTCGCGACGAAGGCCGTCGATTCCGGGTCTCAGGTTGTTCGGCCGGAGGAACAGTCCTGCTTTGAGCTCCTCGAAGCCGAGGTAGCGAAGCGCGCGCAGCCGGCGCCGAAGGGCAGGGCGATCGGTACGCGACAGGTCTGCGGTGAACACCGCTGCCCAAGATCCGTCCCATTGGCTCAGGCGCGAAGAAACGGTTCGCCAGCCATGGATCTTCTCGTTGACCACCTGCGCGCTCGGGCCGAGTCGATATTCGCCCCGACCCGGCGACTCGAGGAGCCCTTCGGCGCGCAGGCGAACGATGGCCACGCGAACGCTGTTTTCGGCGATGTCGAAGACCGATGCGGCCTGGACGAGCGTGCGCACGGGTAGGGCTCCGTCGAAGATCGACTCGCCGGCTGAAAGTACCTCCAACACCACCGTTTTGGCGCTCACATTCATTCGTACGACATTACGCGAAATTCAACGATGTTCCAGTAGACGTAATAGAACACGTTTCACTTTGAGTAGCGCATGCGCGGGGGGCAGGCCAGCCGATGCTGACAGGCCCCCCTTCCGGAGCTAAGACAGCCGGCGATGGTGCGGCTCAGCGTCAATGTGAACAAAGTCGCCACGCTTCGAAATTCACGAGGCGGGGCCGTGCCCAGCCTGGTCGAGGCAGTCCAGGTCTGCGTCGACGCTGGGGCTCCGGGGATTACGGTTCATCCGCGCGCCGATCAGCGGCACATACGCCCCCGCGACGTGTACGAGATTGCAAATGCGCTCGAGTCGGTGCGCGACCGCGTCGAGTACAACATCGAAGGCGACCCGCGGCCAGAGCTCGTCGAGCTTGTCCAAGACGTGCGCCCCGATCAGTGCACGCTCGTTCCCGTCCGGCCTGGTGAGCTCACGAGCGAGGCGGGCTGGGCTGCCGACACCCCCAGCGAAGAGCTCGGCGAGATCATTCGTCGCTTTCGAGAGAGCGGGGTGCGCGTAAGTGTGTTCGTGGACCCGGAGCCTTCCGCAATTGACTGGGCGGCCGACCTGGGTGCCGATCGCATCGAGCTCTACACCGAGCCTTACGCGCGCGCGTTCGAACAAGGAGGCGATCCGTTGAGCCAGAGTCTCGACTGCTATCGCACTGCGGTCGATCGCGCGATCGGCCATGGGCTCGGCGTCAATGCCGGGCACGACCTGGACTTGGAAAACCTACCAACGTTTCTGACCCTGCCTGGGATCGACGAAGTGTCGATCGGACATTCGCTGATGGCCCGCGCGATGTTTGTCGGCCTGGGGGCTGTCGTCGCGGAATACTTGGAAATTACAAGGGCTCGTTGACAGTGCAGCGGAGTTCTTTAGAGTGCGGCGGCCATGGCTACTAGGACCCATGAGAACCCGTTGACTGCGGTCCTGAGCGGGTTGCTCGACCAGCGGAGTAAAGAGCCGAACGTCGAGCCCGTGCCAGATCGCGTGCGGCTCGACGGACGCGTCTGCCTGGTGACCGGCGCCAACAGCGGCTTGGGGAAGGGGATTGCGATTCGGCTCGCGAAGCGCGGGGCCCACGTGATCATGGCCTGCCGCAGCGGGATCCCCGAAGCAGGCGACGAGGTTCGGGCCGAGAGCGGTGGCGGCAGCGTCGAGATGATGCGCGTCGACCTCAGTGATTTCGATTCGATAGGGGCTTTTTGCGACCAGCTCCGCGATCGCAAGGTGACGCTCGACGTCGCGGTGTTCAATGCAGGTGTCGTTCCAGTCACCTCGCGCACGAACAAGCACGGTCTCGAGCTGATGTTCGCCGTCAATTTTCTTGCCAAGTTCGTCGTGCTCCGCCGATTGCTGAGTGACGGAGTGATTCCGAATGCGGTCTACGGTCACAACTCGCGCGCGGAGGACCCGCCGCGGCTGATCTTCATTTCTTCGGAGACCCATCGGAGCTCCATCCCCATCGATTTCGATGCGTTCGGCGAGCCGATCGAATATGGCGTGAGCGACGGGGTGAAGTACTACGGATTGAGCAAGCTACACCTGACGACGTTCTTCCACGAGCTCTCGACGCGGCTCAATCCCGGGGGCAGTGGCGGAAACCCGGACGTCTGTGTCCACGCGCTTTGTCCAGGCGCCGTCAATTCCAACATGGCGCGCGAGGCGCCCAACTGGCTCAAGCCAGTTCTCAAGCCCGTCATGGCTCTATTCTTCCAGAGCCCTGAAAAAGCATCGATCCCCGTCGACTATCTCGTCGCCTCGGACGAGATGGGTGAGAAGACGGGCGAGTACATGCACATGATGCGGTTCAAGGAGTCGTCGGAAGCTTCGATGGATCCGGACAAAGGTGCGCTGCTTTGGAGCAAGGCCGAAGCGCTTCTGCGCGAACATGATGTGCTTTGAGGGAATCAAATGAGTGATGAGCTGAGCAAACGAGAACGAGAGATCCTCGACGGAACGGTGTGGAACCAGTTCTGTGACACGCTCAAGATGGCCGGCAACGTCGTGCTTGGGCCCAACACACCCAGCGATCCGATGAATCGCATGGAGGGTTTCCGCTACCTGAGCCGGATCACCCGCGCGGCGCTGCAAACGTTCGTCGAGCACAACGACCCGCTCGCGCCCGTGCTCCAACGGGTGGTGCACGAAACAGCGAAGATGGGCGCCGATCATCCCGACAACTACTACCAGAACGCGGCGATTAGTGGCGATCACGAGTATCGCATCTGGGGCAACCGCGGCACCGTTCACTATCTCGGCTTCTTCACGCAAAAAGGGAACTACGGGGAAGGTCGCGGCATGCCGCCGACGGGGTACCTCGAAGCGTCGACGTTGGAGGTCGCGCCGGACGGGAGCTTCGAGATCATCGTGAGCGCGGAGGAGAAACCTGGAAACTGGCTACCGATGGAGAAGGACACCGGCACCCTGATCGTCCGCCAGACACGTTTGGATCGCGAAAACGAAACCATTGCGGACTTGCACATTGAGCGCCTCGGTGGCGATGGAATGCCGACGCCCTTCGATCCGCTCCGCTGCGCGGATGGGCTCACCCAGTCGGCTGGCCTGGTAGCCGGTGCCGCGATGCTCTTCGCGAGCTGGGCCGAAGGCTTCAAGAAGCACAGCAATCAGTTGCCGCGATTCGACCAGAACGTCTCGAACATGGCGGGCGGGGTGCCCGACATCGCGTACTATCACAGCTATTGGAAGCTAGCGCCGGACCAGGCATTGGTGATTGACGCTACGCCACCAGACTGCGAGCACTGGAACTTCCAGCTCAACAACTACTGGATGGAGTCGCTCGACTACCGCTACTACGCCGTACACGTGAACAAGCACACGGCGAAGTATCGGCCCGATGGCTCGGTGCAAGTGGTGGTCGCCGCGCAGGACAAGGGCTTCGACAATTGGATCGACACCGTAGGCCATGAAGAGGGCACGATGTGCTGGCGCTGGGTGCGAGCCACGGAGCACCCCCAGCCCCAGACCCGGGTGGTGAAGCTTTCGGAGCTCTGACGGGTTCGATGTCTGCCGCTGAGATCACGAGCAGCTTCGGGACGCCGTACCGTCCGCCCGCGATTGCGCTGGCCAATCGCATGGGTCGCGCGCTGTGGAAACTGGGTATCGGCGGGAAGCCAATCACGGTGCAAGCGGTGCTTTCGGACGCACGGCGGAAAGTGGGGCTCGACGACTTTGGCGACGAGGGTTTCCTCGAGCCGCTCGAGGTGCTGGTCGACTCGATCAATCGTGAAGCGCAACTCAACCCGGTGGGTCACATGATCATTCGTGGCCGAATCGTGGGTGTCTTGTCCAACAAGCTGGTGGCCCAAGACACGATCAAGCGGCACCCGGAAATCCTCGACATCCCCGTCGAGGCGCCGATCGTCGTCGCTGGCTTGGCGCGCACCGGGACGACCATGTTGCACCGTTTGATCGCGCAAGACCCGTCCATTCGTTCGCTGGCCTCGTGGGAGGCGATCAATCCGGCGCCCGCGAGGCAGAAAGCCGGGAGAAAAAGGGACCCGCGATTCACGCAGGCCGCCGCCGCTGCCAAAGGGCTCAAGTACATGTCGCCTGGGTTCTTCGCGATCCACCCCGCCGAGCCGGACGCGCCCGAAGAAGAGGTGATCCTACTCGAGCAGGCGTTTCTGACGACGACTCCCGAGGCGATGATGAACGTGCCCACGTACTCCAAGTGGCTCGAAGCGCAGGATCACGTTCCGGCCTATCAGGCGCTCAAGCGCATGATGCAGTACTTGCAATGGCAGCGGCCGGGCATTGGCAAAGACGTCCGCTGGGTGCTCAAGACACCGCACCATCAGGAGTATTTCGACCCCCTGTTGGAGGTGTTTCCGAAGGCGCTTCTCGTCCACACCCATCGCGACCCGCTCAAGACGAGCCCGTCGCTCTTCAGCATGCTCACCCATCTGCAAATGATCTTCAGCGACGAGGTCGATCCGAAGCGGGTCGCGCGCCACTGGCTCGGCAAAATCGAGAACATGGCACGGCGAACGCTGGCGACCCGGGAACGCGTTGGCGATCGAGGCTTCATCGACGTCTCGTACTACGACTTGATCGAGGATCCGCTGCCTCAGGTCGCGCGGATTTACGAGGCCGCCGGGCTCGAGCTCACAGCTCCCACGGTCCGCAGCATGCAGGCCTCGCAAAAGGTGAACAAGCAGCACAAGTACGGCCGTCACAAGTACTCCCTTGCGGACTTCGGGATGACCGAAGAGGACGTCGAGTCGCGAATCGCGGCCTATCGCGCCCGCTTCGACGTTCCCTACGAATGAAAACCGGCTAGTATCCGCGGCGATGCAGAGCCTTGCCGCGATATTGAGCACCGACGCAGGTGCGGTGCCTTTTTGGCAGCGACTGATTTCATTTTTCGGGTTGTTTGCAATGGTGGGCATCGCCTGGTTGTTCTCGAAGCATCGCGAATCGGTTCCTTGGCGCGTCATCGGATGGGGAATTGGCCTGCAGGTTTCGTTCGGTGTTTTGGTGATGAAGACCGACCTTGGACTGCGGCTCTTTTCGAT
>Ga0209456_10000368_pt1 | contig 24616 bp, 22 predicted proteins | sample COG_11_FD_184755 | JGI IMG/M metagenome (GOLD analysis project Ga0209456, IMG submission 184755) | Pelagic marine sediment microbial communities from the LTER site Helgoland, North Sea, for post-phytoplankton bloom and carbon turnover... | ecosystem: Environmental > Aquatic > Marine > Neritic...
GCACGTTAACCACAAGTATGCGCCAGTGCACGGCATTCTTGCTTTCGATTGCGCTCGTCTCCGCGTGCGCGCGGAACCGCTATCCTCAGACGCCGACCACTCCGGGTGATGACCCTTCTTTTGCGGCGCCGGAACGGATCCGCCCCCGAGGTCTCGAGTCCGATCCGCCCGAGGCGCTCAAATTGCTTCCAGGCGACGTGGTCCAGCTCACAACGGTTTCGGCCAAGACAGAGACGTTTGACGGCCTGATCGTCGATGCGCTGGGTCAGCTCCACGTGCCATTGGCGGGCGACGTACAGGTCGGGGGCTTGCCACTTGGCAAGGCCGAGCAGGCCGTCGAAAAGGGCCTTCGAAGGTACGACCGGTTCGTTCGAGCGAATCTGATCATCAGCACTCCGGCGGGCCATTCGGCGTCTGTGCTCGGGCAGGCGACGACCCCTGGCCAGTTTCGAGTCCGCCCCGGGATGCGCTTGGCCGACCTGGTTGCTGACGCCGGCGGTCCAGCGATAGCCCAGGTTCACCAGGTCCCCTCGTTGATTGGAAACCTGGATCTGGCGCGCCTGGTGCGCAACGGCGAGACGGTTCCGGTCAGTGTGCCGTTGGCGATCCAGGGCGATCCGAAGCACAACATTCGCGTCCGCGCCGGCGATCAGCTCTACATTCCCCCGATCACCAGCGAGGTAATCATGGTGTTGGGCGAGGTAGGGACGCCTCAGCCCATGGCATACCGCGAAGGCATTCGGTTGACCGAGGCTTTGGCACGCGCGGGGGGGACCAACATGGCCCGAGCCGATCGGAAGGACATTCGCGTCGTGAGAGGCCCGCTCAACGAACCGCGAGTCTACACCACCAACCTGAAGGCATTGACCATGGGCAAGGCCACCGACGTCGAGCTCCTTCCGGGCGACATCGTGTACGTGACCAAGAGCTGGTACGCCAGCACGGCCGACGTGCTCGACTCGCTAGCGACGGTCATCTCGCTCGCGAATACCGCTGCCATCCTTGCCCTCGCCTACGGCGTGGGCACCACCCCCTAGGTAGATGCGCCAGCCGCTCTTTCAGCGCTTATTCGGTTCAAACATAGAGACCGAGGAGGTCGATCCGCATTCGTTGGAGGGCGGGCTCTTGAAAGCGGAGCAGGAGCTGGTGGAGGGGGCGGCGCAGACTCGAATCGAGCAATTCACTGCAGGTCGCGTGTGTAGCCGAATCGCGCTTGGCCGTTTTGGCGTTGCCGCGACGACGCCGATCCCGCGAGGCGAAGATCGTGCGCCAATTTGGCCCCCGGGCTTCGTCGGCAGCATCTCGCACACGGACAGCTGGTGCGCGGCCGCGGTGGCGCGAGCCGAGAATGTCCGCGCGGTCGGAATCGACTTGGAGCCGTCGACGCCTCTGAAGGAAGCACTACTAAAACGGGTTTGCACGTCAAAGGAGCGGGACTGGTTGCACGAGCTCCCCGCGCCGGGACTCACCGGCAAGATCGTCTTCAGCGCCAAGGAAGCGGTCTACAAGTGCCAGTATCCGATCACTGGTAAGTTCCTCGGATTCCATGCCGTCGAAATCGAGCTTGGCGATGGCTCGTTCGAAGCGGTCTTCCAGCAGGAAGCCAGCGAATTTCGCCCGGGCGACGTGATGTCGGGCCGATACCTCGTCGAAGAGGGACTCGTGGCCACCGCGTGCGAGCTCCCTCGATGAGCGGCGAAGATCTCACGGTCATCATCGACGTCCCGCGCGGGAGCTTCATCAAGCGCGGTGACGATCGAGCCATCGACTTCATTTCGCCGATCCCGTGCCCGTTCAACTACGGCCACGTGCCCGACACCCTGGCAGATGACGGCGACGCGTTCGACGCAGTCGTGCTGGGTCCGAGGCTGCCGCTTGGCAGTACCGCGAGGGTCACCACGAGAGCGCGTGTCGACTTCATCGACGCCGGCCGCTCGGATCCGAAGTGGGTCTGCGCCGAAGCTCCTTTGAGCGCTTTCCAGCGGGTCCAAGTTGACGGGTTCTTTCGCTGCTACGCCGTGGCAAAGCGCTTGATCAACCGGTTTCGAGGCAAGCAAGGGCCGACGCGGTATCTCGGCTGGCTCTAGTTGCCCTCCTCGTGCAAACTTCGTCACTCGCTTGCGTGAGTCGATCGACATACGGACCTCGTCGTCGCTGGCGTCGATAGACGCAGATGCCTGGGACCAACTCGCCGGCGAAGATGACCCGTTCGTCGAGCACGCCTTTTTGTCATTGCTCGAAGAAAGCGGATCGGTCGGGCGCGGCTCTGGCTGGGAGCCGGCGCACGTGACGGCCTGGCGCGGCAAGCGACTCGTAGGCGCGCTGCCTCTCTATCTGAAGACCCACAGCTACGGCGAGTACATCTTCGATTGGGGATGGGCCGACGCGGCCTCTCGACTCGGTGTCAGCTACTATCCCAAGCTCGTCGCCATGGTGCCCGTGACGCCTGTAACGGGGAGACGCTTCCTATTCGCCGCGGAGGAAGATCCCGCCGAGGTCGTAAGCCGCTTGATCGATGGCTGCTTGGAAGTCGCAGAGTCGACGCGGGCCTCGTCCATTCATTTTCTGTTCTTGAGCCCGGAGGAGCAGGACTGGGTTGCTCGCGACGGCCGGCTGATGAAGCGCCTCTCCTTTCAGTTCCACTGGCGGAACGAGGGATACGACAGCTTCGACGACTTCGTCGGCAGCTTCCGTTCCTCCATGCGAAAGAAGCTACGAAAAGAGCGCCGCGTAGCGGCGGAGGCCAATCTTGCCATCGAGGAGCGCCGCGGCGATGACTTGAGTGCCGCGGATTGGCGAACGCTCGAGCGTCTCTATCGCGCGACCTGCGGTCGTAAGGGCTCTTATCCCTATCTGACCCCCACATTCTTCGAGCTCGCGCCTTCGACCCTCGACGGGTCCCCTCTGGTCTTCACGGCCAAGGACGAAGGTCGCATCGTGGCCGCCTCGATCAATTTCGCGAAGGGCGGGCATCTCTACGGCCGATATTGGGGTGCGACGCAAAGACACGACATGCTTCATTTCGAGCTCTGTTACTATCGCCTCATCGAGCACGCCATCGACCATCGGATGCGCCGCTTCGAAGCCGGCGCCCAGGGTACACACAAGCTGCGGCGCGGCTTGATGCCGGTCCCAATCTATAGCGCGCACTGGATCCGCCACCCCGTGCTTCAGCAAGCCGTTGCTGATTTTCTTCCGCGAGAAGCATTCTCGGTTCAGCATCAAATCAGCGAGCTCAGTCACCATGGCCCATTTCGGCGACACGACGACGAAACAGGGCGAGACCGGGCATCCGGATGACTCTGCTCCTCGTCTACGTCGCGATCGCGCTGGGCGTGTCGTTTCTTTGTTCGATCCTCGAGGCGGCACTCCTCAGCATCACTCCGTCCCACCTAGCGAAGCTCGAGCAGGACCGGCCGAAAGTCGGCGCCAAGCTCCGGGCCCTCAAGGCGCACGTCGACCGTCCGCTTGCGGCGATCCTGAGCCTCAACACCATCGCGCACACGGTAGGCGCTGCTGGTGTCGGTGCAGAAGCACAACGCCTCTGGGGTTCGGAGGTCCTCGCGATCACCTCTGCGGTTCTGACGCTGCTCATTCTCTTCTTGTCGGAGATCATCCCGAAGACACTAGGCGCGATGTACTGGCGCCGTTTGACGGGATTTCTCGCGGCCTTCTTGCCGCCACTCATCTTGGTTCTGCTTCCCCTGGTTTGGCTTTCGGAGGCGATTACGGGTTTCATGAGGCGCCGGCGAGTGGCCGAGAAGATCTCGCGCGAAGAATTCGCGGCGCTGGCACGCGTTGGAGAAGAGCAAGGCGTATTCGACGAATCGGAGATGCGCATTCTCCGCAACCTGTTCCACTTCGGTTCGTTGCGTACGAAAGACATCATGACGCCACGCACGGTGGTGTTTTCGCTCGAAGAAAACACCAAGGTTCGGGATGCCATTGCCAAGCGCGGCTCCATGATCTTCTCACGAATCCCGATCTGGAAGGAAACGCCGGACCAGGTGACCGGATATATCTTGAAAGACCAGCTCTTGCTCCGGGCCGCCCGTGATGAGCTGGATTTGCCTGTTCACGCCTTTGCACGGGAGGCGTTGATGGTGCCGGACACCATTGCGCTGCCAGCCCTCTTCGAGAAGCTCCTCGACAATCGCGAGCACATCGCCGTCGTCGTCGACGAGTATGGCGGCGTGGACGGGGTGGTCACCATGGAGGACGTCCTCGAGACACTAATTGGGCTCGAGATCGTCGACGAGATGGATTCCGTCAAGGACATGCGAGCCATGGCCCGCGCCAAGTGGGAGGCGCGCGCGAAGCACTTCGAGACCAAACCGCCTGGCCCGGTGAAGCCGCTCGACTCCGCCGAAGGCTCATGAAAGCCTCGCTCACAGGTGGTGGTCTCCCAGCATCGGGCCTCGAGCGCTGGCTCTATGCTCTCAAGCCTGCGAGTTGGCCAAAGTTGTTCGTGCCCGCTCTGTTCGGGCAGATGATCGGGGCCAGCGGGGCCAACGGGCTCGACTTGCCCGCTATGGGCTGGGGGCTCGCCTTCACGATGCTCGGCCTCGGCTTCATCGTCTTGCTCAACGATTGGGGCGACCGCGAGGTCGACGCCATCAAACGGAACATGTTTCCCGACGCCTGCTCCCCGAAAACGATTCCCGATCGCATTCTCGATGCGCGCGCGGTTGGGATCGCTGGCCTCTTCTTCGGAGGCGCGACCTTGCTCGTTGCCGCCGGCGCAGAGCTCGCTTTACGACGGCCGCTCGCCTTTGAAGCGGGGCTCTTCAGCATGTTGCTGTTCGTCGCGTACACGCTGCCGCCGATTCGATTGAACTACCGAGGCGGAGGCGAGCTCTTGGAGATGCTCGGCGTCGGCATGGCGCTCCCCCTCTACAACGCCTACTTGCAGGCGGGTGCCATCAAGCCGAGCGCGTGGCTATGGGTTGCGGGTTTTTCGGCGCTCAGTCTGGCGAGCGGCGTCGCCAGTGGGCTCTCTGACGAGCAGAGCGATCGCGCCGGCGGGAAGCACACCTTCGCGTCTACCTTTGGAAACGCGGCCGCACGTAGGCTGACCGAAGTCTGCGTCCTGCTCGGGGCTGGGGTCTGGCTTGCGGCTTCGATCGGGCGGCCCGATTGGGTGCCGCTCTCGGCAGCCATCCCCGCCGTGGCGATTGTGCTGTGGAACTTCCTTGCGATGCGCAAGGTCAGCAACGCGGCCGTCACCAACGCATTTAAGGCGCAAGGCGAGTACAAACGCTTCCTTCATCGAGCGATTTGGCATAGTACGACGGTGGCTGCGGTGCTGCTGTGGCTACGACAGGGATGGACATGACCGCGCATGCGATAGACGAGACGATCATGCCATTGGCGGACGTGGAGGCCAGGATCCAACAGAGTCGCCTCGGTGTGTTGAGCCTCGACCCGACTCGGTTGCTGGCCAACTCCCTGACCGATCTAGTTGCGAGCTTGGCGAACGCGCAGCAGTTGCCACACCTGTCTGCCGCGGCCTCGGCGGTCGCAGACGCACAGCTTCGGAGCTTTCCGGAGAACCTCTTTTGGGATTTCGACTTCTATCTTGCGTCCATTCACCGCGACGCCTCGGCCGCATCCGACTACGCGAGCTATCTGGGAGATGTCACCCGCATCACGGCGGGCCTGATGACGCTCTACGGTCAGCAGTCGGTGATTCGGTTTCGGTATGTGCACGATTTCATGTACGGCTTCGACTGGGCGCGCTGGGTTCGTCGTGACCCGGACGCACGCAAGCAAATTGCGCCATTTGGGCTCGACTTCTTGCAACGAACCGAAAGCCGCGGCCGCGGGATACTCACGCTCATTGAAGCCGATGACGACTGGTATCCCAGGCTCGCCGACGGCGCTTCACGAAATCCGTTTCCGTTTTCGCGCGAGCCCGAGGAGGAGCTTTCCCTCTATCGTCTACTCGCCGAGCGAGGTGCTGTGCCGGTCGAAGCCTGGCGACTCGATGCCCAACCCGATGCGAGTCGAGACTTCGATGCGCTTCGAGAAGATGCAGCAGCGTCGCTCGGTTTGGGCCGCTAGAGCTCGAAGACCATCGCCAGCATCCAAAGCGCGACCAGGAGATTGAGCGCGATGCTCGACGACCAGGCGGCCCGGAATGGGTCGTCGGCGCGAGCGCCAATCAAGAGAGGCAGCGACGGCGCGATCGCCACGACGGCTTTGGCCGGTACCGAGACCGAAGGCGTCCAGAGGAACACAGCGAAGGCGGCAAACGCGATTCCTGCAGACGCAAAGCGCCGCGCGGACTGCATGCCGTGTCGGACGGGCCATGTCTTTTTCCGGGCGCGCGTATCGTCCTCCACGTCAGGAAGGGCGGTCAGGACATTGCTGCAGACGCCCAGAAGCGCTGCCGGCCAGATGATCCATCCCGGCGCAATCACGCCGCCACCTTGCAGGTAGTAGCCGATCGATGGAAGCCCGATTCCGACGCCGATGCCCTGGAGCAGCTCGCCGCCCCCACGATAACTCAAGCGAACCGGCATGAAACTGTAGAGCCACATCAGAAGAAGCGCGGCGAGACCATAGAATGGCGTCCAGTTACGCCCGACGAAGACGAGCGCGCAGGAGTAGAGCACGAGTAGCATCGCTGCCGCCCGTGCCGCGCGCTCTACTTGCAACGGGCTGAGCTTGCCTTCTGGGATAACGCCCGAGCCTCCGGACAGCAGCGTTCGCCGTCCGCTGTCGGCTTCGTAGTCCGCGAAGTCGTTGGCGAACACAACAAACAGGTGATCGAGGACGCCCCAGAGCATCGCGGCTCCAAACCACAGCCAGCTGAAGTGACCGGTCACGTGCCAGGCGGCCACTTGCCCCAACAGCAGTGGCACGGCGATGTTGATATGGGCGAGTGGCCGCGACGCTTGGAGCCAGGCTTTCATGGCGATTACGTCCCTCGATATCACGTTTCGATCCTGCTAGGTGTGCGAGGTGCACGCGCCCACTCAGGAGCCCCTCACGCGGCAGGTCCAGTTCTTCACCGGCAAGGGCGGGGTCGGCAAGTCTACCGTTCTCGGCGCGCTTGCGTCGGCGGCTGCCCGCGCGGGCAAGCGACCGCTGATCGTGGAGCTCGGGATTCACACCTCGTCATCGCATTTGTTCCAGGGACCAGACGTTGGGTACCAACCGTCCGAGGTGGCGCCGGGCGTGCATGCAACCCGCATTCAATTTGAGCCGGCACTGATCGACTACATCACATCGCGGCTCAAGCTTCGACCCATTGCGACCCTGGTCGCCAAGAACAGCTCCTTGCGCCGCTTGTTCATGGCTGCCCCAGGGGTCGATGAGATCGTCACCCTACATCGTGTTGCGCAGCTTGCCGCGGACGACCGCTGGGGCCCCATCCTGGTCGATCTCGAATCCACGGGGCACGCGCTGATGTTCTTCGATCTTCCGAGCGTCCTCGAGGTGTTTCTGAAAGACGGCCCTTTGCGCCAGGTAGTCGACAGTGCGACCGCGCTGGTCCGCGATGAGCAACGATGCGCGATTCATATCGTTACCGTGCCGGAGCCTTTGGCAGTCAACGAAACGATCCAACTCCATGACCAACTTCGCAACCGCGAAGATCTGCACCTCGGCTACTTGTTCATCAATCGCATTCCACGTGCGTGGCTAGACGACGAAGAGCAGCGGCTGATTGAAGAGGAGCTCCGGGGCGCGAGCATTGGTCAGCCATGGGCCCCCGACTTGGCGCTGGCCCAGTATCTCGTGCGGCGTAGGCAGACGGCTGAGAAGTGTCTTCGCGGGCTGCATCGGGACATCGACCTCCCCACGATGAGATTCGACGCGCAGGATGAGGGCAGCGCTGCCATCATCGCCGCGCTCTCTTCGACGATCGAGCAAGCGGGGGTCTGGTGATCGAGCTGTCCGACGACTGCAGGCTGGCCTTCTGTGTTGGCGTTGGTGGGGTGGGCAAGACGACCTTCGCCGCCGCACTAGGGCTGCGGGAGGCGTTGCGGGGCAGGTCGGTCCTCGTGCTGACCGCTGATCCCGCGCGACGCCTGGCCGACGCCCTCGGCATCCGCGGGCTTGCTGATGTGCCTTCCGACATCCCGCTGCCTGCAGATGCGTCCGGCGACCTGCACGCCGCGATGCTGGAGACCAAAGCAAGCGCTGACGAGATCATTCGACGCGCCGCGGACGACGAAAAGAGGGCGCAGCGTGTTCTCGACAACCGCATCTACCAGGCGTTCTCGAACACACTCGCGCGTTCGCATGCCTACGCAGCGATGGAGCGGGTCCACGAGGCGGTGCACGATCCGCGTTACGACCTCGTCGTCGTAGACACACCGCCGGCACAGAGCTCCATCGAAATCCTGGATGCGCCTGCGCGCCTGGTGCGCTTCCTCGATCAGCGGGTGGTTCGCTGGTTCCTTCAGGTCTCGGATGATTCACCGCAACTGCGTGGCGGCGCGATTGCGCAACGGCTCTTGCGAATCGTTGCGGGCGACTCCCTGGTTTCGGCTCTCACCGAGTTCCTCACCGAGATGGCCTTCCTTCGCGAGGGCTTCGCCGAACGAGCAAGCGACGTCCGAGAGCTGATGCGATCCTCGAGGACGAGCTTCGTGCTGGTGTCGACCGCCGATGCAGTAGGGTTGGAGTCTGCAAAATCGGTCGCCGCCGAGGTGCTGAACAGGGACTTCGAGCTGGCGCAGGTGATTTTCAATCGGGCGTTCATTCCAGACGCTGGGCATCCTCCGCAAGCTCCGGTCCACTATCCGGAACGGCTTGCCGCGCTCGCACCGAAGCTGGAGCGGATGCGTGCGCTGCTCACCGCTGAGGAAGAGCAGAAGCGTAGCAACATGGTCGCGTTCTGCGCGGAGCATGGCGTCGGGGCCTGGTCGCTCCCCGAGGCGACTCGCCCGCTTGGCGACCCTTCCGCCCTGGCGGCCTGGATCGAGCAGGGTCGCCCGCTCGGGTCCCTGACATAGCGTCGACCCGCGGTTTCGTGCCATCCTACGACCCAGCGAGAGGCCTCATGGAGCACATCATCAAGCACGACCTCAGTCCGGAGCTGGCAAAGAAGGCTGCGGACAAAGCCGCGGAGCACTACACGAAGAAGTGGGAAAAGTACGACGCCAAGTCGATCTGGGTGACGGACACGAAGGCCGAGATCACCTTTCGAGTCAAGGGTGTCCACGTCGTGGCAACTGTCGAAATGCTGCCGGGGCAAGCGGTCATCGACATGCAGAAGGTCCCGCTTCTCTTGCGTCCGTTCAAGAATATGGCGCTCGATGTGGTGCAGAACACCATGCAAAAGTGGATTGACCGAGCGAAGAACGGGGAGCTTGGGTGACGTTTTCCGGTCTACGGATCGGGGCACTGGGAGCCGCGCGGATCTCGCCCATGGCACTGATTCGGCCGGCTCGGAGCATAGACGGCGTAGCGGTCACAGCCGTCGCCGCTCGTGATCGCACCCGGGCCGAGAAGTTTGCTCGCAAGCACGGCGTCGAGAAGGTCCACGACAGTTACGACGCGCTGCTCGCCGATCCGGACATCGACGCGATTTACAATCCACTGCCCAACAGCCTTCACGCCGAGTGGACGCTGCGTGCGCTCGATGCCGGAAAGCACGTGCTTTGTGAGAAGCCGTTTACCTCGAACGCCTCCGAGGCCGAGAGGGTGCATCAGGCGGCGGAGCAAAGCGATCGCATCGTGATGGAGGCGTTCCACTATCGATATCATCCGCTGGCGCAACGCATGCGAGACCTCGTTGCGTCAGGGGATCTTGGCAGACCGACTTTCGTCGAAACCTGGATGTGCATTCCTCTTCCGCTGCCGGGGGACATTCGCTATCGCCTCGAACTAGCGGGAGGGGCGACCATGGACACCGGTTGTTACGCCATTCACGTCGCGCGGACGATCTCCGGAGAGGAGCCGACGGTGGTTTCCGCTCGCGCGAAGCTTGCTTCGGAAGGAGTCGATCGCGCCATGGCAGCAGAAGTCCGGTTTCCGAGCGGTGCCAAGGGCAGAATCAACTGTTCGCTTTGGTCGTGGAAGCTCGGCAAGATCGCTGCCGTCGTTGAGCTCGACGGCGGGGAGATCCGGGTCACGAATCCCGTCGTTCCGCAGTTCTTTCACAGCGTGAAGTGGCGCAAGGCAGGGGGCGCGTGGACCAAAGAGAAGTTTCCAAAAAAGCCGACCTACGCCTATCAACTGGAAGCGTTCCGGGACGCCATTGTCGATGGAAAGCCGTTTCCGACGACCACGGCTGAGGCCGTAAAGAACATGAAGGTCGTCGACGCGATCTATCGAGCGGCCGGCATGTCACCCCGCGCATGAGTTGGGTTAAGCGTTCATCACGGCGTCGTTCCTTCATCGTCGGACGCCTTCGGCGGCGGTGTGTCCCGGAGGCCTTCGGCTCAGTTGGTCCCGCCCCACCGCCCCCACACTATCGCCTACGCGCTGACGAACTGCTTTAGTGCTGCGTCGCCGTGTACGTTGCGAAGTTTGCGGAGCGCAAGGGCCTGCAACTGACGAATGCGCTCTCTGCTGAGCCCGAACTCGCGGCCGATTTCGGCAAGAGTGTGCGATTCCTTCTCTCCAATGCCGAAGCGCATGCGAATGATTCGCTGCTCGCGCGGATTCAGTGTGTCCAGCGCTCGGAGGACCGACTTCGAGAGGTCTTCCCCGATTACCGAGTCCATTGGCGTCCCGGCCTCGTCATCGGCAATCAGGTCCCGGAGCTCGCTGTTTCCGTCGTTGCCGACGGGCATCTCCAGTGAAACCGTGTCCCGGGAGATCATCAACAGGTTCGCGACCTGATCCGCCGGGAGCTTCATCCGCGTCGCGATCTCTGCTGGGCTCGGCTCTCTGCCGAGCTCTCCGGTCAGCTTGCGGGTCATCCCGGTGACCTTGGTGAGCAGCTCACAGGCGTGAACCGGAATGCGAATCGTGCGAGCCTGGTCGGTCGTGGCGCGGGCCATCGACTGACGAATCCACCAGGAAGCGTAAGTTGAGAGCTTGTAGCCTCGACGGTAGTCGAACTTGTCGATCGCTCGCATCAGGCCCATGTTGCCTTCCTGGATCAAGTCCATGAAGGGCAGGCCGCGCTTTAGATACTTCTTTGCAATGGCGACCACCAGTCGAAGGTTGGCTTCGACCATTTCAGCCTTGGCGCGCTCCACATCCGCCTGCGCGACCGAAACGACTTCGTGCAGTTTGCGAAGCCGGGTGGCCGTGAGCCCTGAGTCGGCCTCTGCCTTCTTGCGCGCGCTGGACCCTTCCTCGCAAGACTGCACGTATGAATCGAGCGCACAGATGACGGCCTCGAAAGCCGGCTCGATGACCGCCTCTCGAATCGCAACCTCTCCAGCAGCAACGCGCTCACGGACCTCGACGATTTCGTCGGCATGGAGCTCGTGCGTGACGACCGCATCGAAGATGATCTGACGACCTTTTTCAATCTGGCGCGCGAGCTCCACTTCGCCTTCGCGAGTGAGAAGGCTGACGGCGCCCATCCAATCGAGATACGTCTGCACCGGCTCCGCACTGAGAACATTGGTCTTCTCGGTCGCCTTGGCCGAACGGCGCCGATCCGCTCGCCGGTTCCTGCCCTGCTTGACCGTTACCTCGACGCCGGCTGCCTCGAGCCGCCGAAGGAACTTTCGAACCGTGCCCTGGGTCGCTCCAATTGTGGCGACGACCTGGGACGCTTCGTTGTAGGTGATCCAACCCCGTGCTCTCACGGCATCGATCACTTCATTCATAACTGCGGTACCGCTGGATTTATTTGATGACATTGCTCGTTCTCCGCTGCCTGTAAATGTGTGGTAACACTGGATCAGAGAATTAGCAACCATATGATCAAAAAAATCTAGTTTCACTGTGAGCGGAACATCACTGTGGGCTGGCGTACATTGGTGGAAGCCGCAAAAAGACCATTGCTTTTGGGCCGTTGAGTGGAGTAGGCCAGCGCGATGCCAAGTTTTCCCGAGTACGACTCCTACGACGCCCTGGGCCTTGCGGAGCTCGTCCGAGCGGGAGAGGTCAGCAGCGGCGACCTCGTCGAGGAGTGCATTTCCCGAATCGAACGGCTCAACCCCCAAATCAACTCCATCGTCTTCGAGCTCTTCGACCCCGCACGCGCGCGCGCCTCGGGGGATCTAGGCGACGGACCGTTCGCGGGCATTCCTTTCCTGGTCAAAGACCTCATCCAACGTATCCCGGGTGTTCCGACGCAAGAAGGCTCACGGTTCTTCGAAGGGTGGACGCCCACCGACGAGACCAACCTCTACCGGCGCTGGCTTGATTCCGGGGTTGTCCCTGTGGCCAAGACCGCAACCTCCGAGCTCGGCCTTCTGCCCGTCGTCGAGACCGAGCTTCACGGGGTGACACGCAATCCGTGGATGCTCGATCGAACTGCCGGCGGCTCGAGCGGCGGCTCGGGTTCGAGTGTTGCTGCGGGTATAGCGCCAATGGCGTCGGGCGGAGACGGAGGCGGCTCCATCCGCATCCCGGCGGCTTGCTGTGGCTTGTTTGGTCACAAACCATCGCGGGCACGCAACCCATCGGGTCCGTTCGCGAGCGAACACTGGTCCGGCTACGTGTCCGAGCACGTGCTGACGCGCACGGTGCGTGACAGCGCTGCGATGCTCGACGAGACGCATGGGCCGGAGGACACCAGTCCCTATTTTGCTGCGCCGATTGAAGGAACGTTCTTGGGAGCCACGAAGAGCGACCCTCGGCCGATGCGTATCGCGTTTCACAGTGAGCCGGCCTTGCCTGCGACGGTTCATCCGGATTGCAAAGCCGCCGTGGAAGATGCCGCGCGACTATGCGCGGAGCTCGGACATCAGGTCGAAGAGGTTCGGCCTGGGCACGATACGTCAGCGCTCGGCAGGGCATTTCTGATGGTCGTCGGCACCAACGTCGCTGCAGAGATTCGAGAGGGCCAGCAGACGAGAGACCGGCGTGCGACGTCGAAAGACTTCGAGCTAACCACCTGGATTTCACACATGCTAGGCAAGGCCGTGACCGGAGAGGCTTTTCTGGTTGCCCTTCGGGCGCTGCAAACCGAAGCGCGCAGGCTCGTCGACGTGTATCGGGACTACGACCTCGTCCTCACCCCCACCTTGGGAACGCCGCCGCCGCGAATCGGAGAGCTCAAGCCACGTGGCGCAGACCTCATCGCGCAAAAGGTCATTGCGGCGCTCGATTGGAACCGCCCGCTGGCCAACACGAAGCTCATCGATCAAGCCGCGCAAAGCACGTTCTCCTTCATACCGTTCACACCGGTTGCAAACTTCACGGGTCAACCGTCGATGTCGGTCCCTCTCTACTGGAATGCCGAGGGGCTTCCCGTCGGCGTGATGTTCACCGGCCATCCCGAGCAGGAAACGCTGATGTTTTCTCTTGCTGCCCAACTGGAGCGCGCGCGGCCCTGGAAGGAGCGGCGTGCCCCGGTCTTCGCCAGGAAGAAAAATGCCTTGTAATTTCGGGGCGCTTGCGCTGATTGAATCTTCATTCATTTTTTGGTTGCCGAGCCTCGTGGGCAGCCTCTAGGATTCTGGGGCATGTCCGAACAGCGTTATCCCGTACTGCGATCAAAGGCTGATACGAAGTCCGAGACATACCAGGCAAATCGAGAAGGCAATCTGTCGGCGCTCAAAACGGTCGGCGAAGCGCTTGCCAAAGCCAACGCCGGAGGTGGCGAGAAATACGTGAGTCGACACCTCGGGCGCGGTCGTATCCTGCCGCGACAACGCATCGAGATGCTCCTGGACCGCGACAGTTTCTTCCTGGAGATCGCAGCGCTCGCCGGTCACGGGATGAAGGGCGAGGTGAGCGGTTCGTCGGTCGTTGGCGGCGTCGGCCTCGTCAGCGGCGTGGAGTGCTGCATCACCGCAAGCGAAGCGACGGTGAAAGGTGGAGCGATCACGCCGATCAGCATGCTGAAGACCGGAAGGCTCGCCGAGATCTGCGAGCAGAATCGCCTGCCTGGGATTAGCTGCATCGAATCCGCCGGTGCCGACCTGCCGAAACAGGATCAAATTTTCGTTCCCGGCGGCGCGGGTTTTCGTCATCTCACTCGGCGATCCGAGCACAAGATCCCGACCATTTGTCTGGTCTTTGGAAGCTCGACCGCCGGAGGCGCATACATGCCGGGCATGAGCGACTACGTGGTGATGGTGAAAGAGCAGGCGCAGGTGTACCTCGCCGGCCCGCCTCTGGTGAAGATGGCCACCGGTGAAGAGACCGATCACGAAGAGCTCGGTGGCGCCGAGATGCACTCCGCGATCAGCGGCGTTTCTGACTACCTCGCCGAAGACGAGGTGGATGCGATTCGCCTCGGACGCGAAATAGTAGCCCATTTCGAATGGGAAAAGCGCGGCCGATTTCGCTCCCGCCCCGTCGAAGCGCCGCTCTACGATGCCGAGGAGCTTCTCGGCATCGCATCCTCGGACGTCCGCGTCCCCTTCGACCAGCGCGAGGTGATCGCCCGAATCGTCGATGGTTCCCGGTTCAGCGAATTCAAACCGCTCTACGGCAAGACGATGCTCTGCGGCTGGGCGCACATCCACGGCTTTCCAGTGGGCATCATTGCGAACAACGGGACGATCTTCAGTGACAGCGCCAACAAGGGGGCGCAGTTCATTCAGCTCTGCAACCAGAGCAACGTCCCACTCGTGTTCCTGCAGAACACCACGGGCTTCATGGTCGGCAAGCAATACGAGCAGAACGGGATCATCAAGCACGGCGCCAAGATGATCAACGCCGTCTCCAACAGCACCGTTCCGGCGATCACCATCATGACCGGCTCCAGCTACGGCGCAGGCAACTACGCGATGATGGGTCGCTCGTATTGTCCGCGCTTTCTCTTCACCTGGCCCAATCACAAGATCGCGGTCATGGGCGGAAAGCAGCTCGCTGGCGTGCTCGACATCATTCAGCGAGGCGCCGCCGCCAAGAAAGGCATTGAGGTCGATGAAAAGATGCTCGAGGTCGCCAAGATGATGACCGAAAAGCAGATCGAAGATCAGTCGACCGCGCTCTATGCGACCGCTCGCGTTTGGGACGACGGGATCATCGACCCACGCGACACCCGCACCGTCATCGCCATCTGCTTGTCGTCTGCGTACAACGCTCCCGTCGAAGGGACCACGTCATGGGGCGTTTTTCGTCACTAGGGAGGGAAGGGGGATGACTCATACGATTCAAAGAATCCTCGTTGCCAACCGCGGCGAAATCGCACGTCGGATCATGCGGACCTGCCGCAAGATGGGCATCGCCACTGTGGCCGTCTATTCCGACGCGGACGCGGGGATGCCGTTCGTTGCGGAGGCCGACGAAGCGGTTCGGCTGGGCCCCGCTCCGAGCACGGAAAGCTACCTACGCATCGACAAGATCCTCGACGCTGCGGCGCTGACGAACAGCGACGCGATCCATCCCGGGTACGGTTTCCTCGCAGAGAACGCCGATTTCGCCAAAGCTTGTGCAGAGGCCGGCGTGATCTTCATCGGACCTACGCCCGACGCCATTCGCTCCATGGGCTCGAAGCGAGAGGCGAAGGCGTTGGTCGAGAAGGCGGGCGTTCCCGTGATTCCCGGGTATGACGGGTCGAACCAGGACCCGAACGTCCTCGCCAAGGAAGCGATCAAGATTGGTTTCCCCGCTCTGCTCAAGGCAAGTGCAGGTGGCGGCGGAAAGGGTATGAAGCTGGTTCGCGAAGAGGCTGAGCTCTCGGATGCGATCGCTTCGGCTGCGCGCGAGAGCCAGAGCTCGTTTGGAGACGGCACGCTGCTTGTCGAAGAGTACATCGAGGACCCACGCCACGTCGAGATTCAGATCCTCGGCGATAGCCACGGCAACTTGATTCACCTGAACGAGCGAGAGTGCTCGATCCAGCGACGGCATCAGAAAATCATCGAAGAGACGCCATCCCCTGCGCTCGATGCAGCGCTCCGAAACCAGATGGGCGAAGCCGCGGTGCTCTGCGGCAAAGCGATCGGCTACACGAACGCCGGTACGGTCGAGTTCATCCTTGCCCCCGACCGGAGCTTCTACTTCCTCGAAGTCAATACGCGCCTTCAAGTCGAGCATCCTGTGACCGAGTGCGTGACGGGGCTCGACCTCGTCGAAGAGCAGATTCTAGTTGCCCGAGGCGAGGCGCTTCGCTCGACGCAAGAGGCGGTCCGCTTCGACGGCGCTGCCGTTGAGGTCCGCCTGTACGCTGAAGACCCGGCCGCCGGCTTCCTTCCCCAGAGTGGACGGATCGTCGACTGGGACCTGCCTCCCGCCGAAGGCTTGCGGATCGACAGCGGCGTCGAGGCCGGTAGCGAGGTCGGCATTCACTACGATCCGATGCTCGCGAAGATCATCACTTACGGAGAGAGCCGCTCGCTCGCGATTCAACGGATGCGGCGCGCGCTACGCTCGCTGAGCGTCCAGGGCGTCAAGACCAACCGGGAGTTCCTGCTCCGTGTCCTTGACCACCCTGCGTTCGTCGCAGGCGAGATCGACACGCACTTCATCGACAGGCACCTGAAAGCCGAGCTAGGTGAGGCAGCTTCCGAAGCCGACGAGAGGCGCGCAGCGATGGCGGCGGCGCTCGCGGAACAGCAGCTGCGCGATGGCACGCGGGCTATCGTGCCCGGGATCCCATCGGGTTGGCGAAACAACTATCACACCCCGCAATCGGTCGAGTACGCCGTGGACGAGCGCGAGATCGCGGTCCGCTATCGGCACCTTGGTGGCAACCGGTTCACGGTCTGGACCGGGGACGACGAGCGCGACGTTCGTGTGGTCTCCTGGAATGCGCCGGAGCTCGCCCTCGACGAGGGGCCACACCGCTGGCACGCGCGGATCAGCTTTGACGGCGACCGGACCTACGTCCACAGCACGGGCTTCAGCGTCGGCCTCCAGCGCAAGCCTCGCTTTCCGGACAAGTCTCTGGAGATTCCCGCCGGAGGCTGTATTGCACCGATGCCGGGTAAGGTCATCGAGCTGCGCGTTGCCCAAGGCGACGCGGTGCGGGCCGGCCAGGTGCTCGTGATCATGGAAGCGATGAAGATGGAGCACACCGTGACCGCGCCAATGGATGGCACCGTCGCTCAGGTCACGGTGACCGCTGGCGACCAGGTCGACGCCGATGCCTTACTCATCGTCGTCGGCGAATCCTGATCGCCTCGCTCAGGCGGCGTCGAGGTCGGCGATCATTTGGTCGCCACTCAACTGGGTGGCGGAGGCGCCGCCGGCGTACTTCATGAGCCCAGCTCGCTCGTAGTGAGGCCGGATCCGGTCGCTCAGCAGCCCGATTTCTCGAAGGTTCGGCACCAGTCGCTTGAACATCACCTGCCGGAAGATCGAGAATCCGGGCGAATCCGTGACGAACTGGGCCCATTCCTTGCGCGTCAGCTTGTGCTCGAACCACTCCTCGTAGACTTCGAACGAAAGGAAGCGATTGCGCATCAGGAGAGCCACCTCGAAGGCCCAGTCCTCGCGCTCACGCCTCTCGCTGTCGCTAAGCTCGTTGCGAAAATGGTCGCGCAGCGCGAGCACACCGTAGTGCACGTGCCGGGCCTCGTCCTGGATGACCATCTTCAGGAGCTCCTTGAGCATCGGCTCTCCGGTCATCTGGTACATCGTCCCGAAGGCGCCGAGGGCCAGGCCCTCGACCATGATCTGCATCCCGAGGAACTTCACGTCCCATCGCGAGTCCTGGATGAGGGCATCGATGATGACGAACAGGTTGTCATTGATCTGATAGAGCTTGTTCATCTTCGAGTCGAGGTAGCGATGGAACACCTCGACGTGGCGGCCTTCGTCGACGACTTGCGTTGCGCCATAGAGCTTGCCGTCGAAGAACTGTACGGCCTCCGTCACCTGCGCCGCGGCAAATAGCGCGCCCTGCTCGCCATGCAGGAACTGGCTCAGCATCCAGGAAGCGACGCTCGAGTTGAGGCGCCGCTCTTCCAAGTCAGTGAGCTTGATGCCCATGGCGCGAAGCGCGTCGTAGTCCATGAAGTGCCTGGGGATGATCGGTTTTTCGGGGTTCTCCGGGTCCACATCGATGTGCCAGGGAAGGTCGTCGCCGTTCCACTGCTGCTCTTTGGCCCGTGTGTACAGCTCGCGCATCTCCGGCTGGTCGTTCGGGTACGTCCAGTCGAAATACACCTCGTGGTGTGAAGGCATCCTCGTCGGCACACCCTGCTTGCCGCGTTGAAGGATCAAACCGCGTACACCGGAAGGGGCCATGGAACGCAGAACCTTGGCGTTGTTGGTTGCCGTCATCAGTTGGACGGCTTCGACGTACGGCTCGATGCGGCGGCGAATCTCGTGGGGCAGGTTGTCGAGGATCTTGTCACTGAGCATGGTCAGTTCCTTCCTTAGAGCACGTTGGCGAAGAATTCGCGAATCTTGGTGGAATGCAAACGCATGATGTAGCGGTCGAGAAGGGGAACGACCTCCTCGATCATGAGGGCGACTTTTTCGGGTGGGAGCTCCGACAACCGCGAAGAAACCAGGCGCACCTCCTCGTTGAGGAGCTTGGTAATGGCGTCTTGATAAAGCGCCATGTCCTCGACCCGAAAGCCGAGCTCTGGTGTGAACCCCATGGAGCGGATCTTTCCGAACACTTCGAAGACCCAAACGTCGGCTGCTGCGATTCGGAGCAGGTCATTCGATTGCGCGCCACCGACCAACCCGAGCTCGAACGCACGTTCCACGTCTTCCGGGTCGATGCCCGTTTGGTCTGCGATTTCACGTGGTGTGAGCGTGGGGCTACGGTCTTCGCTCGTTTTGAGCGACTCGGCGAGGCGTTCCTTCACGCCGGCGAGAAATGCGTGTTGGCGCGGCGAGAACACGCCTTCTTCGCCGTCGAAAAGCGCTTTGATCGCCTTCAACGGAAGAAAGCGTTCGTGCTGGAGCTTCTTGATCAGGTGCAGTCGCTCCAGGTGCTCTTCGGCGTACCAGGCCATGTTACGGCCCGTCTTGCGACCTGGCGGAAGCAGCTTCTGTTGAATGTAGAAGTGAATTGCCTGGCGTGGCAGCCCCGTGGCTTCGCAAAGATCCTTCATGCGGTAGGTCCAACGCGCGTCTTCGAGCTCCACCGCTTCAGAGGTCGCCGTCATGCTCCCTCCACTTCGATCTTGCTCTCGGTCAGAGGACGGCCCACGCACGTCAGCACGTAGCCTTTTTCTCGTTCCGCCCGACTGAGGCAATTGGGCTCTTCCATTTGAACCTCGCCTGTCATCCAGCGAACGCGGCAAGCCCCGCAGCCACCCATGGCGCAGGAATACGGCATGTCGATGCCCGCTGCCAGCGCGGCCTCGAGGATGGTTTGCCCAGGTTCGACTTGGATGCCTTGTTCGTGACCGGCCTTGGAGACGACCACGAGCTCGGTCTTGTCGCTGCCCGCTTTGCCGGACCGGGCCTCCGGGCTGGTGAAACGTTCTTCGGCGATTCGATTGGCTTCCACCCCACGTTGCTGAAGGGCTTCGTGTGCCGCTTCCATCATGGGCGTCGGCCCGCAAACGAAGTACCGCATCATGCCATCGTCCTCGACGCCTAGCGCGTGCAGGCGCGACGCGAGCACCGCGCTGCTCAGAAGCCCCTGCTCCCCGGTCCACCACTCTGGCGGATGCTCGAGGACGTGATCGACCCGCAATCGCTCGCCAAACTCGCGGCAGAGCGCCTCCAAACGGTGCCGGAAGATCACGTCATCCCAGCTGCGGTTGCCGTAGATCAGCGTCACTCGGCTGCCGCGCTCCACACGCAGGACGGTTTCCAGAATGCTCATGATCGGCGTGATTCCGCTGCCGCCGGCGACCATCACCATGCGCCGTTCGTTGACCGGGCGCGGCTCGACGGTGAAGTTGCCAGAGGGCCCGAGCGCGGCAAGCTCGTCGCCTGTTCGAATCGTGTCGTTGAGGTGGTTGCTCACCCGTCCGTCTTTGATCCGCTTCACGGTGACATGAACGGGAACGTCGGGGAGACAGGCGCTAGCCAAAGAGTACGCGCGTCGCAGACGCTCGCCATCGACGGTCACGTCGACGCTCAGGAATTGACCGGGCCGGAATTCCAAAGGCGAGCCGTCCGTCTCGGTCAGATAGATCGACACCGCATCGTCCGTTTCGCGGACGACGTTCACGACCTTGAGCTGTCTCGCCATGTTGGGGGTCTTGCGCGGCAGCGAGACCACGGTGCCGGCGGCTGGCCGTGGACGCTCGATCAACGGGGGAGGGGTCTTGCCGAGGATCAAGCGGTCGCGAAGCATACGCGCGTCACGCTGAGCGGCGCGAACTCGGTTGGCGACACCGCGCGGAAGCAAGTTCAACGGATCGACCTCGCCGAGCGGAACGGGCGCTTCGATGTCGCTCAGAAGCGGTGACGGTGCTTTGCCGCCCGTGCGGTCGATGATCATCTGCGCGTCGAGACGAGCCTGCTCGATCCACGGCTTGATCGCGCTCGGCAAAGCCTTGGCCGCAAGTGATGCCGCTGCGTCGAATCGCCCTGCGCGGCGACGGCGGTTGCTACCCTCCATCAATCGCAGGGTGCCGAAGACCAAGAGAAGTGTCAAGTGTGACTAGACACTTTACTGAGATTGTAGGTTAGGATGAGCAAACCCAATGATTTCAACCCCTCTGATCTCGCCGGCTGGGGCGATTTCCGTGCTTGGCCATGCCGTTTATTTGGATGTCCGAGTCGGGTCGAACGCTGCCCGGGCGTACGAGGCGGCCCATGTGCCAGGCGCCATTCGCGTCGACATCGAATCGGATCTCTCCAATGTCGGGAATCCTACGAGCGGGGGCCGGCACCCTCTTCCGCCCCTCGACCGGTGGCTCGCGCGGCTCGGGGAGTGGGGTGTGACGCCATCGACTCCGGTCATCTTGTATGACGCGGCAGGAGGCGGGATGGCTGCTGCCCGCGCATGGTGGATGCTCCGCGCGATCGGTCACGAGCCGCTGGCTGTGGTCGACGGCGGCTGGCAGGCGTTGCGCAGAGCGGGTGTTCCCGTCGAAGCAGGCAACGCGAACGTCACCCCCGTCGGCCCTTACCCTAGCAAGATCGATCACTGGCCGACGGTCGATGCCACGTTCGTCGAACGCGTTCGCCGCGATCCACGATGGCGCTTGATCGATGCCCGCGCCCCCGAGCGCTACGCGGGCAAGGTCGAGCCTCTCGATCCGGTAGCCGGACACATTCCGGGAGCGCAGAATCTGTACTGGCAGTCACAGCTCGACGACCACAGCGTGTTCGATTCGTCGATCAGACTTCGAGAGCGCTATGCCGCGATCCTCGGAGATGTGCCGCCCGACCAAGTCGTTTGCTACTGCGGTTCCGGCGTTACGGCCTGCCACCTGCTCTTAGCCATGGACGCATGTGGCCTCGGTGGCGCACGACTCTATGTTGGATCTTGGAGCGAGTGGTGTCGTCAAGATCGCCCGCGCGCTCCGGGTTGAGCGGGGCGGTCGCACAACCCTGCGGAGATGCTATTTGATGTCGGTGACAAACGCGGTTTGGGAATTCCCGATGACCTTGCCCCGCAACGCTTTCACGGCGCGTGAGACCCCGCGTGCAGGCGACATCTGGCGGCTCTGCCAGGACGTCGCGACCCTTGCCTCGATCAAGGCAGGTTGGCCGCCGGCGCGCTTCCGCGTCGAGAACCTGGCGTTCATCGTATACAAGATGACGCTGCTGCACGAGGCCGAAACGCCCTATGGCGCCCTGCTCGACACGAAGACCTGGGTGTCTCGGCTCCGGCGACGCACGCTTTGCACCCGTGAGGTCCGCGTTCGAAGCGCGGGGCAGCCAGTCGCTGCAGCAACCCAGGAGTGGGTTCACGTCGACTTCGAGACTCTGAAGCCCAGGCAAGCTTCTCACGAAACGGCGGCCGCTTTTCCCGAAGTCGACGTCGGGACGTCGATCGCGATGCCCAAGTTCGACGCGCTGCACGGCGCAGAGGACGAGCTCGTCTTCGAGATGTGGCAGACCTGGTCCGACCCGCTGACGCACGCCAACCACCCGGCGTACATCGATTGGTGCGATGAGGCGACGAGCCGTCGAATGCTTGCTGCTGGTCTCGACCCGGTGCTTCTCCGGCCCCTTGCCGAGCAGGTGAGCTTTCGCAGCTCGGTTCTGCCGGGCGAGCGTGTGACGGTCCGAACCGAACGGGTAGGCGTGATCGGCTCCGATGCCGTCGTGTTGAAGCATCACCTGGAAACCGACCGAGGCCCTGCCGCCGATGCGATCAGCGTTCGTGGGCTCGCGGGGGGAAGCGGCGAGGCCCTCATCGCGGCCTGGAGCTGAGCGATGCGCGGAGGTTTGCCGAGCGGAACGTCGCTTCTGGTTTCTTTCGCGCGCGGTCTCGGAGTCGACGCCCAGGAGGTCGACTCGCTTGCCCCTGAGCTATTGCCGCCGTTCATGGCCCAACTTGCCGCTGCTCCCCGGCATCTGGGAGGAGTTGCAGATCTCTACCGAACTGCCGTTCGCGGTGTGACGTTCGGACTCATCGACCACATGGTCCTGAGGACGAGGGCAATCGACGCGCATCTCGATTCCGCCCTCGAGTCCGGAATCGAGCAGGTTGTTATTCTTGGTGCAGGGCTCGATGCTCGCGCATGGCGCCTCGACGCGCTGAAGAACGCCACGGTGTTCGAGGTGGATCACCCGTCGACGCAGCAGTACAAGCAAAAGCGCGTGGCACACAAAACGTCACCCACCGACATTCGCTACGTGGCGGTCGATTTCGAGAAGGATCGGTTCTCCGACGGGCTCGAACGAGCGGGGTTTCGTTCGGCTGCCCCGAGTGCCTGGATCTGGGAAGGTGTTGCAATGTATTTGCCGCGCCGCGCCGTCAACGACACGCTCGGGCAACTGACCACGCTCGCGGCTGCGGGGAGCGAGCTGGCGATGACCTATCGAGTGCCGGGCATGCTTCCCTACGGAGCGTTTGGGCGCGCCACGATTCCCGCTCTGTTCGCGGCGGCCGGCGAGCCACTCAAGGATACCCTCGAACCTCAGGAGCTCGCGTCCACAGTCGCACCGGAGTGGGACGTAGCCTATGACGCAGACGCGCGCGGATGGCAAGAGCTCACCGGGTCGAAGGCCAATCCTTCCCGGAGCTTCTTGTCCGAGCGGCTCGCGATCGTGAAGAGGAGAGCCTGAGCGATGTGCACGATCATCGTTCGCCACAAGATGGACGACTGGTGCTCGACGATCATCGCTTCAAACCGCGACGAGTTCTACGATCGTCCTGCTTCTGCGCCTTCGGTGCTACGATCGGAACCCCTCATCGTCGGAGGGCGAGATGAGCGGGAGGGCGGCACCTGGTTTGGGCTAACGCGGTACGGTCTATTCGTCGGGCTCACCAATCAGCGTAGCTTCGGCACGCGTGACGATTCACTTCGCTCGCGGGGCGGTCTGGTTGTCGATGCGCTCGCGCAAGGATCGCTCCGTGGCGTGGAGCGGTACCTCGACCGGGTAGATCCTGCGACCTACAACGAGTTCAACTTGATCTTCGGGGACGGGGAGCAGGTACGGGCCGCGTACGGAAGACGGGAGGCGCGAGAAGTCGATATCGAAAAGCTAGGTGATGGCGTACACGTGCTTTGCAACGATCGCCTCGGCTCCCCGGAGTTCCCAAAGGCCGAGAAGGCGCGCGCGCGCGTGATGGCGGTTCCTTCGGACACTTGGCCGCAGATCAAACCCCAGCTCGTGGAGGTCCTGGCGGACGGATCGCTCCCCGACCCTTCGGAAGTTCCGCCCATCCCGCCTGGCGCACCCTTCGATCAGGAAGTCGCTCGCTACCTTCAGGCGATCTGCGTCAAGACGCCAGTCTACGGCACCGTCTCGTCTACGATTGCGGCGGTGAGTCCGGGCTGCGTCGAGCAATATTGGTTTTCGGATGGCCCGCCTTCCGAGACGAGCTTCGAGGACGTACTTCGGCTCACGAGAGGCGCCGCATGAAGCTAAGCAAGGCGGCGGCTGCGGCGTCCAGGTTCTGGTCGTGGGTTCGCCCGCTTTTCTTCCGTGGCTTGAATGAATGGTCGCCATCTTCCAACCAGGCGAGCTCGATCGACGGCGATAGCGAATAGCCCGCGACTTCTTCCCCCGTGCCGAACCGGTCCCGCGTGCCTTGGACGATCAGGGTAGGGGTCTTCAGTGACTCGAGATGTGCGGTCCGAAGCCGCTCCGGTTTCCCCGGCGGATGAAAGGGGTACCCGAGGCAGACGACGCCAGCAGCGCCGACCTCATCGGCAATCATCGATGCGATACGCCCGCCCATCGATTTGCCGCCGATGACAACCTCAGCCGCCGGACCTACGAGCTCGAGCACTTCTTCGAAGCACGCGATCAACTTGGGCGCGCGATCGGGTCCCCGCCGCTTTCGGTCCTCACGTCGCCTCGCCATGTACTCGAACTCGAAACGGACGACTTCAATCCCGGCTGCCGCCAGCTGGTCGGAGATCGTATTCATGAACGGAGTGTCCATGGGAGCCCCGGCGCCGTGAGCGAGCAGAAGCCGTGGGGTGGAGACCGGGCCGGTTCTTAAGAGGTCGACCATTGTGGGGATTTTACTCGGGGACAGTGTCGGTGTCAGCGGCAGTGCCAGCGACAGTGCCAGCGACAGCGACAGTGC
>Ga0209456_10000369_pt1 | contig 24552 bp, 37 predicted proteins | sample COG_11_FD_184755 | JGI IMG/M metagenome (GOLD analysis project Ga0209456, IMG submission 184755) | Pelagic marine sediment microbial communities from the LTER site Helgoland, North Sea, for post-phytoplankton bloom and carbon turnover... | ecosystem: Environmental > Aquatic > Marine > Neritic...
CCGGTAGTGTTGAAGACCCTTGCCTCGCGTTCCTCTAGCCTTAAGTCCTGCAGCGCGATGTCTGAAGTAGACCACGCGGCGCCAATATTGGGGACGTCTGGATTTGTGTCCATCCACGACGTACTCAGATAAGGGTTCGTCGTCGTGGTAACGGTCTTGGTGGTTTCTGCGTAAACCCACTGGCCCAACCTTTGGATCATGAAGGTATCTTCGATGGGCTGGTCGATGACGGTGTTTGGTACGGTCATGGTGTTGTGCCTGTTATTCGGCTGTTTTCTAGCAACCGCTCAAGTAGTCGAGTTTGTTTTTGCTGCTCAACCTCAGATATCTTGTTGCCCCTGCTGAGAAATCCAAACGGACGAATGACATTGGATAGAGGCTCCGGCTCCCGCCCAAACGTGGCCTTGAACGCGGCGGTTTGTCTCTTCGTGTCTAGCCCCAAGATGTCGCGTAACCCGATGGTTACTGACGATATCCGTTCTGTAAGCCGCCCAACTCCTAAATTCGAAAACAGTTCGGCCGCAACGCGAACCAGGCCACGCAATGAAGTTGTCAATCGTACGATGTCGTCGTTAAGATTCTGAACTCGGGTTCCAACCAGATCGCCCGTATCAAGGCCAAACGCAACAGCCTCTCGACGCACATCACGGAATCCGACAGCAAGCTCTTGCATGGTTATCAACAGTTCCCTGCCGGGCCTTCCGAATATCTTGTTGGCGATGCCTGCCCTCACAGTCAAATCGTTGATCTTCGCTAGTGCCTCGGATATTTGGACGAACGCTTGTACCGTGCCACCCCTGGTGAGCTTTTCAAGGTCAACACCCAGCAGGCCGAACGCCTTGGTTCCTTCTGTAGAGAGACCCGCCTTAGTTTCACCGATGGTCTTATTCAGGTTCTTCAAGCCCTTATCGAGCTGACCCACATCAGAGCCGCCAAGTTGTGCTGCAAGGCGTACGGCCTCAAGGTCCGCAACAGTCGAACCGAGAACCTTAGATAGCTTGACTGTCGAATCTATCAGTTCCAGTTCTCGTTTGACCATCGAACTAATGCCGGCGAGTGCCGCGGCCCCAGCTACCGCGCCGAATCTGTGTAACGCATCGCTTGCCGCGGTGATCCCGGTGCGCAGCTTCGCCAAGGTCGTACGCGACTTTCTAATGTTCGATACGAATTGCCGGGTATCGGCGGCGATCTTTACGACGACATTACCGATTGTTGCCATGTGTCTTAGACCTCAGGGTTTCTACTGCACGCTTAAACGCCGAAAAGTTGGACTTCTTCGACGGCTCGCTCTGCGACATCGTGTTCTTCACCAGCGGCATAAAGTCGATCAACCTCAGATTTTTGGCGCCGGCGGCATCGAGTACGGAGCTTGCGACCGTGGCAAATCCAATGTCGTGCCGGTCCGGCCCGATCGGTCCATGCAGCCTGTCGAATATGGACCATTCCAAGAACTCCGCTGACGTCATCTCATTCATCAACCGACCTACTGATATTCCAAGCGCTAACGCAAGTCGAAACGCGAATAGCCGGCTTGGCCGGCTCGTCAGTTTTTTTCCATTTCCTGGGCGGCGTCTTCAGTCAGCTTGTTCAATCGTTGGGCCGCATCGAAGATTCCATCGATCAATGACGCGGGCTGCTTGGACAACGCAACCACATCGCTATCGCTGAACAAACGTTTCCCTAATTCATCGCAGGCGCAAATTGCGACAAGCCTGGCACGTATTACATTGTCTTTGCCGGCGGCGAGCTGGAATCGGTCCTGTTCACCGGCCGTCATCTCGCGAACGAATAGTTGGCCGTGGCCTCGAACCTCCACGGGTTCAACTACAACAGGACGCTCGGATAGTATGTCGTCGCGTGTTAGATTATTCATGACGATTGAGCAAACGTAAGAGAGCTTGTAATCTCCGTATCTAAGCTGCCATTTGATGTTTTGCTAAGACACACCACACCCGCCACACTTTCGCTTGAGCCATCTGTGTAAGAGATCGCTAGTGCCCCGGTTGCTCCGACAGTGATAGTTGAGACACCCACCGTCTCTATATCGCATGTGATCTTCGTCAAACCCGCCTCGACCAGGTGCGCTGCGCTACCCAATACCGTGACAGGTATTTCGTCTGCGGACTCGGTGTATGTCACCGATCTGACGTCTGACTGCGCAGATCCGCCGAACGAAAATGTGGTTCCATTTGATGTCTCAGCCATGACGTTCTCCTAAGAAAAGGTCGGCACTACCTCCTCGTGCCATATGTAAAAATCCATCGATGCAGAATGAATACCCAGCTCGTCCGCCTTACTCGGCTGGATGTAACGATCCCTGTCCTCTTGAATCGTTATTGAATCGATCACGGTCGCTGCGATAGTTCCGCTGTAGCCTTGCAGCGCTCGCCGTATTTTTTCGCCTAGGTCTCTCGCGACTAGATAACTCGTCGACCACGTATCAATTTGAAACAATGCACGGTTGAAACCAGCCGAGCCCGCAAGCACCTGTATGTGCTCACTGCCCAATCGGGTGTAGGTAACGAACGGAAACGACGCGGATTGCGGCGCGCGACCTGGATACACTCGGGTGTCCACCACAGAAGACAGCCCGGGATTGTTTGCAAGCAGTACGTGCAACGCATCCTCGACCATCAGAACAAACTCCTGCGTTTGGCCCTGAGCTTGTTGACTTGCTTCCTAAATTCGGGCTTCGCTTTGTCCGCGAAAACCTTCAGTTGTGCTGACCGTGTTGAATCTAGCGCACTCCTGAGCATCCCAACCGGTGGAAGTGTTTTCGTTCCTAGTTCAACAAGATGGATGTACTTGGACGGCTTTCGCGTCCGACCGTCCGGGCCGACGCGATTGAATTTCTCGTCGGTTCGTGCTCCAACAATCCCAACAACTCGCTTGTCTCTTGTCGTGGCGACCTTGCTGCCGATCGCGGCCCGTAGTGCGCCAGTGTCTTTTGGCGTCCTTCGCTTTGCGGACTTCCTGACTTCAGCCGTGGCGGCCCGCAAACCCTTACGGAGAACGGCCCGCATCGGCTTTTCGGGCAGCTCCCCCATTGCTGCGAGGACCTCTGCTAGCCCTTTTGTTCGTACGTCTGTAACGAGCATCAAACCTTTTCCTTACAGATCAACACAAGCTCAATGTTTTGTTCGTTGATGTTTTCGACTGATTCGATGTTCAGGGTGCGCGACCCGAACAGGAGCCGCATCGATGGCGTCACGCCGTCCAAGAACCGCATTCGAACCTTGTGTGTGACGCCCGGTCTGACTTGATTGGCTTCGAATAGTTCGTTGCCGGACATCTGTTTGATGCTGGCCCAAACCTCCTTCTTCAACGACCAAGTTTGTACAGGTTCACCGGTGACATTCTTTGTCTCAGTGAACGACTGGACCTTCACGCGATGTCGAAGTCTGCCGGTATCCATTAAGGTATTGCCACCCCACTGTTGATGATTGAGACAAGTAGATTGCTTGTGGTCGTCGCGACGCCCAACACGCTCCGGAAATCTCCGGTGACGTTGTCCGCGTCCGGTGCAATACCGCCCGCTGTGGAGCTTGCGCAATAGACCTCGCCTTGCGTCAGCGTCGCGCCGACATCGATGTTGCCCGCGACCAGGATGGACAAAGGCTGACCATCGCTCGCGCCGTTAAGCGATATGCCGGCAACAGTCGCTGTACCCGCCGCGTCGTTGTCGACCAGCTTGTATTCGCTGTCGGCCGTATCCAGGTACACAAGCTGTCCGGCTGTAATTGTTGCGCCAGCTGTCACATTGCTAGTCGTGGCGCCGGCGGCTGCCATGACACTTGCTGCGGTGATTGATAGATCTGCCATCGCGACTTCCTTACGAAAAAAGGTTGACTCTGAACGGCCACAAGAGGTTGTTGGCTGTTTCGTTCTTCATCAGGCGTAATTCGCTCGATGTTGAGCGTTGTTCATACATGTCGGTGACCGACATCTTGATCGCGGTTTTGAATGCTTGTGGGACAGCGGCGGCAGCGCCGTACCCCGCGGTGTAAGTCACGGTTACGGCTTCAGGGATTGATCTTGTGCTCGACCAACTTTGGCCCCAAGCCTGTTGGATAGTCGCGACAAGGTTGCCGCCGCTTGTGACCGTGTAGACCGAGCTCGATTCGGTTTGCGTGTCCCCGTTGAGGTCTACATATTGGATGCTCGACACTGCCACGAGCGGGGGACGGGCCAAAAAGATGACCGCCGGATAGGCCGGAAGTGTCAACGTGTATGTCGCTGTGATCAGCTGCCGGTTTGTAAACGCTTCGACGTCATCCGTCGCCGCTTTAATCTGATCACTTATTAAGCTGTCTTCTTCGTTGTGATCTATCCTGAGAAAGACTTTGGCTTCCTCAAGCGTGACTGGCTGTGTTGTTGGTGCGACGGTCTGAGTTAGCCGCATGATTGCCTCGCTTTCATGGTCCGGCGTCTGGAATGCAATCGCACTGCTTTTTTGGACGGCGTGATAGCTGCGACCTCAATCGGACTGGACGCGTCGACATACTTCGCCGCCCCCAGCAACAACCAACATCTCGCCGAAGGCCAAGACATCACGTACCGTTTGCCTTTCTCGTATCCGCTCCTAGGTGGAGACGACAAAAACTCAACCGTGATGATGTCGTTCTTGCTCATAAAATCGCCCGCCGCCTTTCGGCGACGAACGACGTTTGGAGGTCAGACAATTTCGTCGACGCTTGCCAGATCGTTGTCCGATGCAGGCGCATGTCGCGGATTGAGTCCCAAGAGGATGCCGCCGGCATCGCTCGTGGCGACAGCGACAGTCACGCTCAAACGAACGTGATTGAAGCTGTTGTCAATATCCAATTCCTCAGCTCTGACGTTGATGATTGCCTGCTTGTCGGCATCCGTGCCGGCCTGCGTCAGCTGGGTGATTGATTTGCCGGTAATGTCCTTCGCGCCAGTTCCAGACGAATCGCTCGCCTGCTCTAGCTTGGCGTCGAGTGTCGCGCTCGACCCTAACGTTCCGGCCATCACAATCGCCATGCATGTTTCAAATTTGCTCATGTCGCCCCAGTCGGTCGTGACCGTGCTGGCGGCAGTGGCGTCGGGATCAATCACACCCAGTACCGCCACGCTTTCGCTTCCTAATGCATTAATGCTCATTTTCGACTCCTGTTGCTTGTGCTAGGCGCGTACTGCAAGCGCGACATACGGGCTGTAGGTGTTGGATCCGTTCAACGCAGCCACAGTGGAATTCCACCACGGCTGACCGCCTAGACGGAAGATGAATCGGAATGCGACGGTGTCGTAATCGAACCAAAGGTGGATCGATGTTTCAGCACGAATACCGCTTGTTTTCTGCAACGTTAGATATTGGGTGAGGTCGGCAAATAAGATGTCGCCGACCGAACCTAATGTTGCACAAGCTTGTGTTGCGATCGCCGGGCGACCGATCAATGTGTTGAATGGTTGGCCGATCGGCGCCAACGCAAAACCCCAGCCCGCTTCAGCCGTGCCTGTGTCGTCCTTGCCGCCCTTCATCAGGGTCAAGAGCATCGGCTCGATGTCCTGGTTGTAGAGCCAGACAGCGTTTCGCCGATTGTTCGCAGGCATCCGGCTGTACATGTCGATGATGTTCTGACCGACAACGGTCGTCGCATCCTGACTGGCGACCTTTGTCACACTGATCAAAGCCGGACTGTTAAGGATCCCCAACGGTTGCCCCGCCCCAGTTCCATTGATGATGGCATTCGAAATCTTGAAATCCATCACCTCGGGAGCCTTGCGGCCCAGATAAGAACCGATGGCCGGTGCGTCCGACATCAGTTCCTCAGTGACGGGGACCAGAACGGCCAGCTTGTTCAGACGAATGGTCGACTGAGTCAACGCCGGTTTGGATTGGGTGAACTGATCGTTTTCGCCCTCCCAATACGCCTGAATCCCGCCGGTGGATTGCCACGATGGCGCTTCGTCCTTCGGAATGGTCAGATTGTTGGAAGCGGTGTTGACACGATCGGTCTGGGCCAGCAACGAGGTTTCGTCATTGACGCGGCTGAGAATCTCATTTCTAAATGCCGGCGGCACGGCAAAGCCGCCGTCAGCGCCAGTTCCTTCGACACCCACGGTCGTCGGGGCTCTGGTTTCGAGCCGCCGATCGACATGTCCGCCATTTCGGCTAGCCATGCGAACGGCGAGACCGAACTCGCCGATATGATTCCAACCCCATCGGGCCTTGTCATCGTTGCGGTATTCGCCGCCGGTAACTCGCGGACTGTCGGCTGGCTGGGAGCGTGTTTCTGGTTGCTCAGGAGTCGAGGCGCGCCCCTGTGCCTGGGAAAGAGATTCGTATCTCTCACGCGCTTCTTTACGAACCTTGAGTCCTTCAAACTCATCGAGGTTCTTGTTCACATTGGTTAGTTCGTCGTCATTGAGATCGCGAGATTCTGCTTCGGCCGTCTTAATGATGGCGTCGGTTGCTTCTTGCAACCCGTTCATCTTGTCTACAAGATCAGATATTTTCATCGGTAAGCCCCTGGGGCCACCGATCAGATATGCCTAAAAAAATAGACGCGGCCCATCAGTGGCCCAATAGTTAATTGGTGCCTTGATGCTCCGCGTCTGCTGGCAGTCGCTTTGAATCAGTCTCTCTAAAACGAATCTATGGGCTGGCCCTTCGAATTGAATTAGAGGCTGTCACAAATTGTCAAGCTATGACATTATTGTATCGTTTCTTGGCCTGGTCAAGTTTTGATATTTGATTCGCTTTCGCAAAATCGCGGAATTGCCTTAGACCGACCGAGGTATCCGCGTACGCGGGGTACGTCACAGGCGACACGTCGTAAAGATCCAGATCCTCTAATATCCGGACGTCCTCACCGTCGGGGCCTGCCTTTCGCTCGACTCGGTCTTCGAGGATGACGAACCCAAAGGACATCTGGTCGATATCGCCCCGCCTGATCGATTCGACGACGTCGCGGCCGGCCGTGGTGTTGGGCGGCTCGATACGGACGCGAAGACCCTTATTGTCCTGGGTTAGGGTCAATGTGTTTGACTTAGTTCGGCCGATGACCTTTGATGGGTCGTGGTCTACCAAAGCCCGAACGTCGTGTTTTTCCTTTAAAGCCCGCGTGAAAGCACCCGAAGCGATCTTCTCGCGCATGCCAAACATCGGTTCCGACAAGCTGTCGAACAAAGCGGCGTACCCCTCAATGACTGCGGGTTGATCGGCTCGGTGCTGGATCATCAGGTCCTGTGCTTTAAAGTCCCGGTATTGAATACTGTCATTCATGACGTCCTTCCTTTTCTACATGCCCCCACAAGGAGGTCTACTAGATCTTCTGCTGTCGCATCCGGCTTTTCCATTTCCCACAATTCGATAAGGCCATCCAGATCGTTGCATCGCTTCGCATCGAGGACAGTCCTGAATGAGATATCGCAATATCCGTTTACGAACGTAACCAACACATCCTCTATGCTTTGAGATCGCACACTGGCAGCTCCGACACCAACGAGATCGCCAACCGCCTGTGCAGCTGGCCTCAATGCTCGCATCATGTATTGGCGGTGTTCGTCCCAAAACAGACGGAGTTTCTCGGAATCACCCCCCATCCGCGCCTTTTCCCTCCCGAAGCATCGAACGAGCAAATCCGTGAACAGCCGCCGATAGGTGGCTTTGAATTCATTGAGGGACCGAACGGGCACATTGTCATCGTCCTGATCGTCCCCGGCATCTTGATCTTCCTCCGGTTCAGCTGCCGGCATCATCTGAACGACTGGCTCCGGCTCATCAAGCGCCTTTTCAGCTGGTGTCATGTTGGCAGGAATCAGATAAGTGTCGCCGTTTTGATCGCGGGGTAACGGGTTCATGTCCTCCAACTCTCGGATATCGTCGGCGCTGAGCCACCCCCAGTTCCGCCCCACCGCGTAAGCGTCGAAACGACTTTTCTGGTCTCCGCGCAGCAGCGAATCGATCTTCATCTTGCTGAAGCGCTTGCCCCTGTTATTTCGGCCGAACAGCTTCCAGTTGGCTTCAGATTCGAGCTTGCAGACCCAAGGCAGGATGGCTTCCGTAACAAACTCGATGCTCTGTTGTTCGATGTTGCTGAATGTCGCCCGCTCCAGATCAGCGAGCTTGTGTGGCGGCACCCTGAACCACCGGGCGACTTCAGTTACCTGAAACTTCCTGGTTTCAATGTACTGGGCGTCGTTTTGAGGTATCCCGACCGGCTGGAAATCCATACCCATCTCAAACACCGCCACCCGCCAGCTATTGGCCGGGCCACCGCCGTGTATTCGTTCGAATTCCTTCCTTATTCCGTCTCGCTGGTCGTCCTTCAACTTGGCCGGGTGTTTTATGATCCCGCCCGGACGGCTGTCATTGCCATAAAAGGCGCTCCCAAATTTTTCGGCAGCCAGACCCATACCGATCGATTCGCGCGCCATTTGAATCACGCTATAGCCGACCAGCCCGTCGAAGCCGAGACCGCGAAGGTGAAACATGTTCAAGCTCGGGATCCCTATCGTGGTCCCGTCGGGTTGCTGATACTCATAAACAATCTCGCCCAATTCGGTGCGAACCGGTCTGGTTCGGTCTGGCGGCAGCGGCCACATAGCGACTGGTCGCCCGGCCCGGTCCCGCTCTATTTCAGCGTATCCGTTGCCCCAAAGAAGGACGTGGGACATCAAGACCTCACGGAATGTGTTACTGGTCATTTCCGAATTGGCCTGGTCATGAATCATGAAATCAACTGGGCTGCCAACCTGCAGGTCCCGACCCCCTGTCTTCCGTTTAGCAAACTCATGCCATGACAGACACCCGATCGTCTCACTGATCACCCGCACGGCGGACCAAACCGCTGAATATGTCAACGCGACGTCTTCGTTTACATGGACGCCCGCCGTCACTCGTCCCGGGAAGTATCCCTGCGATCCTTCAATTCGGGGCGAGGATGCCGCTCTAGCCCTGGTCTGTAGCAGATTTCTTATCCATCCCATGTCGGGTCCATCCTTCCCGGTTCCCAAGTGTATTGCTGGTCTTTGTTTAGCATCGATACCCCTAACGCCATGATCGCCGAGACGATACCGTCGATTTTCTCTGTTGACTTCTTTTTGCTTGGCTTCATGTTCCCCGCCGCGTCCATCTCAATAGCAACATGGCCCACCATCCATCGCATGATTGGATTGCCGCCGTGTTCATATTCCTGACGGTTGATGAGGCGTTCGAATTCGGCCGTTGGTGCTGCCATCGAGTAAAAGCCTTGGCCGTGGGTCACAACGTCGATTCCGTCTCCCTTGAGGTCCTGACTCAATTGGGCACCCTGAAACAGCCTGTCAACGGCCAACTGCTGGAATCCGAACGTGTCATAGATGATGTTGATGTCGCGCCTGATCAATCCGTAGTCCGTCTCATTCCCGGGCGTCAGCGTGAACCCCGCCACTTTCGCCCAATCCATATATGGCGCCTTGTCTCGCCGTGCTCTGATCAACGCGGTGTCGTGCGGCGCCCAGAACCACCACAGACTTTTGTACCCCACGTCACGCGGGAATGTCACGCATAATGCGGTGAGGTCCTTCGTGGATGCTAAGTCGAGCCCCGCGAAACACAATTCACCCTTAAGCAGATCTGAATCGACGTCGCCCCACGCCTGATCCCATTTTTCCAGGTCCAGCCACCTATCGGCTTGCTGAGTCCTGATATTCAGATGCAACCGCTTGAATTTGTTTTCATCAAGCGCGGATTCCTTTGCTTTGGTGCATGCGGCTCTCAGATACTCCGTCCTGACCGATTTGCCGAAATTCGGATTCGCCTTTCTCCAGACTTTAGGACTTGTCCAGTCGTCCTTGAGCGTCGCTTGATAAATGACCGGAAGGAAGTGTGGGTCTTTAACGGCGCCCTGGAGGACCTTGGTCGCGTAATCATGGGTCTTATTGCATACGGACCCCTCTCGCTCATAGTCGGCCGTCGTCAGGTACATGATCATCGGGTTGTCGCGACCCGCTACCGACGTATCAATCGTGTCGACCAACTCGCAATCCGGCAGGCAATGCAGCTCGTCGATGACCGCAAAGTGAGTATTGCCGCCGTGCTTCGAACCCGCGTCCCCGCTCATAACCTGATAGCTGCTGAGCGTGTCGGCGTACACGATTGCCTTGTCGCCGCCGTTGTAAATCTTCAGCTTGTCGCCGAAACTGAACGGATTTTGAATGACCATCCCGCGGGCCTGCTGGAATACAAAGCACGCTTGCTTGTATTCGCTCGCTGCGCCGTAGACTTCGGCCCCGGCCTCTCCATCAGCGAACAACATCCACAGCACCATCGCCGCGGCGAGTGTGGTTTTCCCGTTCTTGCGAGGGACATAGACCAGGCAATGGTTGTACCGTCGGGTTCCGTCAGGTTTGAGCCAGCCGATGAGGTTCCCCACGATCGCCACCTGCCATCTTTCCAAGATGAACGGCAACCTTGCCAAGGATCCCTTGACGTGGGTTAGCTCTCGCTGAATGAAATTGATGATTGTTCGCGCTTTTGACACCTCAAAATGGCAATCGCCCCGTCCTTTCCACGGGTCGTAGTTGGGTATTCCTGTCTTGCAGATTCGACGGATTTGGCGGTCGGTATAGTCCTTAACCCCATCGTTATCGATCTGTTCTGCGCAGATTTCATCTGGTTTTGCGCGGCGACGCTGTTCGGCCCTGCGCTTGGTTTTCTTGCACAGGGCCGCAACTTCAGCCGGTATCGGGTCGGGGCCCGTCTTTTTCATGGTGAACCAACGTTCACCTCCAAACCTGGGCGCGAAAAATCGACGCTGACGACATCGGTCAGGGCGTCAGAGTGGTAGGTATTCGACCCCCCCTCCCCTGTTGCCCCCTCTGCTCTGCCTTGGTCTTGCGCGTATGACACGCGTGGCAAAGGAGTTGTGAATTATCCGGATCACAGTGTGAACCACCATGGCTCAAGGGGATGACGTGGTCAACGTGTCCATCCTTGCCGTTTCGTATCCATTTCTTGCAGGTAGCGCATCGCCAGTGTTGAGTCTTGTACCAAGCGGTGAATTGTTGCCATTTCCACCCATAACCACGTTCACTAGTCTTCGCTCTACCATCTGGTATCTGCACAGCAGGAAGCGTTCGAACCAGGCGCCGCCTGAGTTTGTCTATGCTTGGTGGTGATTCAGGCATTATCAGCAATCACCTGTAATATGACCGTCCCATACAACGTCTGTGCCACTGCAGCATCTGTTGTTGCAACGATCTGTATTGAATAGAACGTGTTGGCTACACCACCGGATATACGGAATGTGACAGCTTGGCTTAGACCAACTGGATCGCCATCAATGGTCAATGCGACTGTATTAATTGCCGCATTGGTCAATGTCAGATCGGTGGTTGTCAGCTCAGTTACTGTGGGCGTACCTGTCAGCAATTCACTGCCATCGAGCATATCGACAAACGATACAGAGGCGTTTCGTATTTCGCTCACCGTCTTTGTCTGAAACTGTTTTGCGATTGATGTGCCCATATTTAACCTCTAATCGAATAGTGCAATTTTCGTGGCGAAACGCCGAAATGGACCTTGTTTTCGATGGTCCAATCGAGGGTTGACCCGCTGACTTCTACCACTGGTGGATCCTCGATAATCAACGTGCTGGTGTCGTCCACCAGCAATAGCATGCTTGCGTCGTCGACCAGTAGAAGCATGTCTGCCATCAGTAAAAAATCGCCCTTTGCGTAAATATTGGCGGTGGTGCGCCCCCCGCTGTAACCCCGCCGTATATGTAATTTCTCTGAGGACGCACTGTGGCCCAAGGGTCAATAGAAAGGCGCCGTATCTCATAGGGGCTTAGGCCGCGGTTGTATATGGCAACTTTGGCTATTCCGCCCTCCCATTCGTACCCTGCTACGGTGAGGTCACCTATTCTAAATCCATCTTCTGCCGTAAGACTGCTGCCCGCAGCTCCGGTCTTCTTTAGAACACCATCGACGTACAATTCTGTTGCGGACAATCTGCGTTGGCCCACGACGTGGTGCCACAACCCATCGTTTGTCGATGGTGGATAGTCTTCCTGAAGGAATGCACCGTCAATAGAGAACGCGGTCTTTTCCCCGCTAATACCCATCCAGTTTAACTGAGCCGTGTTTTGCCCTAAGACAGATGACGAGCTGGTAGCCGTTGTCCTCCATACGAACTCCCACGCGAAGTCTCGGTCTCCCGGCGCAGATATCGTGTTATCTGGCACTGAAATGAATTCTGAAACACCATCAAAGTTTAGCACGAAGCCAATATCGCTAGCCACCCAAGTGGGTCGCTCTGAAGCGGTCGCGCTAAAAGGCAATTTCGCCGTGTTAGGGGAAGAATCTAAAAGAAACAATCCGGCAGCTTCGTTCATTCCCCATAAGTGGACAAGCCCACGAGACGTCGAATCAAGCGTGTTCAGGCGCCAGTTGCGAGGTTTTACTGTCTGGATTGACATTAATCTGAGACCACGCCTTCCATAGGTATAAGCGCGACATATTGTTCAACCGCATCCGCCACTAGCGCTTGGCCGCTCTCGTTTTTCACAACCGGCATGCCGTATCGCATGGTGGGTGATATTACACCAATTGTTTGATACTGCACTGTGGTCGTTGCGTCAGCGGTGGCGATTAGATTCCCCACATAAACCAGCTGTAACACGCTATCAGCAAGGCTATCGCCGGCCGTGCCTGTATATGCTGCGTCGGACCCTCCAGTACCACCCGGGTTGGCGTTGCCTGCTGTGGCGCTAGGTGATTCGGCCCAATAGAATTCGACCGGTTCGCCACTAGTTGGAGCGACTGCAAATTCAATGCCGACGATCATCAAATACATCTCGGCTCGGGTGGCGCCTAAATCTGCCTTAGCGCCCTGTCTAGCAGCAGCATCGGCTACTGATGTTAGGTCTATCTGGTCGGTTCGCGTTAAGCCTGAAACGGACGACGAATAGTCTGTCGTATCCGCCCACACAACCGCGGTGCCTTGTTGAATTCGAATCGTATCTGGCAAAGCCATTTATGCCCCTCCTGCAATCAATGCATCAGCAGCATCATTCACATTCGTCTGAATTGTGGCGTCTGTTGCCGACAGGATTTGCGCAACAGTAGCCGCATTGTTGGCTGCTAGAACGTAAAACCACAGCTGCTCAGCGACTGGCCCTGGATTGATCAATGTGTTATTGGCCCAAGTAATTTCAGCCGCGGTTGGGGAGACGCCGTCGATCAACATCTGTGACTTGATGACCACGGCTACGGCTACCTTGTTTCGCATATCCGAATTGCTGCGAAGGTCGAATATTTCTGTGTATGTTGCCATGTTTATTTAGTTCCTTAATTTAGGGCAACCTGAATTCGAGTGTGACGATTAATCCCAACGGGGCTGTTGTGCTAACTGCATCGACATCGATTCGCAATAGATCGTTTTCAGCAACATCATCGTTCCCTGTATCGATAACGGCAGGCGTGGCCGCTGTGTCACTCCCGGTTTCAGCAGAATCAATCGTTATGACGGTGCTTAGCATGTCGGCCGCCTGCGTCACGTTGGCAATTTGGATATCAGAGGTCCCGGTTGTGCCAGCGGTGATCACTTCAGCATGCACAGCCACAAGGTTCATTCCGGCGATCGCGGATGACACATGCAGATAGAACTTACCGTCTCCGGTTTGCACAGATGCCCCGAATTCAAAAATTACGGCCTGAACAGATTTGGTCCCCGCGTAGCTCCCGGCCAACCCATCTGGCGAAACACACCGTGCCGCATCTGTCCCTGTGTTGGTTTCAGCGGATGTCGCTACTTCGATTTTGCCAGCGGTGGTCGTGCTAGAGGCTGAAACGATTGCGTCGGCATTCCCTGTCGTCAGCGTTCCCACTGTGACCAGTGCGGCTGCTGCGGTAAGGTTGGCCAGTGTGTCGATTGCGGTCTCGATTGTTGCTTCGGTCGTCGCGTCGATGGCAACGATATTCTTGAGCGTCACTAAACCAATGGACGCCGTCAACACGTCTGAAGAACCGAATCGGATAAGACCGTTGGTGCTCATCTGGATGCCGGAGTCGACCACCGTTAACGCGGTTGCACCATCGACCATGAATTCAAACTTGCCTTTATCTGTCGTTGCTGATGCAACATCAGTCGTAAACACGACCTTGTCGAGTGTCTGTGCGGCGCTGTCGTACACAGCTTGGATATGCAATTCCTCGGCATCCGTCGCGCCGATTCTAATTTCAGGGTTGCCGTCATTGACAGCGTTGTAGAAGAGCAAATCCGCTCCATCGAACGTGAAATCCGCCGTACCCTCAATCGTTCCGTCGCCGGTCCACACTCCTATTTGGTTATCGACCGGCGTGCCCACCTTGGATACATCGCCGCTACCGGCCGGCGTTTGCCAAGAGCATGTACCGTCGCCGTCTTCTCGGAGGAATTTGGTGCCGGCGGCCTCACCGGTGGATGCGACCGCCGTACCCTCATATGCCGTGCAGCTGCCAAGTGCTCCGCTGGCAGGAGTGCCCAGCGCCGGGGTGACGAACGTAGGGCTAGTGGCGAAGGCGAGCGCACCAGATCCCGTCTCGTCTGAAATCACCCCAGCTAACTGGGCGGAGGTAGTAGCAGCAAATTGGCTCAATGGATTAGAGGTCAGCGCGTCGCCGCCCCCTGGGACAGCCTGCCACGAGCACGTCCCATCGCCATCTTCTCGCAGGAATTTGGTGCCGCCGGCCTCGCCGGTGGATGCTAGCGACGTGCTCTCGTATGCGGTACAGCTCCCCAACGCCCCGCTTGAAGGTGTGCCGAGAACTGGCGTGACCAATGTCGGGCTGGTCGCGCAAACGAATGCGCCCGTTCCGGTCTCATCGCTGATCACCCCCGCCAGCTGTGCTGACGTGGTCGCCGCGAATTGGCTCAGCGGATTGGCGACCAATGCATCCCCGGCGTCTTGCCAAGAACACGTACCGTCGCCGTCCTCCCGTAGGAATTTGGACCCGCCCGCCTCTCCGGTGGAGGCGACCGCGGTTCCTTCATAGGCCGTACAGCTCCCCAACGCCCCGCTTGATGGCGTACCCAACGCCGGCGTGACCAACGTCGGACTGGTCGCGAACACCAACGAACCGCTGCCGGTTTCATCGGAAATCACCCCCGCCAGCTGTGCTGACGTGGTCGCCGCGAACACCGACAGGTTGTCGGCGACCATCGCTACAGTCGTACCGAGATCGCTGATATCAGCTTCTGCCACCGTGATGGTATTAGAAGCTGTGCTAATAGTTTTGTTGGTCAGGGTTTGTGTTAGATCGTCCAGGTAGGCGGCAAGTTTCGTGAACGTGCCCTTCTTGTTTAAGGGCGTGCCGGCGGGGTCATCCACCATATAGAAGAGGTCGCCCCCAGCGACCGAATCGATTTCAGTGAAGTCCGCCAGCTTTGTATCAGCCATGATCGCCCCCGGAAGTTGTTCTGTTACATGAGTATAGCACCAAAACCAATAGTTATCGGACTACAGAGAACTGGCGCAGAGAAATGGCGCAAACGACCGTCCGAACCGTCCGACCGTCCGAACCGTCCCGAGCACGTGGTGCAAGTTAGGTGCAAGCTAGGTGCAATTTAGGTGCAATTTGGGGGATTTTGAAAGGATGGTCGGGCCGACGGGCCACGCGGCCTACTGGGAGGTAGTAGCGCGCGGCCCGCCATAGTAGTAGTTCCACCAACTACTCGGCCCGTCTAGCTTCTTTACTCTTAATGAATCGGTTTCGTCTCTCTATTGACTCTATTTCCCTGGATTGTCTGGAAATTTTAACCTGTTGAGAATCAATTTGTTCCTCCAGGCGTCTAACCCTACGTTCCCAATCTCTCGCGTCGGACTTGGCGCCCTTCTTGCCAGTGCCCCGCCTCGCTCGCGCTGATGAGAGCCGGGCGCGAGCGTGGACCATATCGCTTCGAAGGTTGTCCAGCTCCCGTCGTGACGAATGAAGCTCGTCCCTCATGAAGGTCGTATCCACCAACGTTCGGCTCGGCACCGCGGGTGGTTCGATGGTTACCGGCATTTTTTTGTGCTTGGTCGCATCATTAACAACCAACGTCAACGATTCGATAAGCGCTCTGAGATCGGCGATCTGCCTCTTGTTGTTCTCCACCTGCTTGGCCAACATTTCGACACGGCGTTCGAGCGACGCGCCGCCGCCGGTCGTCTGCGCCTGACAACTGGCGGAGTAGTAGGCGGCCAGCACGGCAACCAGTACGCCTACCGCACTCCACCCGACCAAAGTTGATGTTCTCATATGCACGGCGGACCCTTTCAGTTGGACACGACTGATAAAAGACTCAGGATGGCAAGCAGCACGGCAAAACTAACGAAGAAGAAGAGTATTTCCCCTTTTTGAATTGGCATTTCACGCTCCTTAATCATCGAAATGGATCGGGCACCAGGCCGGCGACACGCTTCAACCGACCTAGGGTTCGGTGCCCGATCCTCGCTGACATATAAGGGTATGACTTCTGATGATCCGAGTCGAAAATCGGCCCAGCTAAGACGCCTCGGGGCAAACGGGGAGTATGACACCGAAACGTCTACGGGCGGGGTGACGCCCGAGCTGGGCCACCCAAGGGGTATTGGAGAGTGAGATCGCCCCCTGGGTTGAGAGAAAACAAATCGAAACCCTGGTAACGCCGCCGGCCAGATTGCCCCCAGCCGGCGGCGCTGAGCGGACAACTGCCCGCGTTCAGGGTTCGGGCTCATCCTAACACAAACATGATTCCTGGTCCCGTTAAAAGCGCAACCGAAGCGCAACCGAGACCAAATGTTTTTGATGCAACTATTTGTTGGAACTACATCCACCAAAAGCCTCCAGCATGACTAGACATCCAGCAGTCAACACCTAATAAACCGCTCGGCCTGGCAGTTCCGACGTAGGCACGGTCGCTGGTTGGTAGCGATCCCAATGAAACCTCGTGCATCGATCGATTTCCTCCAGACCCAACGCGGGATACGACGGGTAGTCGTCCCATTGCCATAACGGCTGCAACCAACATGACGGACATATGACATTTTCGGGGCCAGCGCCGCCGAGATCGCGGCGGAAGTCCTTCAGGCAGACGTCGCATGAGTGCGTGTCGCCGCCTTCGATAAGCATCTTGTGCCATCTAGCGCGATAGGACACGATCCGCCGGTTCCACGGATGCATCTAAGGTATTTCCCCATTTTTTATGATGTTTTTAAGGTACGATAGTTCCCTTTCGAACTTTTCCCACTTGTCGATTGGCCCAAGGCAATGCCACTCGTTTTTTTTGCCTTTCCAGAGAACTGTCATTCTGAAATTTGCCACATTCCAGTCGGTGAACATCTTGGTAAATAAGCTAGGCAACAGGTCCTCTAAAATCACTTCGTTAAGATCATCGCCGTGGTACGGCTTTAAAACTAAATCACTTTCTGTTTTACTTGAAACGGTTATTCCGCTAGCCATTTCCGTTTTGAATTCTAAGCTCGTCATTTGTTTTCCTTTTTTTCCCGTCTTCCGATTCCTCAACAAGTTTCTCTTCGAAATAATGTTGAGCACAAGTTTGGGTGAGTTCCCTATCCACCCATCTCATAGCGTATGTGATTACAACGTCATAAATATGATCATCCACGCCCCCAACGTGGATTGCCGCTGCCACTTCGCTTGCCATGTCGCGATCCATACGCCAGCGAATTTTTTCCAATAGCACAAGGCCGTCCTTATACTGTGCCGAGTTATAGAATTCTCTCAACTGCATGTGAGTTACTTTATTACTCATCGCTATTATCCTTCTTTCGTTTGGTCAAGGCTTCCTTCTCTACTTCATCAGGGCTCTTCATGAAGATTGTATACCTCTAATGCTAGATCCGTCACCGAGTCGCGCACCCCTTGAAGTAGACACCTCCACCTCCCCAACCGAACCAAATCAACGATTTCATCAGGCGTAGCTAAGCGACCTTGCTCATCAATCCGGTTATTTAGGGCATTTTTTGCGTAGCCAATGTCATCGCGGATATCATCTATCACCGACAACATTTCGCCGATCGCTAAGGCTTCCTTCTCTACTTCATCAGGGCTCTTCATGTTGTCTCTCCGATGCTAGATCTACCAACGAGTCGCGCAGCTGTTGAAGTCGAAATCGCCAATTCCAAAAATTAACCACATTCATGACTTCCTGAGTGTTATTGGCCATCTCCCGGCGGATATCATCTATCACCGACAACATTTCGCCGATCGCTAAGGCTTCCTTCTCTACTTCATCAGGGCCCTTCATGATGTCTCTCCAATGCTTCGACCGCCCCAAGCTGACGATCGACCCGTATCCGGGCGTAATGCTTCATGGTGATCTTTGGATCGCTGTGCCTCATACGTAGAACGGCATCCATCAAATCGACACCGCCTTCATACATATGCGTGCAATAAGCGACACGTAGACACTTCCTGTGTAGGGTTCCCTGCGGCGAATGGTATCCTTCCCAATTCGTTTCAGGGCCGCCTATCAAACCCGCCCTAGCTAGATCGTGCTTCCAGGTGCGAATATCGACGTTGCCCTCGAAAACAGGATCGGTCAATTCCATTAAATTGAGACGTTCGACAATCCCCGGGCCCAGCGCTAGCACGGCGTCGCGGCCGTTTTTCGTGATAGAAGCATCAAGCTTAATGACCGGCTGCCCGGTTAGATCGAAATGTTTCGGCCTCAAACGACGTATCTCGCGCCATCTCAAGCCAAGCCTGCCGGCTAGGAGGTAGTACAACGATCGCTTTTCACCGCCCCACTTGGCGTCTTTTGTGGCGTCGATCAGCCTCCAAAACTCTTCAACTGTCATGGACCGACTGACGCGGCGGCGGTCCCGATCTTCGTTTAAATGCGGAATGATGGTCAATGGATTCGAATCGATTATGCCGCGTGCCGCGGCCCACGCCATGATCGCCATCATCGACGTTCTGTATCGGTTCCTTGTTCGGATCGATAGGCCAACCTCCAAAACCCCTTGCAAGAACGATTCAACGGGTTGGACGCGAACGTCATTTAGGTCTTTGAATTTGCAAGAGTCCATGATCTTTCCAATATTCGCTAATGTCTGATCGATGTGATCCTTTCCAGCCTTTGTGTTCAGGTGGCGCCTGTAGCTTTCCAGCGCTGCGTCCTTGTCGCTATGCCCAGCGAGATATGATGGGCTGATGCTCAAAGACTCCAGGCGGTTTTTCTTCAACTGCGCCTCTCTTCGAGTCTTCCCTCCTAACGCGTGCCGCCGTCTGCCTTCTCTATCCCGGTACGTCACCCACCAACCCTTGCGATCCTTTCGCTTTCTAGGGCTGGCCATTCGTTATCACCTAGCCAATCTCATTTGTTCCTCAGCGATCCACCATTCACAGAGCCCGATCGCGTCAGCGATGTTGTATCCGTTGTCGACGCCCGCGTATGACTCGGCGTACAACGGGTGCGTCTGCTTGGCGACTACGGCTCGCATCTGCTTCGAGGTCTTGCCGCACCATTCCAGCTCAGTCGGGTGCGACATGCCGAAACTTACGTCGAAAAGTGGCTTGTAATGGTGGCGTACAACCTGCCACAGGGTGCCGCACACCCATCCGTAAACACTCAGCCCCGCCCCGCCGCCGGTATGGCGCGTTTTGTGAACCTTCCCCGATGGCATCTCGATCACCGTCCGCCATGGGTTGTATGTCGCCAGCAGCCGTTCCACGTCTTGTGCGATGTATCTGATCCGATCCGACACGCAAGCTGTCACAGGCGGTTTGAGGGTGCCTGCGTGGACAAGCCGGGGACGCCCCTTGAGCGTCATGAAAGCGAACCCCGTCACGACGCTCGACGGGTCTATGCCCATGACCAACGGCTCGCGGCGATCTGGTTCCGTCGGATCTAATCGGGTCTGATCAGATTCATTCGGATCAGATTCATTCGGATCTGATCGGATCTGATCGGAATGATTCGGTTCTGTTCGGATCTGAACTGAATTCATCGGAACACCGCCTTTGGAATATCATCGGTCGAAACCAAAATTTTGCCGTCCGACGTCAAGCCGTTTTCGTTGTATTTCAACTTTTTATCCGAGCAATTAACCCCGTTGACCTCGCTCCACCAACCCTCGTTTTTTAGCTTAATAGCTTCCTTAGCTGATGTTATAGGTGGCGGGTTCCAGTCTGCATCACGGAGCATGGACAACGCGAGCGCCGCCCTGTTGCGCACGTTTGTCTTGTCTTCGATTTTACGCAACACCGACCTCACCCTGTTCGGCGTGATGCCCGGAAGTGCGCAGCAAGACCTTATGGCGTCTATGCTTGTGATTCCAATCGATATCAGCAAGGATTCGATTTCCCGTGTTTCCTCTCCGCTTTTGGCATCATTGGCAACGGCAGCAGCAGCAGCAGCGGGGGGGTCTGGTGCGACCGACAGTGGCACGGGTGTTGCTCTTGCTTGCTGCTGCTTGTTCTGTTCTGTTCTGTTCTGTTCTGTATAGGGAGATTCTGTCAGGCCTGACGTGATCTGATCGGAATCATTCGGATCTGATCGGATCTGATCGGAATTATTCTGATCGGAATTATTCTGATCAGAATGATTCGGTTCTGATTTGATCCGATCAGATGCATTCGGATCGGATTGGTATTGATCTGATGTGATCTTCACCCGTTCGATCACACCCACCTGATCAATCAGGGTCTCGATCGAACTCCAGAATGGCAATGGCGGCATGCCGCACATCTCCGCCAAGTCGCCGGCATCCAACGGATGCCCGCGGTCATCAATCAGGGTGCCGCGCGTCTTCGACCGAGCGGCCACCTGGACAACACAAACGAAAACACCCAGTACCTCGGCCCCGTTCGGCAAATCGGCGATGCGTCGATATTTTCTGCCAGCGTGGTCCGTTGGAACAGCCACCCAGCTAAGCTTCCCCTTGATCTTCCTTGACTGCGGGGTTTCGAAGTCCGTTTCCCAGTTTTTGATACGTAGATAGTGCATCATTCCCTCCCTTCCGTGTCTTCGTCAAGACTCACAGAGTACAGGCTGCATTCACCCCAATCTCCGTTTTCGCCTGGTTTGATATCGAATTGCCTATACGAACTCAGATCATAAGAAACGCTCATTAATGGCATTACAAGCAGCCGCAAGAACATTTCAGGTGTGTCAAAGTTGAGATTCGCACCAACCTCGAATTGGGTCGCCGAGTGGCATTTAGATTTATCGCCCCCAACACTACTCGAGCGTTTGAATAAAAGTTTTGCGTAATGCGATCTGTCGACTTCTACCTCTTCCATTGTCATACCTCCCAAGAAAAACCCCGGACGCCTGTGTTAACAAGGTCCGGGGGATCGGAACGCTCTCATTCGTCACTGTGTTGCTTGTCATATCGGTCTCGTCGCCTTGTTGCCGACTTGAACGCGTCCCGCTTCTGTTGATCATCCGCCGACATCCACAGCTCGACCATGGCATCGACAACCGTTGCCTCAGTAGTTTCGCACTCCCATTTTTGCCTCGCGATGAATTTCTTCGTGTACCGTCTTAGTTTTACCACCGGTTTTACATTGCTTGGTGCCATTCTTTTATACCTCCTATCCTAAAGGATAAGGAACTATGGTAACCAAGTCAACCCCATAACTACGGATCCTCCGAATTATCTTCCATAATTCGGCCTCTGTACCCTCGCTGTGCTCGATGTATGCCCTCTAGCCGCATGACGCGAGCGCGCCATTCATGGGGCGGCAGAGTGCTGATCCTCTCTATGATAACAGCATTCTTTTTATTAATTTCAGCGAGGCTGCTGATGATCATCGATTGCCTGCCGAAGACCACCGTCAGCAGAACCGCAAGGACCGCGTTCGTCAGTTTCCATCCCATTGATAAGTCGCTGTCAACAATTGCATTAACAGGCTTTCGGATATTCATTTCACCCCCTTTAATAAGGCACGCTAAGGCGACACGATCACGGTGCTGCCTGCGTTCTGCCCCTACCACATACATGGTGGCAGGAGGGAATAATTATCGGTCAGTTCGAAGAATTGGCGGGTCGCAGCACCCTTTACTTTCCGTTTTCGGATCGAACCCGGATGGCTCCGGCGACCTTGGTTTAAATTCCCACTTCACACACACACCGGCGATGTCGGTCTCAATATCAAATACTCCCCACGGTGTCTTTCCTTGGAGGTGCCTACCGCCGTTCGAAATTGGTTTGATAGACATTGACATTATGGTGGGGGCGCCGGTATATAACTTGCCCGCCAGTCATATGACAAGTTGAAAATGTAATCGCCATGACCCGGATGGAAGCCACACACGCTTCCGACCGTGCTCCCGATTTCACAAAGCGGCACGGGCACCGTCGTGGGGATGGTGACGGGAAAATGCTGCGGATCTAATTCTAAATTGAATCCGGTAGTGTCGTGCCCAATTCCAACACCATTACATTGAGGCGGGACGGTACCAGTAGAAACTGTACTTGTTAAGATCACGGAGTTTACTTGGATACCGAAACAATTCCCGGAATGTGAAAAGGTGCCTCTAAACGTACAAGTGCTCCCTACATAGGACACGAAATCAAGAAGGTAAACGCCGTCGAATGACTGAAGGCAGCTTAAGCACAGGACGTTGTTAGTAATGGTAATCTCAAGCTTGGATCCCTCGTCGCAAGTATTGAGCAGACCACAACAACAACAGTTCCGGTGGTTTGTCATTCTGCACAAGTCCCATCATGCGAATTGACTTGGCTGAAAAAATATCGCAGGTTCATTGCAAGGTCCGTCGCTTCAAACATAAATACCACGACGTCGTCCACAATGCGTTGCCTCGTAAAACCCGCCGGGTAATCGGCCCCGCTGGTATCTACGCCGTCGCCGCCGACACCGGCCGCCGCAACGTTTGCGTCTTCAACAATATTTCGAGCCCTATGGCCAGCGCCAAGACTTCCGACGCGACCGCCCGCTAACGTTCCGAACCCGACACCTGTTACCTCCAACTCTTCCCAGTGATATGCCCACCTCGCATTGGTTGTCAAAGTGTCAGCGCCTGTGATTCGTGCCGGAAAGAACTGGCCTGGGGTAGAAGAGCCGCCCCCGCCAGCAACGTTTGGATCTATCTCGATGATGATGCTGTTGCCAAACTTTTTGGCTCGACCACCTACCACGTGAATACGCTGCACCACCGCGGCGGCAACCTGGTTGATCCACGCGTGTGAAATAGGGTCGTTCCTGTCGACCCTGATCGGTGAGATGTGGCCGGGGCGATCCATCTTCTACCCTCTGATATCAGCCAACACCGCGATACTTCCAACGACGCCAGTGACTGCTGTGCCGGTCGCACCGTCAGTAATCGCGACGGTCACACGAACATCCAGCTCATCGCCCGCAACCAACCCGCTGGCATCGATTGTGAAATCGACATCGGCGGCGGTCAGGCTGTTGATGGTGGTCGCGGCGGTTGAACACAGGTCCGACCCGAGACCACCCTCCCGATCGCTTTCGTAAACTTCAAAGTCGATCGTCGCGGTGCTGTCCGATATGGTCGTCTCCATGCCCGCGTGCGCTCGGATCTGAACCGTTTCTGCGTCGTCGTACGATGGCGGCAGTGTAAAGGTGAATCTGCAACGCTGCGTGACGCTGGTCGCCTTTGAATCGCTCGTCTTGAGCATCGGCGTGTTCGTTCCGAACGTACCGCCGACCAGACCCAAATCATCCGCGGCGCCGGCCGCTGGCAAAAGGGTGTGTAACGCGTCCCAAACGCGCATAGCTGTTAGTTGAATCGATTGCTTTGCTAGCGTTGTCTGTTCTAATTTCGTCCTGGAGATATTTGCCGTGGACGCAACATGAGAGTTTGTGACAGAACCGGCCGATGGCGTGTTTGATCCGTCAGCCGAGATTCCGCCGGTTACGTGAAGATCAGTGTGAACAACTTGTCGTGGCATTGTTGAATCCTAAAATAGTGTGTTAAAGTCTTTCGTTGGGTGCCAGTCCATTACATCCATTCCGTTGCCCATGACCACACCTTCGGGTATCCTTCCCGCCTCATCTCGGTACGGGACTACGTATCTCCATCCGATGCTCGGATCGTTTGTGCTCAACATGAACTCAAACTGAAAGTCGTACCACCTGGGCATTGCGTCCAGGTTCATATCCTGAAACTGGCAATCAATACACATCCACATCTGAGCATCGCCCGAAGCCCATGGTGTTGCATTAACAAACCCGACCCAGTCTAGCGTGACCTGTTCTGGGTCGTTCGTCTGTAATACGACACGCCTGGACGTGACGGGCTGCGAGATTGTCACATCTACCACCTGGGGCGTCGATGTGAGTGTTACCGGGTCACCTTCGTCGTCGGTCGTATCGAAGTTAACCAGGATCGGCATTTCGTTCATGTCCAACATCGTGCGGACTTGAGCCAATGAAGCGCCGCCCCTCAACGCGCGCCTATGAGTCCCGGTTCCTGTCGGTGCGCCCGGATTCCCAGCGAACGGACTGAAGCGATAGACGAGGCGGATTCTGACTCGATACCTAGAGCCGGTAGTGTTGAAGACCCTTGCCTCGCGTTCCTCTAGCCTTAAGTCCTGCAGCGCGATGTCTGAAGTAGACCACGCGGCGCCAATATTGGGGACGTCT
>Ga0209456_10000371_pt1 | contig 24504 bp, 24 predicted proteins | sample COG_11_FD_184755 | JGI IMG/M metagenome (GOLD analysis project Ga0209456, IMG submission 184755) | Pelagic marine sediment microbial communities from the LTER site Helgoland, North Sea, for post-phytoplankton bloom and carbon turnover... | ecosystem: Environmental > Aquatic > Marine > Neritic...
CTCGTCATCAATTGGGCGGTTATGTTACGGAATGTGTCACTGGTGGTCCAGTAACATGAACTAAACGGATTCATTGTCACGAAGGGCGAAAAAGGAGTAACAATGCGCATCGGCGTTCCGCGCGAAATTAAACCGTTGGAGGGCAGGGTAGGGTTGATTCCTGCTGCCTGTTCAGAACTGGTATCTGCCGGGCATCAGGTCTATATCGAGTCCGGTGCCGGGGTCCAGTCCGGTTATTCCGACCAGGCTTACCAGGCCGCAGGGGCGAAGATTACTGCAGATGCGGTCGAACTCTACGACCTCGGTGAACTGATCGTGAAGGTAAAGGAGCCGGTGGAAGGGGACCTGCGTTATCTGCGCAGCGATCATATCCTGTTCAGTTATCTGCACCTGGCGGCCAACGAAGACCTGACCCGCAGGCTTTGCGCTATCGGCCTGACGGCGCTGGCCTTTGAAACCGTCCAGCTCGCCTCCGGCAACTTGCCTCTGCTGGCACCTATGAGCGACATCGCGGGACGCTTATCCGTGCAGCTGGGTACCCATTTATTGCACCAGCCCCAGGGCGGTAAAGGCCTGTTGCTGGGCGGTCTGCCGGGCGCCGAGAGAGGGCGCGTGACAGTGATTGGTGGCGGTACGGCGGGCGGTAATGCGGTGCGACTGGCGGCGGCGCTGGGCGCCGAGGTGACGGTGTTCGACCGTAAGCTCGACAAGCTCGAAGCGATGCGCGCAATGGGCGACAATGTTACGGCTTTGTACCCCTACCCGGAAAGTATTGAACAGGCGGTGGTTGCAGCCGATCTGGTGATCGGTGCGGTATTGATTCCGGGGGCCAGGGCGCCGCACGTGGTGAGCGCTGACCACGTCAAACGCATGCAGGCAGGTAGCGTGGTGGTGGATATCTCTGTCGATCAGGGCGGCTGTATCGAAACCACGCGTCCCACGGATTACCGTGCTCCGACCTACCAGGTTGATGACGTGGTGCATCTGGCGGTGACCAATATGCCGGGGGCGGTGCCGCGTTCCGCCTCCCAGGCGCTGTCGGCAGCACTTTCGCCATACCTGCTGACACTAGCGGACAGTGGTCTGGCAGGGAATTCCGAACTTCAACATGGGCTTAATGTCCAAGCCGGCAAGGTTTGTCATCCTGCCTTGCTATCCATGCTGAAAACAAAGTAAAATACTTGAACTTTTAATATCTTAAAATGCATAGTTACTAGAAATTCTCGTCTTGGCCCAGGCACGTCGAAAAAAGGCGGAAACGCAAAAGATCCATCCAAACGTCAGCAAAGGCCTGCGCGAAGGGACTTTGTTTCTGCTGTCTGCGTTGGCGGCTTATCTGCTGCTGTCCCTGATGAGTTACCATCCTGAGGATCCCGGCTGGTCGCATCGCGGCCCTGCACACCATATCCATAATTACGGGGGCATGGTGGGCGCCTGGTTTGCCGATGTCTTCCTCTACCTGTTCGGTTATCTCGCCTACCTGTTTCCGCTGATGGTGGGATTCAGCGGTTGGCTGGTGTTCCAGGGTCGAACCCCCAGTGGTGGTATCGATCTGCACGTACTGTCGCTCCGCTGGGCGGGATTTCTGCTGACGGTTGCTTCCGGCTGTGGACTGGCCACCCTGCACTTTGTCATTGCCCCCGGCGCCCTGCCGCTGGATGCCGGTGGCATATTCGGCAACCTGGTGGGACAAAACCTGGCGGCGCTGTTCAGCTTCATGGGCGCAACCTTGTTCCTGTTGGCCCTGTTTCTGACCGGCGTGACGCTGTTTACCGGTCTGTCCTGGTTGAATGTCATGGACTGGACCGGCAAGCTGACCCTGCTGGCGCTGGCCTGGCTGGCCGTCCGCTTCGCCGGCTTCAGGGCCTGGCTGGAAACCCAGCGTATCAGGCGTCAGCGCGAAGAAAATGTCGCAGCGAAAAAAGAGAAACGCAAAGTCTTCAAGCGTAAACCGCCGCGCATCGAACCCGTTATAAAGAAAGTGGAGCCCAGCGAACGGGTCGAACGTGAACGTCAAGTGCAATTGTTTGATGCCCCTGCCGACACCGAGTTGCCACCGTTGTCGCTGTTGAGCGGAGCCCATGGTCATGTGGAGGGCTACTCGGAATCGGCACTGGAGGCCTTGTCGCGGCTGGTCGAGATGAAACTGCTCGATTTTGGTATCGAAGTGGAAGTGGTGGCCGTGCAACCGGGGCCGGTGATTACGCGTTTCGAACTACAACCGGGGGTGGGTGTAAAGGTCAGCCAGATCAGTAATCTTGCCAAAGACCTGGCGAGGGGGCTGTCTGCCATCAGCGTGCGCGTTGTCGAAGTCATACCCGGAAAATCAGTGATAGGTCTGGAGATACCGAACGAGCAGCGTGAGATCGTGGTGCTCAGCGAGATTCTCATGTCCACTGACTTTGATCTGGCCGGTTCACTGCTGACACTGGCATTGGGCAAAGACATTGGCGGACAGCCAACGGTTGTGGATCTGGCTAAGATGCCGCACCTGCTCGTTGCCGGAACCACGGGTTCGGGTAAGTCCGTTGCCATCAACGCCATGATACTGAGTCTGCTCTACAAGGCTTTGCCAAGTGATGTGCGGGTCATCATGATCGATCCGAAAATGCTCGAATTGTCGGTGTATGAGGGCATCCCGCATCTGCTGACGCCGGTGGTTACCGATATGAAAGAAGCGGCCAACGCGCTGCGCTGGTGTGTCGGGGAAATGGAGCGCCGCTACAAGCTGATGGCCGCGCTGGGCGTGCGTAACGTCGGCGGTTATAACCGCAAGGTCCGGGAAGCGATCGACAAAGGCAAGCCCATAGAGGATCCCCTGTTCAACCCCGATGAGGTTCTCGAGGAAGACCCCGAAGTACCCACGCTGCAACCGTTGCCCTTTATCGTCATCGTCATCGACGAACTGGCGGACATGATGATGGTGGTGGGCAAGAAAGTGGAGGAACTGATTGCCCGGCTGGCGCAGAAAGCACGGGCTGCCGGGGTTCATTTGATCCTCGCGACGCAACGCCCGTCAGTGGATGTGATTACCGGGCTGATCAAAGCCAACATACCGACACGCATCGCTTTCCAGGTATCTTCGAAGATCGATTCGCGGACCATACTGGATCAGGCCGGCGCCGAGCAGTTGCTGGGGCACGGTGATATGCTGTATCTGGCGCCCGGCACCGGTGTGCCGACACGGGTGCACGGTGCTTTTGTGGATGATGCAGAGGTACACCGGGTGGTTGAGCACCTCAAGGGCCGGGGCGAGCCCGAGTACATTGAGGACATTTTGCAGACCACGACGGACTTCCTGCCGGGCAGCGGCGGGCAGTCCGACGATGTCGATGCCGAAGTTGACAACTTGTACGATGACGCCGTGCGTATCGTGACCGAAACCCGCCGGGCATCCATTTCGGGGGTGCAACGCCGGCTGAAAATCGGCTACAACCGGGCAGCGCGTATGATTGAACAGATGGAGGCGACCGGCGTCGTTGGACCCCAACAATCCAACGGCAATCGTGATGTGCTGGCGCCACCACCACCGGAAATCTAACGCCAATGATGTCACTGCTAATGAAAAATTTTGTGCGTCTGTGCTGTTCTGTACTGTTGCTGGCGGCTTGTGCCAGTCAGCGGGTATTTGCCGATGATCTGGTGGCTGAATATTTTTCCGGACTGGATACCTTCCAGTCACAATTCATACAGACGGTTATAGACAGTGATGGTCAGCAGGTGCAGCGCTCGGAAGGAACGGTGTGGATCCGCAAGCCGGGGCGCTTCCGCTGGGATTATCAGACGCCCTACCGGCAGTTGATTGTTGCCGACGGCAAACAGTTGTGGACCTATGATGAAGATCTCGAGCAGGCCACGGTAAAACCCGTTGACGCGGCCTTGAGCAGTACACCGGCAATGCTGTTAAGTGGTTTCCGCCCGCTGTCGGATGTCATGACCTGGCAGCAAACCGGCACAGAAAACGGTGAACGCTGGTTCAGGCTTGATCCAAAACAGCCGGATTCAGCAGTAGAACGGGTTCGTATTGGATTTGAAAGCGATCAATTGTCCATCATCGAAGTGACAGACGGCTTCGGCAATCATACCCGTATTCAGTTTTCACAGATAAAGCGCAATCAGGCGATTGATCAGGACCTGTTCAAGCTCGAGCTTCCGCCTGATACCGATATCATCGGCGACTCACCGTGACCGAAGTCCGCCAGGCCCGTGAATTCCGGCCCCTGGCGGACCGTATGCGGCCACGCAATCTCGATGAATTCATTGGCCAGGTTCACCTGTTGGGTGCAGGCAAGCCATTACGTCAGGCGGTAGAGCAGGGGCAGCTTCATTCCATGGTTTTCTGGGGACCGCCGGGGACCGGGAAAACCACGCTCGCGCACTTGCTGGCGGAAAGGTCAGGCGCGGAGTTTGTGGCTTTATCCGCCGTTCTGGCGGGTGTCAAGGACGTTCGTCAGGGGGTAGAGCTTGCACAGCAGCGCCAGCAGCTGGAGGGGCGCCAGACGCTTCTGTTTGTCGATGAGGTGCATCGTTTCAACAAGGCGCAGCAGGACGCCTTCCTGCCATATGTCGAAGACGGCACCGTGCTGTTTGTTGGTGCAACAACCGAAAATCCGTCGTTCGAATTAAACAATTCCCTGCTGTCCCGCGCCCGTACCTATGTACTCAAGCGGCTTGGTGACGATGATCTGCTCAAGGTGCTCAGGCAGGCATTACAGGACAGCGAACGCGGTTTGGCCTCACAGGGTGTCCGTGTCGGGGACTCAGAGCTTGGGAAAATCGCCCAGGCGGCCGACGGTGATGCACGTCGGGCATTGACCCTGCTGGAAATCGCTTTTGACCTGGCCGGCGAGGCTCGGCAGGTCGACCAGGACATTGTTGCCGAAGTCGTCAGCGGCGGTGTACGGCGTTTCGATAAAGGCGGTGAAGCCTTTTTTGACCAGATTTCAGCACTGCACAAGGCGGTGCGCGGTTCGTCGCCCGATGCCGCCCTGTACTGGCTGGCACGTATGCTGGATGGTGGTTGCGATGCACTTTATATCGCCCGTCGGGCCGTTCGTATGGCATCCGAAGACATCGGCAACGCAGATCCCCGTGCCCTGACGCTGGCGCTGAACGCCTGGGACACCCAGCAGCGGCTGGGCAGCCCGGAGGGCGAACTCGCTATCGCCCAGGCCCTGGTCTACATGGCCTGCGCCGCCAAGAGTAATGCGCTATATACGGCCTACAAGGCAGCCATGAAAGATGCGAAAAAACAGGGTTCACTGGATGTGCCCCTGCATCTCAGGAATGCACCGACGCGTCTGATGAAAGAACTGGGTTACGGCAAGACCTACCGCTATGCGCACGATCAACCCGGGGCTTACGCTGCGGGGGAAAATTACTTCCCGGATGAACTGAAAGGCACGCGTTACTACCATCCGGTGGATCGTGGCCTTGAAATAAGGATACGGGAAAAACTCGAACACCTGCGGTTGCGGGATAAACAGTCGGGGAGCGGTGACAAATGAGGTATCTACGAAAAGCTTACGGTACCATTAGCGATCGATGAACCAGGTACTCGCCATAGCCGGTGGCGGCGCCGTTGGCGCCGTGCTGCGATATTGGGTATCCACCGGCGTCTATACGCTCACAGGGCGGGGCTTTCCGTATGGAACGCTGGTCGTCAATGTGCTGGGCAGTCTGCTTATGGGCTTTCTGTATATCTGGTTGCTCGAACGTATACCGGGTGGGGTTGCTGCGCGGGCCTTCCTGTTAATCGGAGTATTGGGGGCGTTTACCACGTTTTCCACTTTTTCGATTGAAACCCTGAACCTGATGGAAGCAGGACAGTTCGCCAGGGCGTTGCTGAATACACTGTTCAGCGTCGTACTCTGTGTCGGATCTGCGGCACTGGGCGTCATGCTGGCGAGGCAGATATGAACTGGGAAACCGTTACTTTTATTCGTATCTATCTCACCGAGGCGGACAAGACGCTCGAACCCTTGTTGAAAAAACTCCATGACCAGGAGAAGGTGCGTGGTGTAACCGTGTTTCGGGCGATGTCCGGATTTGGTGGCAGCGGTGTGATACATACCGCATCGCTGATTGATTTGTCACTGGACCTGCCGGTGACGGTGGAGTTTTTTGATAGTCCCGACAAGGTGGATAGTATCCTTGAGCATCTGTCAGATATGCTGGAAGGCGGGCATATTGTGCGCTGGCAGGCAGAAATGAACACTGTGGATGACTAAGGGTACGCAAGCAAGTTAGCTGATATAAACTTGCGGGACCGTCGGCCGCATGGACGCGGCCGTCGAGCTTACAGGGACGTATTCACAGCGTGTTCCGCAAGTTTATATCAGATAACTTGCGTAAGCCTCGGAAAACCGGCGATCTAATAACGAACATAGTTTGCGACCAGGAAGCTTGTCGCATTAGGTAGTAGAAAAGATGCTGGACCCGAAACTGATAAGAAACCAACTTGCCGACGTTGCCGGGCAGCTGAAGCGGCGTGCTTTTGATCTGGATGTCGAAACGATCGAACAGCTCGAAGCGCAACGCAAAGACATACAGGTCCGTACCGAGGCACTGCAGGCGGAGCGCAATCGCAGCTCCAAGAGCATTGGAAAGGCCAAGGCCGCCGGTGAGGACATACAGCCATTGCTCGATCAGGTTGCCGGTCTCGGCAAACAACTGGATGCCGCCAAACAGGAGTTCGACGGGGTCCAGGAGCAGCTCAACGATATTCTGATGGGGATTCCCAATATTCCCCATGAGTCGGTCCCGGTGGGTAACGACGAAGCGCAGAATGAGGAAGTCCGGCGCTGGGGAGAACCCACGGGCTTTGATTTCGAGGTGAAGGATCACGTCGACCTGGGCGAGGGACTCGGCGGTATGGAGTTTGATGCCGCGGTCAAACTGTCGGGCTCCCGGTTCGCGGTATTACGCGGGCCGTTGGCGCGTCTGCATCGCGCCCTGATCCAGTTTATGCTGGAACTGCATACTGGGGAGCACGGTTACCAGGAATGTTATGTTCCCTACCTGGTGAATGCCGACAGCCTGCGCGGTACCGGGCAGCTACCCAAGTTTGAGGACGATCTGTTTGCCAGCCGGGGAGACCCTACTTACTACCTGATCCCGACGGCTGAAGTGCCGCTCACCAACCTGGTGCGCGGGGTGATACTGGAGTCCGACCAGCTACCGTTACGCCTGACGGCGCACACACCGTGCTTCAGGTCTGAGGCCGGTTCATACGGCAAGGACACCCGCGGCCTGATTCGCCAGCACCAGTTCGAAAAAGTGGAGATGGTGCAAGTTGTGCGGCAGCAGGATTCCTATCAGGTTCTGGAGGAGCTTACCGGCCATGCAGAAACTGTCCTGCAGCGCCTGGGCCTGCCCTACCGCGTTATGACCCTGTGCAGCGGTGATCTGGGTTTCTCGTCAGCAAAAACCTATGACCTGGAAGTCTGGCTGCCCGGTCAGCAGGCCTATCGGGAGATTTCATCCTGCAGTAACTTCGAGGACTTCCAGGCGCGGCGTATGCAGGCGCGCTACCGTAACCCGGAAACCGGCAAGCCGGAACTGGTGCATACCATCAACGGTTCGGGACTGGCGGTGGGGCGTACACTGGTGGCGGTCATGGAAAACTATCAGCAGGCCGATGGTTCAATACGGATTCCTGAGGTCCTGCAACCCTACCTGGGTGGGCAGACGGCAATTGCCAAAGATTACTAAGGAGAACGAAAGTTACCCGGCATTCCCGGCCAGGAAGCCCCGCCTACAGGAAGATATTTGTTATAACCGGGCGAAACTAGTCCGAGATTTCGATCAGGGTCTCATCGGGATTTACACTGTCGCCTTTGGTAACGTGTATCGCGGCGACAGTTCCGGAGATGGGTGCCTGAATTTCGGTTTCCATTTTCATGGCTTCGGTGACCAGTACCGGATCGCCTGCCTGTACAGAACTGCCGACTTCCACCAGTACATCGATGACGGTGCCCGGCATGGAGGTGGCGACATCGCCCGGTTTGGTGGCTTTTGGGTGTTTGCTGCCCTTTACCGGTTTGCTTGCGGTGTCCTGGCTTTCTTCGAGTTCTGAGAGCGTTTCGATCAGTATTTCTTCCGGTACACCATCAACCGTCATGTAGAATGGCCGATCTTGCTGGGTATGATGCCCGGTGCCGGTGATCTGGATATTGTGGGTTTCACCGTGCAGGGTAACGTTGAACTCGGTAGGCCTCGGTCCGGCGTCGCCAGGCAGTGAGATGGGCTCAAGAAGTTCGGGAGCCAGGGTGCCCGCGGCACGGTGTTCGAGAAAGTCGCGACCAAGATCCGGAAACATCGCGTAGCTCAATACATCCTCGTCATTCCTGGCCAGTTCGCCGATGCTGTGGCGCAGGCTGTCCATTTCATCATTCAGCAGGTCGGCAGGCCGGATATCAATAACATCCTCATTGCCGATGGCCTGCTGGCGCACAATACTGTTCACCACCCCGGGTGCGCGTCCGTAGCGGCCCTGCAGGTAAAGTTTTGTTTCATTGCTGATGGTTTTATAGCGCTCGCCGGTCAGAACATTAAGCACAGCCTGCGTGCCGACAATCTGCGAGGTGGGGGTTACCAGTGGCGGGTAGCCCAGGTCTTCCCTGACCCGCGGAATTTCCTGCAAGACCTTTTCAATATGGTTCAATGCGCCCTGTTCACGCAACTGTGTGTAGAGGTTTGAAATCATGCCGCCCGGAACCTGATAGATCTGTACCCGCGTGTCCAGTCCTGTCATCTCACTTTCGAACTGGTGGTATTTCTTGCGAATTTCCTTGAAATAGAAACCGATCTCCTGCAGAGCCTTCAGATCGAGTCCTGTGTCGTAGGTTGTGCCCCTGAGTGCTGCCACCATACTTTCGGTGGGCGGATGCGAGGCACCACCGGCAAATGACGAGATGGCTGTATCGATGTGGGTGCAGCCATTCTCAATCGCTTTCAGCTGACACATTTCCGCGGTGCCTGCGGTGGCATGACAGTGCAGATGGATGGGAAGGGTGATTTCCTTGCGCAATTCGGCAACCAGTTCAGCAGTGATCATGGGTGTCAACAGTCCGGCCATATCCTTGATGGCGATACTGTCGCAACCCAGATCGGTCAGCTGTTTTGCCATCGCCACAAACTGGGGAATGCTGTGTACCGGGCTGGTGGTATAGCTGATGGTGCCCTGGGCGTGTTTGCCGGTTTCTTTAACGGCTCTGATAGCGGTTTCCAGGTTACGTACATCGTTCAGGGCATCAAAAATACGGAACACGTCGATGCCGTTTTGCGCGGCTTTCTGGACGAAGGCACATACGACATCATCAGAATAATGGCGATAACCGAGGAGGTTCTGTCCGCGCAGCAACATCTGCAAGCGGGTATTGGGTAAGGCGTCAGCCAGTTTGCACAAGCGTTCCCATGGATCTTCTTTCAGATAGCGAATGCAGGCATCAAAGGTTGCACCGCCCCAGACTTCCAGAGACCAATAACCTATTTTGTCGAGGCGCGCACAAATCGGCAGCATGTCTTCCGTGCGCATACGGGTTGCGATCAGGGATTGATGGGCATCGCGCAGAATGAGATCCGTTACATGTACCTTAGGCATCTTTGTTTCCATCTTCCTTCATTGTCAGTAGGTTATACCTGGGCCAGGCACTAGTACCCTGCATGAGCCGCGACTGCAGCGGCAACCACCGCCGCCAGCTCGCGTGCCGGTCGACTGGTTTTGTATTTAACCAGCTCTGGATGGTCTTCGACAAAACTGGTATCAAAATGCCCTGCACGAAATTCTGGCACATTTAAAACTTCAAGATAGTACGGGATTGTTGTCTTGACGCCATAGACGCCGGTGTCCTGCAGTGCACGGCGGGCCCGATTGAGTAATTCGTTCCAGTCAAGCGCCCAGACGGTGATTTTTGCACACATGGAGTCGTAATAGGGCGGAATGGCATAGCCGGTAAAAATTGCAGTGTCGGTTCGCACTCCGGGACCTCCGGGTGCAAAATAACGGGTAATTCTGCCAAAGCTGGGCAGAAAATCATTTTTTGGATCTTCCGCGTTGATCCTGAATTGCATGGCAAATCCCCGCCGTTTGATTTCATCCTGTTTGAATGACAAGGGCTGCCCGTCGGCAATTCGAATCTGTTCGCGAACAATGTCAATGCCGGTGATGCTTTCCGTTACGGTATGTTCAACCTGCAGGCGCGTGTTCATTTCCATGAAATAGAACTGCTGGTTTTCATTCATCAGGAATTCGACGGTGCCGGCATTCTGGTAGCCGACAGCCTGTGCGGCTCTCACCGCATAGTCTCCGATTTCGGAACGCTGCTCATCGGTAAGTTGCGGGGAAGGCGCGATTTCGATGAGTTTTTGATGACGTCGCTGGATGGAACAGTCGCGTTCAAATAGCTGGATAACATTACCGTGTGCATCGGCGAGTATCTGGACCTCGATATGGCGGGGACGCTCGACACATTTTTCCAGGAAAATCTCGGCGCTGCCAAATGCCTTGCGGGCTTCTGACAGTACCCGTTCATAGTTACGAAGCAGTTCTTCTTCACTGTTGCAGCGGCGAATACCGCGGCCACCACCACCCGACGTAGCCTTCAGCATCACCGGATAACCCATGTTGGCGGCCAGTGCCACAGCCTCGGCAACGCCAGACAGGCTCGCGTCGCTGCCGGGCACCACTGGCACGCCTGCCGCCTGCATACTCCGGCGTGCCTCTATCTTGTTGCCCATGCTGCGGATGACGTCCGCGCTGGGTCCGATAAATCTGATGCCCCGGCGTTTGCAAATGTGGGCGAGTTCAGGGTTTTCAGACAGAAAACCGTAGCCGGGGTGCAGGGCGTCGCAGCCGCTTGCGACGGCAAGATTCACGATGCGATGGGCATTCAGGTACCCTGCGACGGGATCGGGGCCTATGTTGTAAGCTTCGGTGGCCTTCTTGACGTGCAGCGCATGGCGGTCGGCGTCGGCATAGATCGCCACCGACTCGATGTTGGATTCCTGGCAGGCGCGCACAATTCTGACCGCGATTTCACCCCGGTTTGCGATGAGGATCTTTTTAATCAAGGAGCACCCATTTCGTAGACAGCCCTGCTGAGGATAACGGATTTTTGGGTGGGCTGCCCGGCATTTGCCAAAAGAGCTTGTTTTTCTACGCAAAACCCGGCCGGCTGTCAACTGCCCGGGGGCTTACGGCCGCTTACTTAACATGGATATTTTTCAGCATCTTAGCTTTGACAGGCCAACCTTCCAGCAGGTATCATGCCGCGCTTATGTTGGATTGTCTGCCGGAGTATATCGAACCCCTGGGGCTTGCGGATGTCGGACGTTCCTTTCGCGGTGAAGTGCCTGTCAACAAACTTTTGCGACTGCTGCCTTCTTTATCGTCCGTGGATGGTGTTCTGAAGGTGCAATTGGATTTTGGCCTGGACGAACGATGTATTCGTACCCTTAAAGGCACGCTGGAGGGCACAGTGAGCCTGGTTTGCCAACGCTGCCTGAAGGCGCTGCAGTTTCCGCTTGACCTGGGCTTTCGTCTGGGCATTGTTGCCAGCGAGGCGGACATCGACCGGCTTCCCGAAGGCTATGAACCATTGCTGGTGTCGGGAGGGCCGCTGCGGACGATCGACGTCGTCGAAGACGAGGTCATGCTCGCAGTGCCGGCGTTTCCACTCCACGAGGGTGGACAGACATGTGTGATGGCGTATGAAAATCAGCCGTTAACGGTAAAAGACAATCCGTTTTCCATACTGGAAAAGCTGAAAAACTAGACGAGTACATTTGCAGGAGATCAGGTAATGGCGGTTCAAAAAAGCCGGAAGACACCCTCGAGACGCGGTATGCGCCGTTCTCATGACAGTCTGAAACGTTCAGCGCTGTCTGTAGAACAGACGACGGGTGAAACCCACCTTCGCCATCACGTCAGTCCCGACGGCTACTACCGTGGCCGTAAGGTCATCAACAAAGACCTTGATTAATCCGCGTTGCGGGTTTTCTGTTCCCGTAAATCATCTCGAACACACGCCGCCCCCCGTTTCCGGGAGTCAGCGTGTGTTTTTATTGCATGACTGAACGTTTCACCGTAGCTCTGGATGTCATGGGCGGCGACCATGGCCCGGATGTTGTTCTGCCTGCGGCGCTGCGGGCATTGTCAAAGCGGGATAATCTTAATCTGTTGCTGGTGGGCGACCAGGACATGATCGAAACAAAGCTGCGTGCACTCGGCGGCAAGAGCAGTGAACGGCTGCAGATCCAGAACGCATCGCAATGTGTCGATATGGATGAGTTGCCTTCACACGCCCTGCGTTTCAAAAAAGATTCATCGATGCGCGTCGCCATCAATATGGTCAAGGATGGTCGGGCTCAAGTCTGTGTCAGCGCCGGTAATACCGGTGCGTTGATGGCGACAGCGCGATATGTGCTTAAGACATTGCCGGGAATTGCCCGTCCCGCCATCTGTACATCGCTGCCCTCGAAGACAGGGCATACCTGGGTGCTTGATCTGGGCGCCAATATTGACAGTTCGCCGGAACACTTGTTCCAGTTTGCGCTGATGGGCTCCGTATTGGCTGGAGCCGTGGATGGCAATGACAATCCTCGGGTGGGTTTGTTGAACATCGGTGAAGAGGAAATAAAGGGTAACGAGACAATTAAGGAGGCTGCCGGTCTGCTTTCCAGCAGCGTTTTGAACTACATTGGTTTTATTGAAGGTGATGACATATACAGCGGCAAGGTCGATGTGGTCGCCTGTGACGGATTTGTTGGCAACATCGCCCTGAAAAGCAGCGAAGGCATAGCCCAGATTATCTCGTATTATATGAAGCGGGAATTTAACAGAAATATTCTCACCAGGTTGGCGGGTCTGGCGGCGTTGCCGGTGTTAAAGGCATTCCGCAAGGCGATCGATCCACGACGTTACAATGGTGCCAGCCTGCTGGGTTTGCGGGGTTCGGTGATAAAAAGTCACGGTGGTGCTGATGTGCTCGCATTTACCAACGCGATACTGGTCTCTGCTGTGGTTGCCGAACAGAATGTCCCGCAACTCATCAGTACGCAATTGCAGGCGATTCTGGCCGAGAGGCAAGCAGTTTGATTTACTCGCGCATCACAGGAACCGGTGGTTACCTGCCTGACAAGGTGTTGACCAACAAGGATCTGGAAAAGATTGTCGATACCACGGATCAGTGGATTAGAGAGCGTACCGGTATCAGTAAGCGGCACATTGCCGTGGAAGGTCAGAACACCGTCGATCTCGCGGAACACGCCACACGCCGCGCGTTGGAAGCTGCAGGTAGGGACGCGCAGGATATCGATCTCATTATTGTGGCGACAACGACGTCCGATCGCGTTTTTCCCAGCACCGCCTGCTTGTTGCAAAAGCGCCTGGATCGACATGGTTGCGCCGCTTTTGATATTCAGGCGGTATGTACCGGCTTTGTCTATGCCTTGAGCGTAGCCGATAAATTTATTCGTACCGGCACGGCAAAGTGTGCGCTGGTTGTCGGTGCCGAGACCCTCTCGAGGGTACTGGACTGGACCGATCGCGGCACCTGTGTTCTGTTTGGCGATGGCGCCGGTGCCGTGGTGCTGGAAGCCAGCGAGGAACCCGGAATCCTTTCCACGCATTTGCATGCAGATGGCGCTTACGAGCACCTGTTGTCAGTACCCGGAGGTATCAGTCAGGGCTATGACAGTCTGAAAGAGGGTAATGGCTACGTGACCATGAAGGGCAACGAAGTATTCAAGGTGGCGGTGAATACCCTGGGCCGAATCGTGGACGAAACGCTGGATGCCAATAATCTCGAAAAATCAGACATAGACTGGCTGATTCCTCATCAGGCTAATATCCGTATTATCCAGGCGACCGCCAAAAAGCTGAAAATGTCTATGGACCATGTCGTCGTCACCGTGGATGAACATGGCAACACATCCGGTGCATCGGTGCCGCTGGCACTTGACGTAGCTGTTCGCGATGGGCGTATCAAGCGGGGAGAAACCCTGCTGATGGAGGCATTCGGTGGTGGTTTTACCTGGGGCTCTATCCTACTCAAATTCTGATACGACATCGCTCTATGACACATTCCAATCAGTGTGCAACGCTTGCCATGGTATTTCCCGGTCAGGGCTCGCAATCCGTTGGTATGCTGGCTGAGCTGGCGGCGGCGTGTCCGCTGGTCGAAGAGACTTTTGCCGAAGCCTCAGGCGTACTGGGATACGATCTCTGGGAACGCACGCAAATTGGCCCGGCAGATCTATTGAATCAGACAAGCTGCACCCAGCCTGCCATGTTGACGGCGGGAGTGGCCAGCTGGCGTTGCTGGCAAAATCAAACCGATCGGCTGCCGGCAATGATGGCCGGGCACAGCCTGGGGGAATATACGGCGCTGGTCTGTGCCGGCGCCATTGAGTTTGCGGATGCCGTTGCTCTGGTAGAAAAGCGCGGTGAGGCCATGCAGAATGCGGTGCCGGAAGGGAGCGGTGCGATGGCCGCGATACTGGGGCTCGATGACGATCAGGTCTTATCTGTTTGTGAGCAGGCGGGGCAGGGTGAAGTTGTCAGTGCCGTAAACTTCAATTCGCCCGGTCAGGTGGTGATTGCAGGAAATGCTGCGGCGGTCGAGCGGGCCATGGATCTGGCGAAACAGACGGGCGCCAGGCGCGCTTTGCTTCTGCCGGTGTCGGTGCCTTCGCACTGCAGTTTGATGCAGCCTACCGCGCAGGCATTCGGCAAAGATCTTGCGGCCGTCTTAATCAGGGCGCCCGCCGTCCCGGTGCTGCATAATGCCGATGTTGCAATCCATGATCAGCCCGATGCTATACGCGACGCGCTGGCCGCCCAGTTGTGCAACCCGGTGCGCTGGGTTGAAACGGTTCGCGCCATGCATGCGGCCGGCATCACTACCATTCTCGAAATGGGGCCGGGTAAGATACTGGCCGGTCTGAACAAGCGTATCGACAAATCGATGCAAGGCATTCCTGTGCAGACAGTTGCAGACATCGAAAAAGCCCTGGCGGCTTTACATTAGGGCCTGTTAACACTATGAAAACGGCAGCGTTGCTGCCCCAAATGCGGCCAGGCGAGGCGCGAGGAGAGAAGTTTAGTGACTCTAAATGAACGACGAGTAACGCTGGCTGGCCGTATTTGGGGCGCAACCCGAAGGGACGGGGCCATTTTCCCGCAGGCCTGCGTTGCCGCTCGCTTATGTACGGCAGGTACACGGCACTCGCGGCGCCTTGTCATGCAGAAAAATGGCCGCCGTCGCTGTCGCTTTCATAGTGTTAACAGGCCCTAAGGAGTCACGAATCATGCCTTTGACAGAGGACATCGCCTTGGTCACCGGTGCGAGTCGAGGTATAGGCCAGGCTATTGCCTTGGCACTGGGCAAGCAGGGCGCCAAAGTGGTCGGTACGGCAACGACGCAAAAGGGTGCCGCCGCCATTCAATCCAGCTTTGATGAGCAGGGTGTGCAAGGATTGGGGCTGGTGCTCGACGTAACCGACGTGGATGCCATCGCTGCGCTCATGAATCAGATCAAGGATGCTCTCGGTGCGCCAAGCATTCTGGTTAACAATGCCGGCATTACGCGTGACAATCTGCTCGTGCGTATGAAGGAAGACGAATGGGCTGCGGTAATTGACGCCGACCTGAGTTCCATCTTTCGCCTCAGCAAGGCCTGTCTGCGTGGCATGATGAAAGCCAGGCACGGACGCATTATCAATATCGCTTCTGTTGTTGCCGCAACCGGTAATCCGGGACAGGCTAATTATTCTGCGGCGAAAGCCGGCATGATTGGATTCAGCAAGTCCCTGGCGCGCGAAGTCGGCACACGAGGAATTACCGTCAACGCTATCGCGCCGGGTTTCATTGATACTGATATGACACGCAATTTGCCAGCTGATCAGCGCGAGTCGCTGATCAGCCAGATACCGCTGGGCCGGCTGGGTGATGTTGATGATATTGCCTCGGCCGCCGTGTTTCTGGCATCGCCGCAAGCCGCCTATATCACTGGCGAAACACTGCACGTGAATGGTGGCATGCATATGGACTAATGATGTAATATATGAGCTATCTGCTATAAATTTATGATATTAAATGGAAATATAATATTGTAGTTTACGCGTTTTCAGGTGTATCGAAGCAGAAACCGAAGCCGGAATTAAAAAACTTTGATGACTGGCATGGTTGTACACTTTTCAATAGAATACGCGCGCAGATGGGACTGATCACCAACAACTGAGGAATTTTCAGGCATGAGTAATGTTGAAGAACGCGTCAAAAAGATAGTTGTCGAACAACTGGATGTCGGCGAAGACGCTGTCACCAACGAAGCATCCTTTGTTGATGACCTGGGCGCGGATTCCCTGGATACCGTGGAACTGGTTATGGCCCTCGAAGAAGAGTTCGAGTGCGAAATCCCGGACGAAGAGGCGGAGAAAATTACCACCGTTCAGCAAGCGATTGATTACGTTCAAGCACACCTCGGTTAATCACTGCATCGATTACCAGCAGACCGCCGGCCGCGCCGGCGGTCTGCTTCAGTTCTCTCTTTGTATTTAGAGATCGGAGTACGTTCCTGTGTCACAGCGTCGAGTCGTGGTCACCGGTCTGGGCATCATCAGTCCAGTGGGCCTGTCGATAGCGGAAGCCTGGGATAACATCACGGCAGGCCGGAGTGGGGTCCGCCCGATTACATCATTCGATGTTTCCGAGTTTTCGGTACGTTTCGGCGGCACCATCGAAGGCTTCGACGTCAGCAACTATGTGCCGAAAAAAGACGCACGCAAAATGGATATTTTTCTCCATTATGGCGTTGCTGCCGGTATTCAGGCCATTCGTGATGCGGGGCTGGTGGTTACCGAAAAGAATGCGGAGCGTATCGGTGTATCGATCGGCTCCGGTATCGGCGGCCTGCTCGGCATCGAGAAAAATTACGATGCCTACAAGAAGGGTGGTCCGCGCAGGATTTCACCTTTTTTTGCGCCAGCCAGTATCATCAATATGATTTCCGGCAACCTTTCGATTATGTATGGTTTGAAGGGGCCGAACATAGCCATGGTGACCGCCTGCACAACCGGAACGCACAGTATCGGCGAGGCAGCAAGAATCATCGCCTACGGTGACGCAGATGTCATGTTGGCCGGTGGCGCGGAAATGGCGAGCACGCCCACAGGCCTGGGTGGTTTTGCAGCAGCCAGAGCGTTGTCCACGCGTAACGATGATCCGCAAACCGCCAGCCGACCCTGGGACAGGGATCGTGATGGTTTTGTGCTGGGCGATGGCGCCGGTGTAATGGTGCTGGAAGAATATGAGTCAGCCAAAGCGCGTGGCGCAAATATCTACGCCGAAGTCGCCGGATACGGTATGAGTGGAGACGCCTACCATATGACGCTTCCATCCGAAAATGGGGAAGGTGCTGCGCGTTGCATGCGCAATGCATTGCGTGACGGTGGTTTGAATCCGGACCGGGTCGACTACGTCAATGCGCACGGTACCTCCACACCTGCCGGTGATGCCGCGGAGGTGCTTGCCATCAAAACCGCCCTGGGCGACCACGCCTACCAGGCAGCGGTCAGCTCGACCAAGTCCATGACCGGTCATCTGCTTGGCGCCGCAGGTGGTGTCGAAGCGATATTTACCGTACTGGCGATTCGCGATCAGATAGCGCCGCCAACTATTAACCAGTTTGCACCCGACCCTGATTGTGACCTGGACTTTGTGCCGAATGAAGCCCGCAGCATGAAAATTGACGTGGCGATGTCCAATTCTTTCGGCTTTGGCGGTACTAACGGCTCTATCGTATTTACGAAACTCTGAGCCCGTTGATTCAGCAGCTGGCCATCGAAGCCTCATTCGATCTGCTTGATCTGCATGTCCTGAATCGACAGCGTTATCCCCACCTGCTGGAAAGTACGACCCCGGGGCCACAGGGTCGTTTTGATATTCTGTTCGCTTTTCCCGGTGACACCATCGTCTTGCAGGACCTGGAATCCTTTGATTTCCTGTCGACCCTGGATGAGTGCTGGAAAGCGGAGGCGGACAGGCATCAGTACCCTGCTTCCCTGCCATTTCAAGGTGGCTGGTTTCTGTACCTGGGATATGAACTCGCGGCACAAATAGAGCCGCGCTTAAGACTGCCGTGCGATGCCTCGGCATTGCCCATTGCCAGCGCTACGCGGATTCCGGCGGCTATTGTCCACGATCATAAAACCGGCCGACGCTGGGTTGTTGCCGAGCAGGATAGTTATGCCGTCACCGTAACAGAGGATATTTCCCGACTGAAGAACTTGCCGCCGTCCGCCTTGTTACCCCGCTGTGAGGTAGAGGAAGATGCGCCACAAGGCTATCTGGACGCCGTTCGGCGCATTCTGGAGTACATCCGCGAGGGTGATGTTTTTCAGGTCAATCTGTCGAGGCAATGGCGCAGCATCTGGCCGCGGGGCATGGCTGCCGATGCTGTCTACCGGCAGTTGAGAAAAGCCAACCCGGGGCCCTATAACGGATTGGCGACCTGGGGGGATAGCGCTATTCTGAGCTCCTCGCCCGAGCGCCTCGTTGCGGTCAGGGGCGACAAGGTGCAAACCCGCCCGATTGCGGGAACACGCCCCAGAGGGCCCGGGGGTGATGCTGACAGGGCGTTCTCTGATGAATTGCTTGGCCATCCTAAAGAACGTGCCGAACACATCATGCTGATAGACCTGGAGCGTAACGACCTGGGGCGTATAGCGATTCCCGGCAGCGTACAGGTTAATGAATTGATGACGCTGGAATCCTATGCGACGGTTCATCATATCGTGTCCAATGTCGAGGCGGTAATGCGGGCGGATATCACGCCCGGGCAGCTCATTCGCGCGGTCTTTCCCGGTGGCACGATAACCGGTTGCCCGAAAGTGCGTTGCATGGAGATCATTGCGGAACTTGAAGGTAGCGGGCGTGGGGCCTACACAGGATCCATGGGTTATCTGAATCACGATGGCAGTATGGATCTGAATATCCTGATTCGTACCATGGTGCGAAGCGGTGAACAACTGAGTTTTCGTGCCGGTGCCGGTATCGTAAGCGACTCGGTTGCGGAAAAGGAACTCGACGAGACCAGGGCGAAAGCCCGTGGCATGTTGTACGCACTGCAAGGGCGCGGGGGATGAAGAAAACGCTGAGCTGGGTGAATGGTCAGGCGGGGGCAGCGGTCGATGTGTCTGAACGTGCTCTCCAGTATGGCGACGGCTTGTTTGAGACCATCCGCATTCACCGTTCCGAGCCGGAATTTCTGGAAAGGCATATCAAGCGGCTGGCGGAAGGATGTGAGCGCCTGAAGTTTCCCGGCATGGACTGGAGCCTGCTCGGGCGTGAGCTGAAGGAATTGGCCGCTCAACAAGACGATGCCGTGCTGAAACTGATCCTCAGCCGCCGTTGCACCGGGCGTGGTTACAGTCCGCTTTCCGGACAGGATGTGACTCGGATCGCGAGTCTGCAGCCGTTGCCGGCATGGCCGGCAAATCCAGCTCATTGCGGAATTCGTGTGCGCATCTGCGCTGCACGGCTGGCTGTTCAGCCACTGCTGGCGGGTATAAAACACCTTAACCGCCTGGAGCAGGTCCTGGCGCGTGCCGAGTGGAATGATCCGGCTATCGCCGAAGGCTTGATGCTGAGCAACAGTGAGCGGCTCGTTGAAGGTACGATGAGCAATGTCTTTATCCTGGTGAACCAGGTTCTGATAACGCCGGATCTTTCAAAATGCGGTGTGGCAGGTATTATGCGATCTGTTATTCTCGATCTGGCAGGCAGCCTCGGAATAGACACCGAGATCCGCTCTATATCCCCAGGTGATTTAAAAGCGGCGCGGGAAGTCTTTGTCTGTAACAGCCTGATTGGTGTCTGGCCGGTTGTCAGTATCGACGGCTTTGGATCTTTTGACGTCGGCCCGATTACCCGGCAACTGCAGGCAGCGTTGGCAGAGTGTGACAAGGCCGGTGACGGAAACTGGTATTCATCGTGAACGAGCAACAAAAAGAAAAACGCGGTCTGGGCGATATGGTTTTTCGTCTGTCAGGTGTTGTTGTTATTGCACTTAGCCTGGTGATTGCCTGGTTGTTAATGGACTTCAAGACATTCAGGCAGAACCCCCTTTCAATACCTGAAAGTGGCATTGCACTATTAGTAAAGCCAGGCAGTACGCTGAAATCGGTTTCGGCTGAACTGACTGAACAACAGGTATTGGAGAAGCCCCTATACCTGCGATTGCTGGCCCGTTATCTTGATCTGGATTCCCGCATCAAGGCGGGCGAGTTCCAGCTTCAGCCGGGCATTACTCCGGAGCAGCTGTTGCACCAGCTGACCGACGGCAAAGTCATACAACACGATCTGACCCTCATCGAGGGCGAAACATTCAAGGAAATGATGCAGCGTGTTATGCGGGATAAAGTCCTCGTACACACGCTTGAGGAGTTTGAGGGTGAGGCGGTTATGCGCGCCATCGGCCACCCCGGCCAGCACCCGGAAGGCCGTTTTATGCCCGAGACCTATTATTTTCCGCGTGGCACGACAGATGCCGGGTTTCTGCGCCGCGCCTATCTCGATATGGAGAGTTTTCTGCAACGCAGCTGGCAGGATCGTGACGGGGATTTACCCCTCAAATCACCCTACGAAGCGTTGATTCTTGCCTCAATCGTTGAAAAAGAGACCGGCGTCGCAGCAGAGCGCGCGCGTATTGCCGGTGTGTTCATACGGCGTCTCAACAAGGGTATGAAGCTGCAAACCGATCCGACGGTCATCTACGGGATGGGTGACAGCTATAAAGGTGATATCCGTTTCCGCGATTTACGCAAGGATACACCCTATAACACCTATACCCGCTTTGGTTTACCGCCAACGCCCATTGCAATGCCGGGGGAGGATGCAATACTGGCGGTGTTGCATCCGGCGGCCGGCAAGGAGTTATATTTTGTCGCCACCGGGGACGGCAGCCACCATTTTTCCAGCACTTTGAAAGAACACAACAGTGCCGTTGACCGCTATCAAAGAAAACGTTGAATATGCATCAATCAGGACCCCGAGGGTGCTTCATTACGCTTGAAGGCGGTGAGGGCGCAGGCAAATCAACCAATCTTGAATATATTCAGCGTCGCCTGGAAGCTGCAGGTGTGCTGTTGCAAGTCACCCGGGAGCCGGGTGGAAGCCCGCTGGGTGAAAAAGTGCGGGAGATCCTGCTGAATCCCGAGCATGCGGCTATGAGTTCTGATGCCGAGTTATTGTTGATGTTTGCGGCACGTGCCCAGCACCTGCATCAAGTCATTCTGCCGGTCCTCGGCAAGGGCGGCTGGGTGTTGTGTGACCGTTTTACCGACGCCACGTACGCTTATCAGGGCGGAGGACGCGGTATCGATGCCGGGCGTATCCGCTTACTGGAAGAGTGGGTGCAGCAGGGTTTTCAGCCGGATATGACGCTGTTGTTCGACCTGCCCGTAGAGCTCGGGATGAAACGCGCGGGGAAGCGCGGAGCACTGGATCGGTTTGAACTGGAGCAGAAAGCCTTTTTCGAGCAGGTGCGCGAGGCCTATCTGGATCGCGCCGGACAGGACCCGGAACGGTTCCGGATTATAGACGCGGGTCAGGAACTGGCGGTAGTGCAGCAGCAGCTGGATCATGTCATCGACGAGCTGATTGCCCTGTCGCGCTCTTAGTCTGGATTTCTCACAGCCCAAACCACAACGGACACTAATTAACAAGCGGTCAGATGTTCATTGAGAAAATTTCACCAGGCACGACATATGACCTCGTGTGCTTAGAGGTAACAAAGTCTGCCGACATGGCTTTGCAAGACCGTCGGCCGCAGGGAAGCGGCCGTCGAGCGTACAGGGATGTATTCACAAGGTGAATTGCGGAGCAAGAGAGGGTCCCCTGGGGGGCAGCGTGTCTTGCAAAGCCATGTCGGCAGACTTTGTTACTGCATCGTAACTTTAATTCCTTTGTGCCTGCCGATCAGGAGAGGGAGTGTTAATGTGAAATGGCTGCAGCAATACCGGGAGCGTCTGAACAGGACGCGCGTGCAGGGGCGTCTGCCGCATGCCTTGTTGATCAGCGGGCAGGAGGGGGTCGGCAAACGGGTGCTGGCCGAACAGCTCGCGCATAGCTTGCTCTGCGAACAAGCGGCCGCCGATGGGCAGCCGTGTGGTCAGTGTGCAACGTGCGGCTGGTTGCAAGCCGGTACCCATCCCGACCTGTTATGGCTGGTGCCGGAAGAGGCCGGCAAAGCCATCAAAGTCGATCAGGTTCGCGCACTGACCAGCGAGCTTTGTATGACCAGTCATGCGGGTCGTTACAAGGTGGTAATCATCCAGCCGGCCGATGCCATGAACAGAAATGCAGCCAACAGCCTGCTTAAAACTCTCGAAGAACCGACCGATAACACTTTACTGGTGCTGTTGACTGCGTTGCCGGGGCGGTTGCCGGCCACGATTCGCAGTCGTTGCCAGCAGCTGCAGGTCACGCTACCGGATGCGTTGAGTGCACAACAGTGGTTGCAGGATAGCGGTATGGAAAGCGGGCAGGCTACGCGTTATCTGATGCTGGCGAACGGTGCGCCACTGAAGGCGCAGCAGCTGGCTGCAACCGATTCCGCCGGTACTCGCGTTCAGCGTCTGCAGCAGCTGGTGGCGGTATTTCAAGGCAACCGGGATCCTGTCGAGACCGCCAAGGGGTGGATGGGAGACGGCGAGCGGCACTCACTGGATTGGTGGCGTGCCTGGCTGGAGGATATGATTCGCTGGCAACAGGGAGGACAGCCTCCGCTGGAGCCGGAGGTGGCGCAAATGTTGCAACCAATTGCAGAAGCTGTAGACTGTCGCCAGTTATTTGACTTATCAGACAAGGTTGCTAATGCATTGAATAACCTGGGTTCTGGTCTGAACCGGCAGTTGATTCTGGAGGATTTGCTGATTTTCTGGGCAAATATGGCTTATCTGAATTCATACCGGAGCAGGATTGCTAGCAGGTAATCAATCGATATGACGATGAAAGCAGGTGGCGGAGCGCGGCAGGGCATACTGTCGCTGACCATTAAAGATAAAAGTGCGCTGTATGCAGCCTATATGCCGTTTGTGAAGAACGGTGGACTGTTCATTCCCACCAACAAAAGTTACCAGTTGGGTGACGAAGTCTTTATGTTGCTCAGCCTCATGGGTGAAGCGGAAAAAATTCCGGTCGCCGGAAAGATCATCTGGATTACGCCCAAAGGGGCTCAAGGGGCCCGTGCTGCCGGTGTCGGTGTGCAGTTCAGTTCTCAGGATGGGGGCGCCGCCCAGAAAAAAATTGAAACCTACCTTGCCGGTGCGGTATCGGCGGACCGCCCGACGCATACCATGTAAAGCATGCTGGTCGATTCCCATTGTCATCTCGATATGCTGTGTCCGCAACAGCAATCCATTACCGACGTACTGACCGAAGCCGGAAAACTGGGCATTGAGCACATGCTGTGCGTGTCGGTCAGCCTGGAGCGTTTTACGCCGATGATGGAGCTGATTGAACCTTACGCACAGATATCGGCTTCAGTCGGCGTCCACCCCGACGGAACGAATGTAGAGGATCCGGACGAGGAGCAACTCGCCGGGCTGGCGCAACAGGACAGAATCGTGGCGGTTGGCGAGACCGGCCTCGATTATTTCCGCGTCGAAGGTGATGTTGAGTGGCAACGGCAGCGCTTCCGCCGTCATATCCGCGCCGCGAAAGCCGTCGGCAAGCCCCTGATCGTTCATACCCGCGCGGCTAAACAGGATACCCTGAACCTCCTCAAGGAGGAGCGCGCCAGTGAGGTCGGCGGTGTCTTGCACTGTTTTACTGAAGACTGGGATATGGCAAGAGCCGCCATGGACATGAATTTCCATATCTCTTTTTCCGGTATTGTGACGTTTAAAAATGCGCAGCAACTGAAAGATGTTGCGCGCAAAATGCCGGCAGAGCGCATGCTGGTGGAAACCGATTCCCCCTATCTGGCGCCGGTCCCCAAACGTGGCAAGTCAAATCAACCGGCTTATGTTCGTTATGTTGCAGAGCATATTGCCGAATTGCGCGGTGAATCGCTGCAGCAGACTGCAGCGTATACAACTGAGAATTTCTATCAGCTGTTTCCCGGGGCTGGTGTATCGTCGCCAGGCGGCAATAAAGTTGGTGCTGCAGCGGCCGCTGATTTGTGAAGCAGAACACGGAAAATGTCTGCGGTTGCAGCTATATTCTGCTTGAGTCGAACGTTTCGTTAGTCCAGCGAGTGCAGGCAGACATCACCCTGGACGCGTCGGGTCGATGCATGGCAGGAAAGGGGTAGCTGTTCCCGGTGTTGTATCGGGTCGCAACGAAGTCTGCTTAACGAGTATACCAAAGGTTGAACAGTGGAAAACAGAGCAACAAAACGCAATCAGATTCAGGTCGATATCGAAATAGCCCATCCGACCGCAAACCGCTGTTACGGTTATGCGGAGAATATAAGCCGCACCGGTCTTTCTATCGTA